>JAABUO010004994.1_pt1 | contig 15566 bp, 28 predicted proteins | sample 5559291 | NCBI WGS metagenome assembly JAABUO01 (sample SAMN10711878, study PRJNA513372) | rock metagenome | isolation source: Antarctica rocks | place: Antarctica: Victoria Land, Finger Mt sud
CCGGACAGGCACGGCAGACACAGCTGGTTCCTAGTACGCCGAGCCGGACGCCTATTGCATGGGGGCTTTGCTGCATAATGGCCGCTTAGCACTGGCAGTGCCTTGCTGCCGCCCTGACGCCACACAGCGCTCCGCATGCGCTGCGCATGAGCCGAGCATGAGCCCTGAGGGCGGTGCGGCAGAAGCCAGAGCTGCACGCTAGAGAGGCGGGCACCTCCACTGGCTATGCATCATGCACGGCGGCGGCATGCTCGACAGGCATGCCGACGGGTCGCCCCGTGTGGCGCCCGGGTCCCGGCAGGCCCGCCTGGAGCACGCCGGAGGAGGTGGCGCAGCGCGTGCGCTACATCCACGACGAGCTGGGCGGCCGCGTGCGCTTCCCGGCCGCGGGCGGCGACCCGCCCGGCTTCCAGCTCGCGCCCTTCCTCTGGCGGCAGGGCGGCCGGCAGGAGGCGCTGTCCATGCTGTGGCCCATCAGGCGCGCCCCCGCGCCCCGGCCCTGCGCGGCGGCGGCGACGCGCTGCCGGCGCGCTCGTCGGCACCAGGCTGGTGCCATGCCTGTCTGGCAGCAAGCGCCATCCTGGCCGCCCTTTGTCATGCACATTCTCCTGGAGGGCCTGCCCAGCCAACAACTATCTGGTCTGTGCTCATCGCATGTGTGATGGGCGCCTAGCCCATGCAGGAGCTGCTGGCAGCACCTGCTTGCCTAAGTGCGGGCGGGCTGATCGGCTGTTCCACTGTTGCACGGAGTGGCAAAGCCACGCTGTACAGTTTGTGGTTCCGCGGCCTGGACGAGCGGGCGGCGCCAGGGACGTGGGCGAGGGCGAGCAGGCGACGCGCGTTCCGCAGCTGGGCATCTGCAACTACAGCGAGCCGCTCTACTGGTGACAGCCTGTCTCTATTCCGAGCTCTGTGGCATGCCTGCTGTGTGAGTGCATGTCGGTTGTGGTGAATGAGCATGCGTAGATTGTAAATGTGTGTCTGCGAGGATTGTGCGTGCGCGCACCCGTCAGACAAAGCCTGCCTGGTGGTCGGAGATGTGCCGGAGACTCTGCCCTGACAGACCAATTGTTGTCACAATGCAGTTCTTAGCGCTGTTCTGGGTGTGCCATGGGAGAGTATTTTAGAGTGTCTATGGGCATGGCACAGCGTCTCATTTCGGCACTGCTGGATGTGCTGACCACCTGGGGAGGGCGCAGGGAGCACCGGTTCAGCATCGAAGCGGAGAAGGACTGGTACTGCTCCTATGAAGCGCTGGAACCTGTCCTGAGCAGGCGCGCTGCACCCGTGGCTCAGGCCATCCTGCCTGAAAGACGTTCCTGTTGGCTGCCCTCGCATGTCTTTGCTGGTCCATGCTTGCTGTGCGGTGCGAGGGAGGCACATGCATGCCTCCCCCGCCCTGCATGTGTGAAGCCATCCAGCAGCGTCCATTGCTGGAGACTGTGTTGGCTTAAGCTACTTTGTGGCATACTGGCAACAGATTTTGGGCTGGGCTCTGGGCTGTGCATCCAGTCGTGCTTTGCCTCGCAGGCATTGCCCGCCGGGCGATGCATGCGCGCGCGTGCTGCACTGCGGCTGCGGGAACAGCCTGCTGGGCTGCCAGCTCGCGGCGGCCGGATACGAAGAGGTAATAAATACGGACGTAGCGGCCAACGTCGTCGCCGCCATGCGCGCGCGCTTCCCTGACACGCCGGGTCTGTCCTGGTGCGCGCTCGGTGGAGACCGCGCCCCTGAATCATGGCGTGAAGGGCATTGCTGTGGGTACAGGCGCTGCTCGATTGCAAAAGACTGCGCCTCGCGACAGAGGCATGTGTCCACCAGCCGCGGCAGCAACGAGCCTCCACACAAGCTTTGTCTTATGACATGGGTCATGGCACATTCACTCACGGCGTGTCTGGCGGGGGACTCCATTGTAATCTGTGGTGTGGGCCAGTTAGCGGCGGTGGTGAGCGCACTTCGAGCCGACGCACTAGCACCCCTGCAGTGTGTAACGCCCCCTGCAGCTGACATGGCACACGGCCTAGGTCGGAGGCGGGGCCGCTTGCGGCAGGGAGGCGGCAGCGCGCACGCGCTGGCCGGCCGCCCGCTTCGGCCTGGCGGTGGACACACTGTCAAACCTGCAGTGTGTGACGCCCCGTGCAGCTGGCATGGCACATGGCCAAGGTCGGAGGCGAGGCCGCCCGCGGCAGGGAGGCGGCGGACATGACCGCGCGCACGCGCTGGCCGGCCGGGCGCTTCGGCCTGGCAGTGGACAAGGCGGTGCTGGACGCGCTGCTGACGCAGCGCGTGGAGCGCGGGCACGCCTGGCGCGGCGATGGAGACGACCTCGCGCCCGCGCGCGCCTACTTGGCGGAGCTGCACCGGCTGCTAACCCCTGGTGCGTTCGTGCATCGGCTGCTTTGCGCGGACCAAGCGCCGCCTCTGCAGCCCGGCTGCGGCATCATGACATGCTGGGGCGCCGAAATGCGCGACTGCACAGAATCTGTACATCAAGTGCGGGTATGATGTGCAGCGTGCGATGCTGCTGAGCTGCTGGGTGTGGCTGTGCATGCAACATGTCAGACATGGCTTGCTGCATGTTTATGTATGACGTGCCAGGCGCAGACGCAGCAGCAGCCATAGCAGGGACGGTGGCTGTGCCAGGGAAGCGCTTTTACTTGCGTGATGTTCTGCGCACGCAGGCACAGGTCGCCTGGTGATAGTGTCGCTCCGCACCATGGACAACCTGCGGCCGCACCTCAGCAGCAACCGCGCCGGCTGCGCGCCTGCAGCAGAGTGCGAAGCCGAGCCGGGGAGCCAGGCTGCTGTGGCCGCGAGCTTGCCTGCGAGCAAGGCGTGCAGGGAGCGGGCAGCGCCGCCGCCACACTACTGCTTCGACATCCTAGAGTGCTTGCACTGCACCAGCAAGTCCCCTACGGTGCCGACTTTCTATATTTACATGCTGCGCCCACTCCAATGCGGTTGAGGGTGGCGCGCATGCATTTCTTAAGCAAATGTTCAACTCTGGTGCCACCTGAGTGTGTGCAGCGGGTGACACGGGGTGCTGATTGGCATGAGCGCCCATAGGCGTGCTAACGTTCGGGAGGTGTAAAGGCAGTAGGACGTATAAGCCGTTGGTGCGTGCAGCGCCTGGGCCATGTGTTGATGCCAGAGCTTTGCAAGACAACACAACCTGTGCTGCGGCCGCTTGGATGCCGCAAAGTGGGGCTGCCATATCTAGTGTCGGGCGCGCCCTGTTGTGGATGCCCGTGGCATGCTGCGTCATGCATGGTCACTGAAATTGTTTAACACATGTGAGGTATTACTGACAGCTTTACGCCGCCCACTTTGATGTGTATCCCAGCATTGAGGTCCACTTTTACCCAGTGCTCGGCCCGCAGCCCCATGGCATGGGGCACCTTCGCAGCTTTCTGGGTGGATTCTCTAGGCAGCTTTGCACGCCCATCAGTATTTATGTGCACGTGTGACGCATCACCATGATGTCTGTCCAGTCCGAGCTGCGCTGCTGTGCAGCCGTCGCTGACGGCGGACGGCTGGCCAGGTACTGAACCAATCAGAAGCCTGCCCTGCAGGCTACAGCAACATGTTGCGCAAGCCCAGCCACACTCCAGGGCCTGTAGCCTGAGTGTGAGATGCTTGCTACATGTATCTGTGTGCCCCCTGTCACGGCCTGCTGCAGTCTTCCATCTATATGTCCACGTTATGGAATAGCAGCCACGCCTGCTCCACGTCGCTTTTCACACGTGTGTAAAGGAGGAAATGCCCCGAAGCACGTCATGCTGTGTAGCGCGTACGCGCGCTTGTCCACCTTCCGGTACACCTCCCCGATGTCATCACCGGCGCGCCTCCAGGCGCGCAACCCTCCCAGACAGCGGCGTGGTGGCGCGGAGAAAGGCAAGCGCGGTCACCACTACTTTGCCTGCAAGTGGACCGCGTGAAGCAGGCATGGCTGCTGTTTGATGACGCGGGATGTTTGCTTGGAATCGAGTAAGAGGCGATCACCTGTGGAGACGTGGCAAGCCTCCACTGATGACCGCATCTTACTTGGTGCAAGTAAGCATCAGCGTCATCAAACAGCAGCCATGCCTGCTTCACGTGGTCCACATGCAGGCAAAACAGCGATGCCCCCAGAAGCACATCATACTGCCCAGCGCGTACAGCGCTTGCATCTGCGTACCACGCTGGCCATCGTCCAGGAGGGTTGCACGGCCGGAGGCGCGCCGGAGGTAGACATCGGCGAGGTGTACCCGGGCCTGCAGGTGGGCAAGCGCACGTACGCGCTACAGAGCGTGGTATGTTATCGGCCACCAGTGCTGTGGATATGTGTGGAGCGACGCGGAGCAGGCCTGGTTGTTCAATGACACGGACGTTTGGCAGTGCCAAGAGACGCCACTTGATGAATGAATGGATCATCTCGCACCAACCATAATAGTAACATGACTCAATCATGGAGAGCGATGCCTCCGTTGCGGAGCTTTGTGTAGCACCTATGGTCAGAGTGTGTCCCAGCAGTGGCCGGTGAGTGTACGGTGGCCGGACGTGTAACACAGGCAAGCACATCCGCCTACCCTGGGCCAGAGGAGAGAAACAATGCAGGTGCCGTGCGTGTGCACCGAGGAGGCGGCGCTGGTGAAGGCCACCGCAGACCTGATGCGCCTGCCGCACGTAGCCGTCAACACCGCGCTCGTATTCCTGCACCGCTTCAACAGCGCGCCGCCCAGCCTGGGCATCCCGGAGAATGTGAGCCCGCCTTGTGCACTCCTTGCAGAGGCGCTAGCAGTTGCAGGGTGCTGACAGCGGAGCTTGCTGTGCGGCGGTATGTGCTCACGCGCCTCCAGAGGCTTGCGGCAGCTTGTCTGTTCCTGGCTACCAAAGTCGAAGAGGTCCGTGCCTGCCCTTTGGCAGCCCCCAAACAGCTATGCCTGCAACGTCCTTTACAGCTCCAGGCGCTAAACAATGCGACTTGCGCAATCGCAGACTCCGACACGCACCAATGACCTGCTCAATGCCGTGCGCTTTGCAGCGCTGCCCGCGGTCGCGGCTGCGGGCGACGGCAGCGCTCCAGCGCCCGCGCTGCTGCAGACACCTGGAGCCGCCGGGGCCCCGATGCCCTTCCTGGCCCTGGTGGGCGACGAGTACTACACGGCCAAGGAGCAGCTCATCCTTGACGAGCAGGCACGCTGCCCATCTGCCGTCTGACCAGCGGCTTTGTGCTTCCTCGGCTATGTGTGTGACGCTGACTGCACGCAGGTGTTGCTGCGCACGCTGCGATTTGAGCTGATAGCCGAGCAGCCGCACCGCTACCTGCTCAACTTCTGCCACGTGCTGCATGCCAGCCACGCCGTCACGAAGCTGGCAAACTGCCTGGCGCGCGGCCCTCCGCCTTGTGGGCTGGCGCTCTGCCCAGACAGCGCGCTGGCCACACCTTGCCCTTTGCCCCTCACCTGACAGCACCGGGCTCATGTCCGTTGAAGCCCTGCCCGCGCTCGCCGCACACTTGTAATTGCCGCTCAGGCAGTGCACTACCAGCCCCAAGTTCTTGCCAGCGCGCGCTGCGAAGCTGGCCCGGCTTGCCCTGCTCTATCTCATGGGCCCCAAGCAGCACCTTGCCTGTGCCTTGGGCCCTCACCCAAAATGCTCGCACAAAGGGATAGACTGCCATGTAGGTGAACGATGGCCTGCAGCGTACCTGCCTGTGCGCGCGCTTCGGCGCCGCGGAGGTGGCCGCCGGCGCGCTGCACCTGGCCGCGCTGCTGCTGGGCGCGTCGGCCGACCTGCCGTACAGCAGCCGCGTGGGCTGGTGGGACGCCCTGGGCGTGCCGCTGGCTGCGATCGAGGCGGTCAGCCACGCGCTGTGCGACGCCGTGGCGGGCAGCGCCGGCGCCGCCGAGCCGCCCGCCTGACCACAAGAGCTCACGCGGTGGCTGGATGGCACTGTTCGTATGCTGCGGGGAGCCGCTCGCGCCGCGGGGCTGTGAGGGGCCCTGGACGTGCTGCGGGATGCGGGTAGGGCCGGCAGTCGGGCGCTGGTGCAGGGGCCGGCGGTTTGGCAGAAGTGTGAACGATCAATCAGTCCAAGCCCGCATCGGGCCATGTCTGCACATGCATGGCGGTGCAGCACCCCTTCGCGACTCCGTCCAAGCTGGTGGCGCCCCACATCAGAAGGTGAGCTCTCAACACCCCTCCTGCACATTTGCGCATTTCTGAGGAGGTTTTGCAGCTTCCTGCTTGTCCTCACTAAAGCCCTTTGTGGTTTGCAGGTCCGGGCTGGCCTCACTGGATCGGAGATGCCGCTTACATGATCCATGTGTGGCGGAGATTGCGCAGCCCTCAGACGCGGCTGCACAGCTGTAATAAGGCGGAAATGGGTTGCATGAGCTCCCTAAGCACTTATATGCTCAGAACCCAAGGCTGGCCCAGCCAGCATTCTCGAGCTCCTTCCTCAGCGCGCGGATGCGCTTCCTGTTGATATCGCCTGCGCGGCCCGGCCAGCCGCTCAGCTTCCGCACGCGGCTCCAATCGATGCATAGCACCTGGTCACAGGGCATGCAGGGGCCGTGCGCACCGTCGCTCTCGCCAATCCGCGACGCACTCCGGTACTCCACCGTGGACTTGCCCGGCGGGAAGTAAAACTCGACGTCGTCAATGAAGCCAAAGGTGGGGCTCTGGTACTCGGCATACAGGTAGTCATCGGTCTTGGTGATGATGGTCGGCGTGAAGTTGTCCGGCTTGGTGCTGCTGACGGCCGCCGCCAGCTCGCTCATGGCCGACTCCTTGGTGATGGGCTGCTTGGAGCGGCGGTCCTCTGGGTTGTAGGTCCTACAGGGGTCCACACCTTGTCAGTTGCTAATGCCACATTGTCTTGTGAACAGTCTCTCCCACATTCACCCTTGCCAGTGAATGTCTCTCCAACATGCACTGGCAAGAGTGAGCGCAGCAACGCGCAGCCATCGCTGTGCACACGCCAGGTGGTGGGCCGCACCAGCCGGGCACGTAGTGCTTGGCATCGTTGGCCTCCTCTGCGGTGCTGATGCAGTTGGGAGTCTGCGGGCAGAGGCCCAGCGTCTTTGTGTTTGAGCCTGCGGCGGTCTTCTGCAGGTCAGGGGCGGCAGAGGTCTGCCAGTAAGCCGCAACAAGCGCGGCTGCAGCAAGCTGGGAACAGAGAGCGTGCACACCAATGTCCCGCAGGCCCAGGTTGCTCGGCCTTGGCGCTGCTCCAAAGGTGAACAGCGCTCCCAGCACGCCAACGTTGACGCTGCTCAGCAGGACCTCCCTGCACGCAGAGCTCACAGCACGTAAGCACAACATAGCCTTGCCAGCAAGTCATCAGCAAGTCATCAATGCACTCTGGCCAGAAGCAGTGCAGGGGTTATCTGTATCAGCCGGCACGGGCGCACTCTTCGCATAGGGAACAGTGGAAAGTGCAGGTAAAGCTCCTCCTGTACTCCCGGAAAATAGAGCTGCCTACAAGATGGGAGGGCAGTCTACCTGCGACTTGCGTTGCCAGAGGCGTTGGCACTGCAGACTGTGCCCGCCCGGAACGGCACTCTGCCATGGCAGGGAGTTGTGCGGGCGCAGGGCCTGCAAACAGCATGACGCGCCACCATATCACCTGACATCTCCGGCTGCTGGTTTAACACTTGAGCTCAGCGCTTCTGGGTCCTACTCTTGAACCTCACTCTACAGAGCCATTCTCAGAGGCACATCCGGATCCGCTCCATGGAGCAGGGTAGAACCTTGGGTGCACACTCCACATGTGAACCAAGGAACGGCGCATGCATCTGAAGTTCAATACAAGCTAGGCGCTCCAAGTAGCAGGCTCCGATAGCACTTACTCATCGAAGCACAAGACACTCACTGCACTAACAGTGCGCCTCGTGGTGAGGCAAGGCAGGTAGCAGACAGGGATGGGTGGGGCAGGCAAGGTGGTGGCGGCCAGCAAGGCGCAGGCACAGGCACAACAGCAGGCCGAGATAACTTCAACAGAGTCCCTGGAGCTGGCAAGTGCCCTACCCCTTGTCCACCAGCTTGTCATCTTGTTCTATAGGTCCGCACCAGCGCTGAATTGCTTGCAGGTGCGCTGCCTGCTGCGCGTCAGCATCTTTCACACCGCCTTTCTCCGCGGCATCTTTCCCCCGTCGTACTTCAAGAGCGTGGAAGCTGCTGGCCTGGACGGTGCTCCTTGCTGAGCAAGCTGATGTATAGCGCACCCGAGCTGCTTGCTGCACCGCTTGGACGGAGCACTGCTGAAATGCAGCCAGTGTCTTGTGTCAGTGCACCCAAGCAGACGGCTTGAGCGTGTAGGCCTCAACGTCAAACTCCTGATGCCAAGCAAAGACGCCAACGCGCAGCGCTTGGTGGATTGGGTGGAGCACGGTGTGCGCAGGTTCTGAAGGGTTGCCAGTGGATGGTCTTACACGCGAACAAGGCGTTCTGAGCAAGTGCTGCAAAGCAGGAGTGCACGAGGCCATCAAGCTCAAGTACCTCAAGGCGCTGCACTTTGGCTTCTCCACGGACGCGCGCGGCGAGAGTGTGCTGGAGGAGTATGTGTACCACTTTGCCTTCGATGGCAGCAGGGTGCAGCTGAGCGCAAATGGCACCAGCGTCACGGTGTCTCACTCGACCCAGGCATGCTGCCGAACATGCTCAGCATAGCAGTTGCAGTCCCATGCTGCAGCGCTTGAGGAGTGTGCTCTGCTCGTGCCCCAGAACAACATCAAGACCGTCAAGTCCCACATCGTCAGGCTCATGCGCATGCTGATTGAGGTGCGCTGGGCAACCCACTGCTCAGGCATGACTGTTAGCACAGAGGCAAGACTTCTCCAGTGATGCTTGCTTCGCCAGCATTGCTGCATACTGGCATGCCCACCCTGAGGCAGAAGTGTGCATGCGAAGGTGTGCAGCACGCTGGAGGAGGTGCCAGACGAGGTGCGCAAAATGTGCATGCTGATGTGCATTGTTGGCAGCATGCACGCATTGCATGCCTGACCCAGGCAGCTGCATCCTTGCAGCGCTATGTGTACATGCGGCTAGACTACCACGAGACCGCCCCCGCTGAATACGAGCCGCCCGGCTTCGGCCCCATGGACAATGCGCACGCCGTGCACTTCGATCGGAAGCCTTTCCGCTTGTGCGATGCAGTGCAGGCGCGCTGTCCGCTGCATTTCGCCCTGTGCCGCCTCACGGCCTTTGTTGCTGCAGGACGGTGGGCGCCGTGCACACCGCGCACCACAGCGTGGCGCTCAGAGTGAAGTCTGTGCTGGAGGGCGAGAACGCCGAGGGCGAGACCATGCAGGAGGCTTCGCAGGAGGAGCAGAACTCCACGCTCACCTGCAGCACCAATGACACTGAGGCCTGCGCGGAGCGCCCATCGCGCTCCATGCCGACCGAGGTGACAGCGCATGTCAAGCCCTCCTGGGACATCATGGGTACTCTCTCATTCCTGAACCTTACAGCAGATACCGAGTTTGTGCTTTCCCTACGCAGAAACCGGCCTTGATGCCTGTACAGGAGACAGGCACCGCTGAGCAGCCTCCGCGTACAACCGGCAACAACAGCAACACTGCGCTCGCTCCTGGCCGGCTGGTCCCAGCGAGTGCGCTGCTTGGCATGCATCCACGAGGCCATGCACGATGCATCGCTGACAACTGAGGGTCCATGCTGTGCATGTCTGCTGCATGCAGCACCTCACCACCTCAGCATGCACGCGCACTGACAACGATGCTCACCCGCACTCGCAGCGGAGGACAGCCAGCGCACATGCAGCCCCGCCTTTGACAAGCTGCTGGACTCCGTCCGCGCCCTGTGCCACCAGCGGGGCTCTGCAATCCACCTGACAGACGCTATGGCCAAATTTGACAGCGCCTCTCTGGCCAACCTCGAGCGGTGTGCCTCCTAGGCACTGCGAATGCAGGCTTGCTGAGTATAAATCATGCTGATTCCACATGCCCTTGATCAGCGTGCCCGCATATCAGGTGCTTCGACGAGCTGGTGTGCAATGGCGAGCTGGAGCGGACATTGACAAAAGACGTGTACAAGGTCACTCTCAAAATGATGTTGACGCTACATGCTCTGCCTTCTGAGCTGTGAGTTGCCAGTATGCAGACAATAATAATGCTGTTGCTGCAGGTGTGCGGCGCGGAGAAGCAGGCCGGTGGCGCCTCCCTGGCCAGTGGCGCCATGCGCCCGGCGCACGGTGTGGACCAGATGGTTAGCTGCATGGACGGGCTCGCCGTCACCAAGCCAGGCGCGATGCACTCATGTCAAGTTTCTATGTTTGTATACGCATGCCACTCATATAGTTGAAGCGAGGCTTGCTGACAATGTGCCTGTTGCCAGCAGGGCCCGCAAATCAGCCCCTGAGCGGGGCCTCGGCGCGCGCCATGCCAGGCATGCCCAGCCAGCAAGCTGGCATCTTCCAGAGGCAGGGTGCGAGCCAGAACGGCATGCCCGGACGTGCATGTCTGCAAAGCTAGCTGACCCGTTGCACAGTCCCTGGCTGTGCTGCACACATGCAGAGTGCATACAGGATAGTTATGTACCCTATGACATATACAGGATAGGCGGTGCAAGGCAAGGTGCAACATGCGTCTGAGCTCGCAAGACTCGCAAACGCACCAAGCTGACTGCTGTGAGCATGTGCTGACGTGGTGCCGGCATGCGCGCTGGCAGCATCCAGCGAGCTGCGCTCCGGCATGGCGGGCAAGGCCCCGCGCCAGCAGAACATGGCCGACGTGCGCTCCGGCGCCGGCAATGCCACTGCTCCCGCGGCTGCCGCGTTTGAGGCAGACGCTGCACCAATCTTCTTCACGAGCCAGCAGAGCCAGGACGCGCCCGGCCGCAAGCGGAAGGCCTCCTTTGTCCAGGAGCCCGTGCGCCAGGGCCCCGGCCGGCCGCACGAGCGGCCCGCGGCGCCCGCGCGGCAGGCGTCCCCGCCGCACAAGGTCCGCCGCTCGCAGCGCAGCACGACGCGCCGCCTCACTGCCATGCAGGCATGAGGTGGGGGTGGGGCCGATCCTGGGGACCTCAGCACTACCGGCGTGGGTAAGCTAATGAAGCACGGATGCTGGGATGCCGGGTGTGTGCCACAGCATGCTGAACAGTGTGTTTGATAACGAAGCTGCATGCACGCCCATCTTGGCTAGCTGCTGTGGGCTGCACGTTCATTTGACAAGGGCATGCAGGGAGCACATACGATCATCTGCCGCCTCCTGCTGCAGGCGTGCTTTACAGCAGGTTCGGTGCATAGCGCAAATCATGTAATGAGCTTTGAGTAAGCGAGCAGAGCCCTTCAGAAGTCTTAGGCCTACGAGAGGGCATACACAGTCCTTTGCCTCACCACCTTCAGGAGGCGTGCACTGCACCAGGATAAAAATTGCAAAGCAGCAGTTCAGCTTACATCAAGCACCTATCACATGCAGAAGCAGTCCATGCACACTCACACAGATGTTTAACACCTCATTGCAGCGCGCAAAGCAACACCTCTCACTGCTCACTGCGTACAACCCGCTCAAAGGGCCCCAGGCTGCAAGTATGGCAGCTATGCGCAGCACTTTCTGCCGCCCTTGGCATCCGCGTACGCCTTGCGCTCCGCGCTCAGCTGCGCGTCGTTCATATCCAGCAGCCGTGCCGCCATCTCCTCCACGTCCATGTTGCGCCAGGCCGCGAGCGACTGCGCCAGCAACCCCCAGAAGTCTCTTAGACATACTTGTCAAGCGACAGCAAGTAGCACCACACTGGTCCCACACTGGGAGTAGCACCACACTGGGGGTGCCGCGCGCAGTGCCAGCTACCAGCGCCACATGCCCCCAGTCGCAAAGCTTCTAGAGCGCTGGCTCACCTCTAGCTGAGTGAGGACTTTGGCCCCTTCTGCCGCTGCAGCCTTGCCGCCGCCGCTGCCCTTCTCCTTGCCGCCAGGGCCGCCGCCGCCTTGGCCGCTGGCGCTCCTGCCGCTGCCGAACGACGGCGGCAGGCGCATGCCCAGGCGCGCCGCCTCCGCTGCGCCGACCTCAGCTGTGGAGCGCGCGGGCGGCGCGAGGCCCGGCGGCGGGCAGTCGCCGTCCATGTGCGTGGCCGCGAGCGCACGCGCACGCGCGGCGATCGCGGCCTCATGTGCGCTCGCGCCCAGCACCGTGCCGTGCACGTGCACGTGCGCGATCCCGGACTCCTGCGCGAGGATGAGCAACCATACCAATATAGACAACATGCACACCTTGCCCTGCACCTTAAACCACCAATGACCAAGGCCTGAATCTGCACCGAAAAAACAGCTAGCTCAGGCGCACAGGCGCACGACGTCAGCGCAGGCACACTTATAAAGCTCAGTCGGCAAACAGTTAGTTCACGGGCTTCGTTCGTGTGACGACTCTGATGTCTCGGGCACGCTGCCCTCCATAAGGCGCAGAGGATGAACACACACATGCCAACACCGTTGCACAGCGCGTGCAGCGCGAGCGGGGCACGCACCGCCAGCTGCTCCATCTCGTTCAGAGCGCCGTCGGCCTCGCTGTCCTCGTCCAAGTCGTCCAGGTCGTCCTCGTCGCCCAGGGCGGGCCCCGCCCCTGCAGCGCTGCCCGCCCGCCCTGACCTCGCCTGCGCGGGCGGTTGCGGGCTGTGACCTTGCAAGCCTGCACCGCATCTGCGGTGCGTATCCAACCTGCCAGAACAGCAGGCTCAGCTTCCCGGCGGCGCACTTTGCAAGTGCACTTTGCAAGGGCAGCGCACTTTGCAACATGCCCGCACATGCACACAGTGCATGACACAGTGCTCAGCGCTGGAACATGGCACATGTCATATGCCGGGCTGCCCCCCGCGCCGTATACATGTGCTGAAGAGCGCGTTGCAGTGCTCATGACATGCAGTGATTTATACTGTGTAGGTCCTGCAGACGGCGGAACAGAGGCAGGCGGTCCGCGGGATCCGCACCGCCCGCGCGGCCTCAGACTTGACGTCCGCGACGCCGGCCTCGCGCGCGAGCGCGCCCAGCCCGGCGTCATCGTCATCCTCGCGCCGCGGTGCCGCGTCCTCAGCTCCTGCGGCTCCGCCTGCCGGGGCAGAGCACCCCGCTGACACGGCGCACGCCAGACAAAACTGCCTGTTCAGCAAGAGGCGCCGCTGCTTCCCGGCCACTGGCTCCTGCGCGGGCCGCGGCCGTGACCAGCGCCTCACTTGGCTGCGTTGGAGCGCTGCATGCACAATGAGCTGCCGTACGGGTCGAATGCCTGGATGCCCCACCAAGCCTGACTGCGCAGTGTGGCACGCCGCCGCCACTGCCACGCACTTTGGCCACCAGCCGGCAGCCGCTTGATATGCAAGGGGCTCTGGCCCGGCTGGAAGCTGGCCGGGTCTGCCGGCTCATTTTGCAGAGCGAAAAAGCGCACCGGCCAGGTTGGACAGGTTCACGGTCTCGATACGCATATTCTCCGCCGCGCGCGTGTCACCAATGACCTGCGATGTGGTTAGGGTTAGGGTTAGGGTAGGCCGCACGCATCATTGCAGGTCTCACCCTGTGCTTGCAGGCGTCACAGACACAACAGACGCGCCTGGTGCGTCTCCACAAAGTCGAGGTGGTCCTTGAACATGTTGACGACGCCCCAGAGCTCGCCCTCCTGGCCGCGCGCGCCCTGCACGCCAATGAAGTAGCGGCTCTCGTCGGCGCCCTCCACCGCCACGTTGGCCTGCTGCTGCTTGTATCTGCGCGCACCGCGCACAGCCAGGTTCAGCGGCGCCCGCGCTTGCGGCCTGTCACAGCGCTCACGCGCTCGCCCGCGCCCTCCTGAGCCGCATCAACAGCTGCTGCTTGTATCTGCGCGCCCCGCAGATACGCAGCCGGCTCAGCGACGCCCGCGCTCGCGCCTGTCAATGCGCTTGGGCGCTCGCGCGCGCTCTGCACAGCCATGCTCACCAGCTGCTGCTTGTACCTGCGCGATCCTGAGACAGCCTGGTGAGAACCGCCACATGACTGCAGGCAAAGCTGTCAAGCTCCGGTCTGCGTTAGCAGCGGCCGCCTTGGACCGCTGCTGCACGTAGGTGTACCTCCTGTACATCCCCAGACACGCCATTTTGATTGCTTGATAGGCTTGGGACTCCGCTCTGCTACTTATAGCCACATGACTCACGTATGACCGGTAGGATAGTGCGCACGGGTCTTTGCAGCTCATCCAGGCTGGGCGGCGCTCAGGCAGAGGCCGCACAGAGCGATACGATGCAGAGCTGGGACGGTTCATGAGCGCACATTTGCCGCATGTAGATCAGCTCCTCCAGTGTGCCGGTGGCGATGAGACGGAACACCATCACGTCGCGCTTCTGGCCGATCCGAAATGCACGGTCCTGCATGCCCGCGCCGAGACTTCAAGGGCTGGTTGCAAAAAGAGACTTTGTAGTACTGCATCGCCGTCGTAACTCACTAATCAATGAGTACAGCAGCACCCATAAATGATTAACAGCTGGCAGCAAAGGCAGCGTTCATGCGGCGGTGGTCAAACCGTCCACTACATCAAGGCCACTCACACGAGCACTCACAAGCTGCATGCGTTCAACAGCGTCACCTGCGCCTGCAGGTCATGCGCCGGGTTCCACGATGGGTCGATGATCACAACCCTGCAAAACTCACAACGATGTTCAGCGCAGCTCACAGCTCGCTCGTAGGATAGACAGATATAGATCACCGTGAGCGCTTGCGTCAGTCATCAGTGTGAGGTGCAAAGTGAAGCAAAATAATTGTAGCAATGCAAAGCACATAGGCCTGAAGCCTGCCACGGAGTGGCCGCAAGCACAGCGTGCAATTGTCAGGCGATCAGTGCGTGCGCACTTGTTTGCGGCTGTCAGGTTGATGCCCACCCCCCCGGCGGTGGTTGACAGCATGAGGACGTACACCGATGGCGAAGTGTTGAAGGTGTCTGCGCAAACAGCTCGCGGCGCATCCGTTTTACACACTGACACGATCAAGGCTGTATCCAAGCCACTGCCATCTGCTATGTTGATGCAGGACGAGGACGGCCGACCCAGCGCACCCGAAGCCACCCCAAGCACCAGACCCAGGAACCCACACAGCCTCACGCCTCCGGCACCCCCTGCGCAAAGCGACGTTGCATGCCAGTGAAGGGTTAGGGTTAGGGTTCACTATCCCCGATCCACAGCGCAGGTGGCAGCAGCGCGGTGTGTGCGCAGGCGGGCGCGCACCGACGAGCTTCTGGCGGTCGGTGCGCTTGGTGGAGCCGTCCAGGCGCAGGAAGTTGTACCCGGCCGCCAGCAGCATGGCCTGCACCAGGTCCAGCATGCGCGTGCTGTGCGAGAAGAGCAGCACCTGCGCGGGCGGCCGGGGCTGATCCGGTGTGGTGTGACACGGCGCAGCGCACAGGCGCGCACCGCCGCCGGGTGCGACACTTTTGCGTCACGGGCATGCATGCAAAGGGGTCGGATGCTCATAGCCGCTCCGGTTACTGAAATCGTTCACTGGATGTGCGAAAGACTGGCAGAGTTCTGTCACAACCGTGGTGCTCGCATTCAACCGCCTGCCGACGTTGCGCACCGCGCGCCGCCAACCGCCAGGGATGCAAGCACCACGG
>JAABUO010004996.1_pt1 | contig 15566 bp, 13 predicted proteins | sample 5559291 | NCBI WGS metagenome assembly JAABUO01 (sample SAMN10711878, study PRJNA513372) | rock metagenome | isolation source: Antarctica rocks | place: Antarctica: Victoria Land, Finger Mt sud
GCGCTGGCATGTTGGCTGAAGGTACAGCAGAGTGTAGATACCTGCTGCTGAAGGCAGCAGTGCCATCAGCCTGCCGCCCTTTCTGCTTGCCAGTCCTGACACTGCTGGGCCTCCTGCCTTCAATGTGTTCCCAGTCGCCCTGCTTGTGCTCCCCAGCAGCCAAGGGGAAATCAAAGTTGAAAGCCCTAACGTCCAGGTCCCCTGGGCCATGTGCCCAGTGGCACTTGTCGCCCATTGCACACCCTCCCAGCTCCTGTAGCACTGGCACTGGTGATCACTTGATGGGGGCAATTGGTCGGGAGGGTGGGGGGTGGGGGGGGGGAGAGAGTCGGACATAATCCCTTGGTGATGTTCCATTGCAGGTCCTTGCTCACTCAGTATGTGCATTGTCAAGCATGCACGTGGCTATTGATTCATTGCTTCGCTGGCATTTGCCATCCAGTGCACACCCTCCCAGCTCCTATAACATTTCCATTTGGTGATCATTCGTTGGTGGCTCATGGAGCATCCACTGGTGATGTTCTGCTGGAAACACTCCATCACACATTCAGGCACACTTGATTTGTGTATGGACATGCATGCAAATGTCCTGATTCCCCTTGCTCCACTGGTACTTGTTATGCATTGCACACCCTCGCAGCTCCTATAGCAGTTCCATTGAAGATGTTCCATTAATGATGTTGCATTGCATGCCATGCTCACTTGGTATTGTCTATGGTCAAGCAGGCAATTGGCTGTCACTTTCTTGCTCCAGTGGGACTCGCCATCCCGTGCATGCTCTGCCAGCTTCTGTAACAGCTGTACTGGTGATGCTTGACTGCATGCACGTGCACACTCAATGTGTGTGTGTGGTCAAGCATGCAATCAGCTGTCATGCACACGCTCCACTGGCACATATCATCCATTATAAATCTGCTGACTCCCGACTAAACACATCAAGCAGTCAAGCCACGGTCAGCACTTGGTAGGCTGGTGCATGGGCAGGGATATTTGCCACCTGCCGAGAACAAAAAGAAAAGATGCCCGACAGCATTCCAACAAATGTGCCTTGAATCTATGCTTGTAGGTCAAACCATGTACAAGATAAACAGACAGCTTGCCATGCCACCATCACAGGGCAGTTTGTATAACGTGTGCCGCTAGTGGCACTTGCCACCCATCAACTACAAATATTTCCTCCATGCATTCATGCCCTTCTAGGCAGTTGTGCAGGATTCCATTGAAAGGCATTCAGGCATGTATGCCAATAAATGGTCACACTCACATTTTTTACTGGTAATGTAGTGTATTGTCACGTGATTATGTGGGTGAACTCAGGGGCCAGCTGGACGAGCTGAGCTGCAGGTTGGGGTCTGGGCAGTGCCAGCCCCCCCCCCTCCCTCTGGCGCAGGAACCTGCTGGATCCTGATGGTGCATGGGGTGCACAGCAAAAAACAATACCAACCAGAGCAAAAGTTGCCAAAAGCAGTGGCTGCAAAGCAGAGAAATCACCTTCCAGATCGGACAGTAGACTGTCTTCCTTTGCATGGGCTTGCGCCTGTCAGCATCTGAATGGTAGTAGTGGCATTTCCAGGGAGCATCGCACTTTGGGCGAATGCATTTGTGCGTCTTGTAGTTGGGCTGCAGCTCATGGAAATGCGTTGCTGAGCACACCCTGCAGTGCACATACTCAATCGTCTGTTCACTGTCTCACTCTCTCTTTCTTTCTTTCATCCATTCATGCATTCCATTCATTCTATCACTCATTGGTCCAGTTCTTCATTAATTTGTTCATGTATTCCATCATTCATGCATTAATCTTCCATTGTAATGTGTCCTTTCTGAGAGTGACTTGTGTCCTCAACATTGACCTGCAAAGTACTGGACTGCAAAGCTGCTGGCAAGCACAAACACAACGGTTGCTTGTGTGCAGGCACCATGTTGCAATTGTGGCATGTAGGTGTTGTGTCAGGTCTTGTGCTGTATAGCGATGATCGCAGCAGCTGGAAAGGGCTTGCAGTAGTAACTCTACCAAGGCTGAGATACACTGGACATACCATTGCATGCTTGGCAGCAGTGTCAACATGTGGGCACAGCTACATCAAAAGCATATGCATGGCAACTATACTTCCTCGTACATATAGATTAGAGCGTCAACATTCACCGTCCCGGCTAGATGTTGCACCAAGCAAGCTTCTGGCAGCTGGCACATAAGCTTGCTTACCGCAACATCTGTATGGGGCATGGGATGTTGTCTGCTCTAGGTGTACAGGGGAGTAATCCAGACTTCACTGCAAAATGAGGCTATGCAGATGCTGACAAGCATAGTTCATCATGTCTCAGCGCAGCAAGCTGTGACTGATTTGCATGTGGCCCTGGCAGATGATCACTTGTGCACAGTAATAATAATAATAATAATAATACATATAACAATTTCTTTCACGCTTTACAGCTCATGATGAGCTAGGTACGTGCAGGGCAAGTCTTGTCTCTCTAGAGCAGCCCTGTCAGGCCCAATAACACGACAGTTTGGGCAACCAATTGTGCACAGTGCCATTCACTTATTAAAATCAGAGTGTAGCAGCATGGCATAAAAGAATGGACAGTCCGCTTTCCACACCTGACTCCACGTACACTGTGGGCAGACTCACAACCACAGCAGCATGGCATGACAGAAGGGCAGTTCATCTCCTCCACCTGACTGCATTATGTGATTGTCAAAATTGTCGTGTATCAGTAGGCCTTTCAGGCATGCACAAGATAGGCTGCTCTGGAGAGACAAGACTTGTCCTGAGCTTACCTAGCTCACCATGAGCTTTAAAGCATTAATGTTGTTGTTACTATTACTATTATTATTATTATTATTATTATTATTATTGTTACTATTATTATTATTATTGTTGTTAGATTTTTATTACTATTATTCTTTTGCTTTTATTTACTTATGGAACATTATTAGTAACTGTGATTATCATTGTTGTTACCTGACTGCATCTATGCTGTGAGCAAACTCGATGAATCATGGTGCAGCAGTACAGCATCACAGAAGTGCACTTGTTTTCCCTCACCTGACTTCATCAATGCCGTGAGCAAACTCACAACCAACGTCCCGGCTGCATGTACCCCGGCGGTACCAGTTTTCACACAAGGCAAAACGGTAGCTCTCACTCTGCTTCTCATGCACGACAGCAGCTTCTGCACGCAGCTCAGCCCTGTTGTGCGCCCCACCACACGCCAAGCCTGCATGGCACACATACCACACTTGTGAGAGAAAGACTAAGTGATGATGCAAACGCGTTTTGGAGCATGCCGAGCCCTGTTGTGCGCCCCACCACACGCCAAGCCTGCATTGCATATGTATAACACTTGTGAGAGAAAGGGACCAAGTGATGATGCAAACACGATTTGGGGAATGCCGAGACCTTTTGTGCACTGTGGCACATGCCAAGCATGCACCACATAAACATCACAGACTGAGCTCGATCTTGTTCTTTACTTGATTTCTGTGATTGAACTCACTTAGTGAAAGCGTGAATGCAAATCAAAAGTAACTTAGACAAGTTGAGCAGAACTTGCAATACATCAATGACAAGCAAGGGCCATGCAGTTTTGCCCGTTTGCACAAATGAAGGACCTTAATGCCTGCCATGTAGCTCTTTTCAATCCCAAAACTTCTATTTTAATTCAGAAACGTCATCCCTACACTGGAAATCTAAACTCAGAAAGGCCTGGGGACAGTAAAAACGCGTCTCTACATTGTGGTGATGTTTAAGATAGTGATGTAACTTCAAGATTCAGGGTGAAGGCTTGGCAAAACCAACCCTTTGCCACTGGATGCGCACCAGAGCTGCCTCATCAGACTTTGCACGCCTGTCAATCAGCTTTGACTGACAAGGTTGAGAAGCCCTTGTCACATGCACACTGCTGGAGATTAAGATTCAATTCGATTTTATTCAATATGTTGAATGTCCTGGGGGGCAACTGGGACCCAACAGACAATTAATCAGTTCAGTGAATTCTGGATATGTTGAGTTTGAATGGGAAAAAAACATTCAATGCTGTTCTGGGCCACATCAAGGTCCAACTTTGGTAGTGAAAACAACTACATAAGCAAGAACTCAAGCAAGAAGGGGGAGCAGCACCTATTGCACATGTGCCACCCCGTAGAAGTGATTGGCAGAACTCTATGTGGTACTCCTCGTCCAGGACATCTGACTGTATGAGGACAGACACGCGCAGCTCCTCTGCAGAGTGGGCATGCTGGCACTTCACACCATGTGGACATTCCCCTGCAAGCAGTAAATGTTCTTTATAACGTTATATATACCGTTTTAACAACAATTCGGTATAATGACAAGTTCTTGGGGGACAAGTGCAGTCGTTATAAAGAACATTTACTGTAATGACACTTCACGCCATGCGAACACCCTGCAAGCAGTCTGCTTGTGTCAAGCATGGTTAATTCTGATACACAGAGCTTGGTTGGCTCTGATGGGCAATGCGCAATGTGGACAGAATCCTCCAAGAAGTATCTTTTTCTCAAGCAGAGCTTGGTAGGTTCCAACACACTCTCGCTCTCCATACTACCATTGCTTGTAGTATGGAGAGCGAGAGTGGCTCTGACATGCAGAACTTGAGGTGATATTGGCATGCCCAGCTTGATCGAGTCCAAAATGCACAAGTGAGAGGTTGCACATGGCCACGGGGTGAGCCAAGACCAGGTGTACAATGTTTCCTCAGCGAAGTGTACCAGCCAGCTCTTCTCAATCCCAAAACGTCTATTTCAATTCAGGAGTCATCCCTAAACTGGAAGTCTATACTCAGAAACAGCTGGGGACAGTTAAAACGCGTTTTTACATTGGGGAGATGTTTTGGTCTTAGCAGCGTCATAAAGCATGAGCAACATACAGGCAGGTGTAGAAGGGAACAACCCACTGACCTGACCTCACTAAAACCATTGAAAGCTATACAAAGTTGATATAGTGATGTCTGTGAAAGCATAGCTGTGGTTGGTGTGTCCAGCAATCACCTGGCATCTGTAAAGCAACTTGACAAGGGTAACAAGTCACTGCAACAATGGCATGTGGCCAATATATTGGCCCAATAATCTTGGGCCATGCATGCAGCTACTTTAGCACCAGCAGCGGTCTGGACGCCTCTCACAACCATGATGTGAGCAGTATATGCTAGATAAGACACTTTTGTTCAGTGTATCAGTGTATACATAAATTATATTGAATAAATTAATTTGTTTTTTTACACAACATACACAAATTATGTAAGTGGCGTGTTGCATAAGGGGGCAAGCGATGCCCAATCAATTGGACAGCTTGAGCAGACTCAAGCCGTGATCTCCCAAAGGGAGATGATTGTTGCGCATGTATATTAAAAACTGTTGACAGGAGAAGAGTGACAGCCAATGAGCCAGCATCAAGCAAACAGTGCACTTACCATTGCTTGCCATGTTGGCACAGAAATTGGTTTTGAAGGCCGGCTGGATGGTGCCCTTCTCTATCCCAGCATCTATGCGCAGTTGCTTCAGGGTATGCGCATACTTGCAGTGCCGGCCCCGAGGGCAGCTGCCCTTGTCAAAGAAGTCATTGCACCAGCTTGTGTTGAAGTCGTCTGGCAGGTGTCCCTACACACAAATTAGCAAAACAATAATACTACCAATAATAATAATATAATATGCATATTATAAATTTCAACAATATATAATATAATGATAACAATATTATATATATATAACATATAATAATAATAGTTAAAACGCTTCTCAGCTCATGATGAGCTAGGTAAGTGCAGGACAAGTCTTATCTCTGCAGAGCAGCCTGTGTTGTGCTTCCCTGTAAGGCCTGCTGATACGACAGATTTGACATTCACGTAATGCAACATCATTGAAAGCATTATTTGGCTTGCTGAAACAATTGCATGTAATTTACGGTATGACATACTGCGTATCAGCATTTCGTATGGCGTGACACTGATACAAAGCACATACAGTGCCCACATAAGATTTGTATCCTGACACCATTAAGAAGAATGCCACACAAAGATGAGCCTTGCTTGAGCAGCTGTGGTAGTACTCCAGTATGCGATGCCAATTGATGAGCCTCCTTGAATCCTGAATTCAGAATGTCTGCCAAGCTGGGTGAACTTGCGTTGTCAATGACATGAGTTGTTTCTTAGCACAGATGCTTCAAATGCTGCTGCTGTGCTCGGTAGAGCGTTTTCAATCAGGACCAAACAGGTCTGACATACGTTGACATGCAGGGCAGTTGCCATGCAGCCATTCCATAGCTAGCCAGACCAGCATGCAAGATAGCTGGGTGCTGTTGGGTGTAGTGCCTGATAAATTCCCAGTTTATTTCTTAGAAAGAAGACATGTATTTCATAGTCAGCCCTTCATCTCGTTTTCTTTTTGATGTGTTTGGGCATTCAGATACACATCAGAGCAAACAACAATCTGAGACCCAAGGACTATCTAGTGGCAGCACCCAGAAGAAGAGCATATCCACGGGGGCCAACAAGAACTCTGCAAGCTGGCCAGATACTGCCACGACACTTCAGCATCAAAGGCATTGTGCAGGACCTGTGGACTAGCTGTTGCCCATGATTTTGAAGGCCATCATCGCCACATTACCACACAATTTGGGCACAAGACAGACGCTTCAAACCCATGTGACATGGCCACAAACGTGATGCAAGCACATGCCTGTTAGTGCCCATGCCCCAGTTTTGGGCTTGGCTGCATGCAAGCCATATACAAGCCATATGTGATGAGTAAGACCTTCACTCACCAGTCTGATGGCAGCATCAACCTCCTCAATTGATGGACCAAGATCAGCTTCACTTGCTGGCTGCTGGGTTGCCTGACTGGCTTCCTCCTCTTCATCTGCTTCTTCCTCATCCTCATTCACAGTGGCCAGAGAAGCATATCTGCACAGGATACAGCAGGTGTGAAGAAAGCAATGGCAGACAAACCCTTGCAGGCAGTTTGAAGGAAGCCTCGCAGACTAGAATAAGCCCTTGCAGGCAGTTGGAACAAGCGCTTGCAGGCAACTTGAACGAACCCTTACAGGCAGTTTGGACGAGCGCTTGCAGGCATTTTGGACAAGCCCTGGTAGGCAGTCTGAACAAGCCCTTGCAGACAGCTTGAACAAGCTGGCACATGGGTGTCTTTGCATGCGTGATTGAGTCGGCTTGGAGTTCCATCACAGCATAGACCATGGCTTGCCAGCAGTTTGCACACGCTAGCATATGTAGGCGCATGAATATTCAGCAGGCTTTGACCACAAGCGTCATGATGTTGGTTAAGACGAACTAAGAAAAGGCTGGCAATGATGCATTGATGGTCCTGATTAGTGAAGCTGGGGGTGTCAATCATAGTGTCAACAGACTGTCATGATTTGTACCAGCACATAACGCAATGAAATGCTGCATGAATTATGTATCACATTTGCAGGTTTGCAGTTGGGTAAAGGGCAAGATTGCAATTGTGATGAAAGGCTTCACAAACAGACCTGCACAAAGAGACACACCCTAGTCTGGCTATGCCAAAAAAGGCAAAACAGGGCAGAGTGCGGCAAGGATCTTACGGATTTAGGTTCCTGTTGACCTTGACTCTGCCAGGCATCATGGGCAATGCTGCTGAATTGGGATGCCGGACTACATCAGACTTTGCTGCATCATGCACAGCACTGCCTTATTTATCCATACATGCATTCAACAGGCGTCCTTCCCTGGGTCTCAGAACAACAGACTGGTACACATGAGTGGTATGACTGATAAGTATGACATCCCTGTTCGAGACCCTGTTTTGGCAGTCAGCATACCAGCAACAGCAACACAAAGGTAACATGCCCAAACAACACATGCGCTGTGCTACACTTGTATGTGCTCTCTGAGCTGCCAATGCCAATGACATGCAGCATTGAGGCTGACAGGCACATGGGTTTGACACACATTGATGAAGGTCAACAGTATGTGACACACCCATCAAGAAACCAGAGCAGGCTCTGGCAAGAAGCCTTGTATTCAAATCTGTTTCTGTTGTATCATTCAACAACTACAACTCATTCGACTTTAAGTCACAGCGGAGTACTGTACCCACCTGGAACATTCAGTTGGGGTTTTTGCTTGATCACAGGAGAAGGCTGACTAGACGCAGGTGGGCCAGAGGCCTGCATAACCAAGCCAGGCTGTCACTTAATGATGATAATAGTAATAACAATGATAACAGCACTTTCCATTTCATAACTAGGTACGTGCAGAATTGCTGCATGACCAAGTCAGGCTGTCAGATATCAGTGTCATATGGCGTCATATCAGCACTGATGGGTGTGCCCTACACTTGTCTCTTCTGCCTGGCCCCCACCTGCACTTGCTTCTTGGTGGGTGTGATCACAGTTGATGTCAAAGTTGTGCGTAACTACATTCCAGCACCCACTATGCCTTACTCTGCTGATGGGTGTGCTAGATGGTACTGAGGCACACTCCATAGAAGGATTTGGCGCAACCAGTGAATGTAATTGCCAAGCAATCAGCGTGCAAAGACGCATGCTTGGCAAGCACACCAACATCAGGAGCCTAGGGCAGCAGCATCACTGCTTTGCTGAAGACACTTTGAAACAGCATGGCAAGGCTTGGGGACAGGCAGCAGCAGGTTGAGCAGGTCATATGGTGACAGACATGAGATTTGACCTCAGCGCCTGCAGGTGCTTTATGAGTCTTCCTGCCTTTGCCTGATGGCTTGGGTGCTGGAACAGGAATTGCTGCTGGTGCAGCAAGTGATGCTTCTAAAGTCTTCTTTCGCTTGGTCTGCATCACTCTGTCTGTGTCTTGCACCCGGCCTGTGCAGCCTTCCCGAGGGCATGGCTGGGCCTTGAGTGCAGCATGTGGTGCATGTGTCAGCTTATTCTGCAAGCAGAAGCATCACTAGGTATAAGTCAGCTGTAGATATAGGCTGTCACAGCTAAAAGACCTGTCTGTAGTCCTTGGCGGTCCTTGCCTGAACTTATTAGACAGAGGCGTGCTGACAGATCAAACACCACGCACACAAAGCTTTGCATGTACTCACCTCTCGCTTCTTTTGCGCTGCACTTTGTGAAGTGGCTTTGTTCAAGTTTGCTTTCAGCAGCATTCCTTCTATGCACCTGTAACACAGCATCAACACATGAGATCAAGAGGGAAGAAAAAGCTCGCCCTTATACAATGGAGCTTAGCTCAACGTCAGGCCTGCAGCAGATTGACAAGACTCAGGGACACAGCCAGTTTCTGACAAGCAACGACTTGCCCTTGGTGACAAGTGATTTCTTCACCACAGCCTTGCCCATTGCACCGACTGACAATATAGTCGTCTGAGTCCGAAATCTCAAGGTTGCACCTTGCACAGACGACTTTTGACTCCGAACTGTCTTGGCCGTCTGCTACGACTTGCGCCATGAGAAGCAGCGAGCTACTGACTCAAGGTACGAACTGGTTCACAAGGGCTTGATCACACCGCGCAGCATATTTCTACTGGTGACCTGATGAAGCCGCCTCGATTCAAACATGTTGTAGCCGGCGGGCCTGCAACACATTGCTCATCAACGCGTTGCAAGTTGCGCAACTCAGCCAAAGCAGCAGTTTGAAGGATGGTGAAGAAGAAGTCTTCTGAATGAGTCAGCGAAAGGAAGAAGAAGCGGCATTAGTGTGTCGGAAGTTTTGTCCCCGTCCGGTCAACTTTGTAACCGACCATCTGTGCCTGTGAACCATTGTGCCTCAAGTCGACAGGCCCAACGGCTGTTTTGGTCACTTCCTCTGGAAGGTGTCTTGCGTTGTTGCATCGCGCACTCAGTCCTCCCAGCACGACCATCCAAGGACTTGCTCTACACGTGTTCCGGACGGTTACGGGGACCAATGCGCAGCACCCATACTGTGAACCTTCCAGGACAAGGTCGGTCTAGCGTATCGGGCTTGCGGCAGCCGAGGTACGTTTGCTTTGCAGTGGTATGATGGGTCTACCGATCGCTTAGTGCAGTGCTTGCTATGTCGCTATTCGTTGAGCCATTGGTGCGTGTCTAGTGCTTGGCGGCACTTCACTAGTGTTGACGTGTGTGCACGACATGTTGCAAACGTCCTGCCAAACACCTCAGGCTAACTCTTGCACGTTCCATCAACGTCATCGCTTACGAAACACGACACACTGCAGGCAGCTTGGTGTAAGAAGTCATTTTCGCTCCCGTACCGTTTCTCAGGCACAAGCTCAGGAGACGAGGAAGTAAGTGACAGGCTGCTCTGAATCTGGCCTCTTGGCCAGTGCTCATTCAGCAGTCTGATGTGCACAGCCAGCGCGCACTGGTCTTGCTTTGCAAATCTAGATGTATTGCAGCATGCACCAAGCACCTTCAACAGCCCAGATGTGCTGATTTGCTCTTTGATCTACATCACAGGAAGTCACTCAAGGAAACTGGTGACATCAGCAAGGACAGCAACAGTAACAGCAAGGGCAAGAACAACGGCAGCCCATATGAGGGGGGCAAAGATGATGAGGGCAACCTAGGCGCATGTGACGTCTTTGTTGCCCCTGATGGTGAAGTCACCCAGGTCAGTCACACTTTCCTTGGCTTAGTCATTTCTACCCAGTCATGGTCATCGCAAAGAATTTCGCGCATGTCTGTTGATGCAAAGCCCATATGCTGCAGCGTGACATGAACATAAACGCAGTAATTCCATTTGCACCTGCAGTCATGTGCATTATGGTGAGGTCAACTTTGTATTTCAGATAATCAGGCAGCATCCTAGCACTACAAGTTGTGTCATTGCAGTCAAACCATGCACCGAATGAATGCATGCATGGATGACTGAATGAATGGATGCATGAATGAATGGCTGCATGAATGGATGGATGAACGAATGAAGAAATGAATGAATAGATGGATGGATGAATGAATAAATGAAGGAATGCGTGGATGAATGAATGCATGCATGAGTGAAAGAACAAATGCATGAATTAATAATTGAACAAACGAAGAAACGAACAAACAAATGAGTGCGTGAATGGATGAATGCAGGCCATGTGCTGTGACTACGGCTTCCGGTCAGGTGTGGGCAGGCTGTACCAAGGCAGCACTGGGGAAGTCCCCAAGAACTTCTTTGCTCTGGTATGAACAGCGCCAAAATGCTTGTTTGTTCATTCCTTGCATCTAGCCACAAGTCTTTCCCAAAGGTCAGAGTGACATGCAGCCCTGAGTAGCTGTCATGAGTTGCTGTTTTGGCAGTCAGCATACCAGGAGTAGTGTGCTTGTTGCTGTTACTGTTGCTGTTACTGTTACTGTTGCTGTTGCTGTTACTGTTACTGTTACTGTTACTGTTGCACTTTTCCCATACTTGTGCAAGCCCCATGGCTGCATGTCCTTTCTGCTGGTCGGTCTGGGTCTTGCTTCCAAAACACAGGCTGATGTGGTGTGCTGATGACAGACTCTGACAAAGAAACTGATTCAAAGTCATTCCAAAAAAAAGAAATAAAACTGTGGACTCTGGTGCAGGGTGGGGACAATTTTGCTAGGGAGTTCAAGCAGCTGCGGCGCTCATTTAGATTCAATGAGTACAAGTCCATTTCAGATGTGAACCCCCCCAGAAACTTTGTGGAACGGGTGAGCTTGGCTTTGCACCTCTTGCCTGTCTCACAAGTCATATAGTAATGCCTGCACACAGTCGTAAAGACACATGTTTTTGTGCTCAGTGTTGATAACAGCAAACACAATGGTGATAGTCACTAGCATGACACTCACAGTGACGACAGAATCAACACCAAGTACTGCCATCAACAATACTAGTAGCACCAGTCATGATTGGAGTGAGACAGGCAGTTTTGGGCTGCTAGCACTTGTTTACAATGCATGCAGTGCCATGATGTCAGGATTTCCACTGTTCTGTCTTGTTGCATGTGTCATGAACAAAACTACACATGAAGGTAGAAAACACAATCAGAAGCCACACGCAGATCGGCAGCGAATCGATAAGGGCGAAACACAAAATCGCTACGTAACAGGACGTTTAATCGAACAAAAAGGGCGAGACAACCCAAAAACGGGCGATCTGTTCCTATCACAATGCTTGTCACTTTTATGTTTGCAGATATGGAGCTCGGTACAGCACAAGGGGGTGCAAGCCCTAGCAACCCTAGACGAGAGGCTGTAGCAAATGCCCTCTGGACGCATCACATCCTCACAGAAGGTCCACCTTCACATCAGAATGTTCTTTTTTGCATCACTTTTTTTGTATGTTTGCAGATATGGGGCTCAGTACAGCATAAGGGGGTGCAAGTCCTAGCAACCCTAGATGAGAAGCTGGAGCAGACCCCCCTATTGCAGGAACTAGACCCTAATGAGATGCCTGATGAGGTCACTGATAGCAACGGCAACATTACACAAGACTGCTCAGAGGTATGGGTCTGGCTGTAAGCCCTACCGCACCTGGTCTGCGATATTCCTCAACCTTCTTCTGCTTCAGAGCTGAGTTATGCTGTGCTGTCCCCAAACGCCCTGTACTGCTAACCTGAAACGCCCTACTGTGCTATCTTCAGATGCCCTAATCTGCAATCCTAGCTGCCCTACTTTGCTGTCTCAAACTGCCCTGCTGTACTGTTCCCAAATAGTCTACTCTGATATGTTTGATCATCAACTTGACCCCCCCCACCCCCCCACCTCCCTGTCTACCCGCTGTCTCCAGCCAATCAGACTGTGCCCTGGCTTGTTGATGCAGCGGCAGCTTCCTGTTGTGTCATATTCCATTAAACCCACAAGGGCCTACAGCTCATTTCAAACCTGCTTTTTGGGATCAAACGTCTGTGGAGCTCATCTACAGCTAAACATAGAATCAAACCAGGTTGTACAGTTTTGGAGAATGGCTGAAGATGCAGATACAAAGGTCCTCAGCTGTTCGAAAATGGTCCAACTCTAAATCTAAACTTTTCAGACACACAGCTCAAGCCTGTGGCTCTTTGGACTGGTCAAGACGAGCAGTGCATCAGCATTTTTACAAACGGAGCTGACTTGTGTTGCACGCATTCGCTAAGCCCGCATGTAATTTTTTGTTATTTTGTTTATATTGTGTTTTTAATTGTTTTTAGTTTTATTATGACAGAGTGGGTTCTGCTAGTAAGGTCAGGTCTGCCTTAAGGACGTTAGTGCTCAAGAGTGTACGCATGGCTGCATTGGGCACAAGACTAGACTCTATTATATATAAAATAGGCTATGTATATATATTAGCTATTTAGGTCATTACGGCCCCGAGGGGATCAGTGCTGATGAACAAGAACAGCACATGAGCAGAAGAACGCTGCTGCTTTTGTGTAGGTCAGGTCTGCTTTGAGGGGGCTAGTGCTGAGGAATGAGGATGTGACAGCATACGAGCACAAGAGGAATGAATATGTGACAGCATATGAGCACAAGAATGCGCTTGGTTCTGTGTAGGTCAGGTCTGCTTTGAGAGGATTAGTGCTGAGGAATGAGGACGTCACAGCATATGAGCATAAGAGGAAAGCAGAGGAAGGGGAGGTCTCGGCGCCCTGGCCGATTCGGTGGACCTACAACTTCCTGTGCTTCTCTCTGGACATACTGTACAAGAACAGACCCATTCAAAGGTGCAAATTCTACACAAAACTGTCAGAATCCCAACCCTTACATAGGTGAATCTGTAGAGATACTGCATGAGAACATTCCCATGTGGATTCTCTCGATGTGCATGCTGCATGAGACCAGACCCATGTCAAAGGTGGATTCTCTAGACCTACATGCTGCACACAATCAGACTCATGCACTCAATTCTGTAGACATTTTGCGTGACATCAAACCCAGTCCCAGGTGGATTCTCTACTTATCCTGTGCAACTATACACACATTCAATGATGAGTATAGACATGCTTACTTATAACAGGCCCATTCAGTGGCGAACTCAATAGACACGCTGTACATGAACAAACACCCGTTTGAAGCCAAAATCTCTGGAAGATGCTGCCCGAGAGCAGACCTACGTAAAGCACATCCTCTAGACGTTTCCGCCTTTTGCATGCAGCTTTCAAATGTCAGAGTTGGCAACGCATATGCCCTACTTTGCCTGAAACCTAGAATCATTCATGAATGATTCATGAACTTTGCCTGAAACTTGTTGCTGCAGTGACACGGGACTGATGACAGATACCGGTGTGTTGACTGCAGGTTCTGGGTGCTGGAGGTGGTTGCGCGTATGCCCTACTTTGCCTACATCTCCATGCTGCACCTGTACGAGTCCCTGGGATGGTGGCGAGCAGGCGCAGAGCTCCGAAGGGTAAGCGTCTGTCTGTCTGGCTGTCTGTATGTCTGTCTGTCTGGCTGGCTGGCTGGCTGGCTGTATTCTGGTAGGCCCGCTAGCGTTGCTTGTGTCTGTGTGCAGCTGTGTGACAAGCCGTCTGTGTCTGTCTGTCTGTCTGTCTGTCTGTCTGTCTGTCTGTCTGTCTGTGTCTGCTCAAGGCGGCTGAGTTGCAGGGGTTGTGTGAGGGGATGGGCAAGCTGTTCCCCAATCCCCTTCTTGTCTGTACGCACCTGTGTGAGATGCTACTTGTCTTTGTGTTGAGATCAGGCAACTGCTTGCCTATATCCCCACACAATTAGCATTTAGACTATGAAAATTGTGTGGGGAAATAGGCAAGCTGCTCCCCAATTTCGATGTTCTCATTGATGCAGACTTGACATGTCTAACCCTGCTAGCATTCTTGAACAGCAATTTCCAGAACCAAGCTCCAGAACCCTAGAGGCAAATCTGTGCAGACTGAGATGTGCACCGACTTGCAACAGCTGCAGATCATGAGCTGGGGATGTTAGCAGTCGCAATATTAATTGTACTGGTCAACCAGTTTCAAACCCCATTTTGCAAACTTGCAAGGCAGTTTTTTAGTGCTAGTAAGCGAATTTGTAGGTTTAGCGGCATTCTGCTGACAAGAACTCAGGGCTGCGTCGTCGATAAGTGAAGAAGTGATGGGATAGGGTTCAAGTAGGCAGAGCCCAATTCATGCAATTCATTGGCAAATCTCTGATATGCTGAACACAAATCGTTGCTGCAGGCTCATTCTGCTGAGGACTGGCATGACTTGCATTGTCTACACAACATGCAATCCCTGCCAGGGAACCCTAAGTGGTGTCAGAGCTGATTCAGCCTCGGCCCTATTCACAACTTGGTTGTCAATTTTTTAACCCTGAGAGATTAAGTTGCTGATGTCAATGCAGGTCCATTTTCCTGGCATGACTTGCATCATCCGCAGATTGTTTAATCCCTGCCAGGGGACCCTAAGAGGTGTTTACAGCTAATTTCTCAACCCTGCTCACAATTTAGGAGACAATTCTCCAAGCCCTATGAGACCAAATTGCTGATGCAGGTTCATTTTGCGGAGGAGTGGAATGAGCTGCATCACCTACAGATTATGGAATCCCTGGGAGGGGACCAAATGTGGTGGGACAGATTCTTGGCTCAGCACTCGGCAATCTTCTACTTCTGGGTGTTGATATTGTTCTATACCTTTGCTCCCAGAATGGCATACGTCTTCTCTGAGCTTGTAGAGGTGAGCCCCC
>JAABUO010005000.1_pt1 | contig 15550 bp, 17 predicted proteins | sample 5559291 | NCBI WGS metagenome assembly JAABUO01 (sample SAMN10711878, study PRJNA513372) | rock metagenome | isolation source: Antarctica rocks | place: Antarctica: Victoria Land, Finger Mt sud
TGAAGGACGGTGAGTGATTACGCCGTGGGCGTTTGGGCATTTCTTGCTCCGATCGCAGGGCGTATTCGCTCTGCCGGTGGGCAAGGACTCCACTCAACGCTCAGTCCAGTTTTCCGGGGCCGGCTCTTTATGCTCTCAGGGGTTCAAATCTCCGATTCCGCCTGGGGGTTCAAAGCTACGCGGCCGTTTCCACGTCGATAGCGTCGCGGTCGGAATGCCCGCGAGGGGCGTCGGAAGAGGAATGCAGGCCGGACGATCGACGAACGGCGTGACGCCTTTGGGAAAACCTAATCGCGTCGCGTCGATGTCCCGCCACGAAACCTCGGACACTTGGTACACGGTGCCAAGCTCGCACATCTGCGATCCCGCAGAACCGAGCGATACGACAACCGCCGGGGATTCTCCTCGGTCGCGCATCTGCTGTAAGCGGCTCGCCATCGTTAGGGACGCTTCGATCGGGCCCACCCCACAAATCAGCGGGTCTATTCTGGCGCGAAGCTCGGGGCCGTACTCTTGCGACGTCGCCATGACGAAGACGATCTGCTTTTCTAACAACGCTCTGACTCTCACACGTGTGTCGGCTGGCATGGTGCAACCGTATGACAGGTGCGTCTTCGAAACGTCTCCTCGGCGCACGAAATTACGCCACGGGACTCGCATCGGCGTCTCCCTTTTCATGATGCTATCGAATCGACGAACGACGCACTTTCCGGCTAAGAATGAGACGTTTGGGAGACGCGCCGGCCTTAATCTTTCGTAAAGACGATGACGCATTGGTTCGGAACGGGCTTTCATAAAGCGTCGGATGGCATTTGATTCGGCGATCGCCATCTCATAAACGTCTTGCGTCACTTTGCGACCTTCATGTTTCTTCGCGAGCGGACGAGAGGCTTGACGAGACCCTTAAGAAGGCGCAGAGGAACCAGCGCAGTTGCCCCTAGTTGAGGAGACGTTTCGGAGACGCGAAGACTGTACGCTGCGGATCTTATGACAATAATCGAGATGCTATGTGAGCGGGTAGAGTCTTCTCCCGATGGCGTTGCTTTTATCCTCGGCGAAGAGCGTTTTACGTATCGCCAACTATCAGACGCATCGGAGCGACTCGGACGCATGCTGAACGCGCGCGGAATCCAACCAGGTGACCGTATTGTGCTGCAGATGACGAACGTACGTGAGATGATCGTCGCCTATTATGCGTGCTTTCGTTTAGGCGCCATTGCCTGCCCGCTGCACGTCCGATTAAAGACGGCGGAGCTGCGACCGCTGCTGCAGAGGCTGCAGCCCACGCTCTACATCGGACAGGCGGAGTTCCATTCTGCGGTAGCCGCGATCGAGCCGAACATACTGCGAGCGGATGCGCGCGTCGTTGTAGGTGGGGTTTTTGAAGACGGCCGAGCCCTGCGCTGGGAAGATTTTGTGAGGCACGAGGAGCGGCCGATCATGGTCAGCCCCGATGTCGACGCGCCGGCAGTGCTGCTCATGACGTCAGGGACCACCGGCGTGCCGAAGTTTGTAACGCATACGCAAGCGACGCTTCTCGCCGCGATCGCTACTACCGTTAGTAACCTCGCGTTTGATGCCGAGCGAGCCGTCCTTCATACCACGACCATGGCGCACGTGTCGGGGCTCTTGGTTATGCTTGCCAGCATCGGCCGTGGTGTCCGTATGATACTGTTGCCGACCTTCGACCCGGAAGCTGCACTCGATGCGATACAATTGTACCGCTGCAGCTTTACGTTCAACCTGCCGTTTATGTACGCTGAGCTTATCCGGTGCCAGCGGGCGCGGTCCCGCAACGTCGGCTCGCTCCGAACCTGCCTAGTCGGTGGCGACGTCTGTCCGTCCGAACTTCAGCAAACGTTCGAGGACGTTTTCGGCGTTCCACTCCGCAATGTCTGGGGCTCAACTGAAACGATAGTACCGCTGACTTACGGTTTTCATCCGGGGCCGGTGATGCGCGTTGTACCGAGCGCAAATGTCCGACTCATCAATGATGCCGGCTTGCCGGTGTCGCGTGGCGAGCTCGGCGAATTGCTCATCCGAGCTCCCGGGCTTGCAGCGGGCTATTGGGCTGGGCCTGGTCAGGTCGAGAGTCTGCTCAAAGACGGCTGGTTCCACACGGGCGACCTCATGCAACAGGGCGACGGCGACGATATCTGGTTCGTCTCTCGCAAGAAAGAGCTGCTTGTCCGCGGCGGCGACAATATCTCGCCAGTGGAAGTGGAGCAGGTGCTGCTCGCGCACCCTGCGGTTCGCGATGCGGCCGTAACCGGTGTGCCCGACGCAATACTCGGTCAACGCGTGGTGGCACTCGTACAGCTGGAAGGTGATGTCGGAGAAGCCGTCTTCGACGACATACGCGCGAGCGTCTTGGCGCAACTCGCATATTATAAAGTCCCGGAGCGGATGCAAGCCGTTGCTGCAATCCCCAGAAACACGCTTGGCAAAATCGACCGCAGGGCGCTGACGGGCATGGTGTCCGTTATGGAACCGCGCAAGCCGGCCACCTCAACGAAAGACAAGGGAAATAACGAAGGGGAAACTTGACAACAAGGTCTCACTCATCATCCGAGGCACCAGCGGCATCGGCGCCGGGACAGCCATGCGGTTCCAAGAAGACAGGGTGTCGTCCGCCAGCGAATGACATGCTGCGGGCGACGACTTATTGATTGGCGTCGCACGACGTCTGCAAGCGGTTTGCGTCAGAATAACCTTCTGGCTCGAACCGGAGGCGATGAAGTGTCATGTACGTTCAGGGGCTATACATGCGTCAGCAGGCGGAACGGGCTCGTCGATGACATCTTGGATGCGATACTTCAGCAGTTTTGAATAAAGGCCACACGTTCTCGATTGGCCTTACGATCGGCGTCTGTAGCACACTGATATCGGCGACCCAAAGTTGATCGGGACTCGTTGCGGAAACATTTCGCCTTACCAGATCTGTTGCCGCCGAAGCATCCCGATTGCGAATCGTCGTAACGATCGACTTGCGGCGCGAAGCACCGCGGCAACGGCGTTCGCGCATCAGACGAGCCAGGCAGTTATCGCCGACACGCATGCCCTCGTCGATGAGCTCGGCTTGAATCCGAGGCCGTCCGTACGTCGATCGCGACTTGCGATGGATTGCTTCGATACGATCGCCGAGTGCGAGGTTCGCGAGCTTTCGCGGAGACGGCATGCGCTTCAACCACGCATAGTAGCCGCTTTCGGATACGTTATGGAGCCGGAAGAGCGTTGAGACGCTATAATCCGCCTGGTACGCTTTCACGAATCCCAAGGCTTCCGCGGAATCGTGTCTGCCTCGCGCGCGAACCAGGCTGTGGCTTTTGAGAGTATCTCTTGCTCAATCTTTAGGCGCCTATTATCGCGCCTCAGCATCGTCAGTTCTTTGCGCTCGTCCGTCGTCAAGAGATCGCCGCGTCAGCCGGAATCGGCATCGTCTTGCTTCATCCAGTTCATGATCGTCTGCCGCGAAAGATCGAGTTGGCGCGAAACCTCCGCTACGCTGCGACCCGATCGCACGAGTTCAAGAGCCTTATGCCGAAATTCGGGCGGGTAGGCCCGAGTGGGATGCTTGGCCATGGTGGAGTCCTTTCGGTGTAAACCAGAAAGTCTCCACGGAACCGACCCAACATCAGTTAGCGCCTTCTCTTGTACTTGGACCAGTGAGTTGGCAGCCAGAAACATCCGTGTAAACACCCTGAGTCCCGTCCCGATCGAGACGCCGAAGATGCAGGACAGGTCCGAGGAAGTTCGACGTATTCTCATCAGCAGAATCCCGCTTGGGCGCTTAGGAAAGCTGGAAGAGGTCGCTGCGGCGGCTCTGTTCCTTGCCTCCGATGAGAGTAGTTTCATCGCGGGCGCTGAGCTGTGTGTCGACGGCGGTGCCATGACGCAAATGTGATGATGCTATAAATTCATTGGCGGACAAGTGGTCTCAATCACCGCAACGACCCATCTGATGGATGCCGGCAGCGGCTTTGAGCTCGGCCACTGCGCTTTCATCGCGAACGGGTGCCCCTGAATTCCGAGAAATACGACGAACAACTCTACCGGAACTCGGCCGTGATTGACACCCTGGTGCACGGTGTCGATCGACTCCGCGAACCCTTGGCCGGGGTGATACGTTATCGGCGGATGACCCTTACTCTCAATGGTCAGATCGCCGGACAGCACAAAAGCGAATCCCTGGAACGGATGGCGATGCCACCCGGTAGTCCCATGCGCTGGAACAGTTACATGGAGCATCGTAGCTTCGGGATGCGTCGTCGCCGGAAACGCAAGTTGCGCTCCGATATCATTCGTCGACGTCTTCATAACGGTGGTCACGCGCGTTGTGGGCGAATAAGGCGTTTGCGACGCTGTGGCGACGACGGGGTAAGCGACGGCGAGCGCAATAATGCTGATGATTAAGAGCTTCGAGGGCCTATTCATAACGTCGAAGGCTTTCTGATTAGATCCTCAAAAACCGATAGCGGCAGTAACGGGACGTGTAGGGACGACAAGATGCGATCGACGCGTGATCGTAATGGCTCGAAGAGCGCTGCATCGACCGCTTCCATCAAGGTGCGGTATTGCGCAAGCTGGGGCTGCTCGGTCGTTGGAGGAAGACCCAGCGAAGGAGGCGCACCGTCGTCGCGTTGAAAGATGAGAAAGGTAATTCCCAGCGCGGCAATAGCCGGGCGTTTGGCAATGGGATCGAGCAGTAACGGCAGCGTCCCGGCAAAGACGTCGTCCGTTAGAATGAGCTCGGCCCGAAATGCCGCGAGCGTCGCGCGTAGACCGGCGGCTTGATCGGGGATGGTATCGATGAAGATGCGTTCCATATCGAAACGAAGTCGTGGGAGTCCAGCCGGATGAGCGCTACGTTCTGGGAACGTCGCATCGATATCGATTAAATTCAAGTCGGCGTAGCCGGGAAGCGGGACGAAACGCGCCCCGATCGATTCGAGCCGTGAACGGAACACCGATCCGTCATGAAGACGAAGTTGTGGCCTGCCGCAAGTAAGATCCGAGCCGTCGCATGCACGGGATTAAATTAAAATGGCCCGCAAGCGGCGTGGAGGCAAGGAGTATATTCATACTTGTTGTTACCTCGAAGAGAACGGTCGCAAATAAGCGCTATGGCGATAGAAGCGCAGCTCGCCGTAACCTCCGACGCGGGGTGATGCCGCAGCGTACGACCGTCAGACCATACACCTTCCGCGTCGTCATAGCGTCCCCGGAACTCGAGGTAATGCGGTCGTCTCCTCAGATCCGATCGCGCGCCAGAGTAGCCAAACGCGCGCGGCGTGGCTTTTTACAAGGTCGTCGTTGCATCAAGCTCAGCTACGCGACGACGTTGAGAAGGCGGCAGTGGCCGAATTGGAGCTCTCGGCTGTCGCGGCAACCGCAAAGTCGATCGCGGCCTCCAGATCCCAGGTCGCGGCTAAGTCGGCAGCGTCCGCGCACGTATGCTCATCGAGGCGGTCGTGCAAGCGAGTCTCGAATGCGCGCGCCTGCGACGCGGTGGCATCGTCACGCACGAATCCTTCAGACGCTATTTGGCGGCTCACGTAGGCCGCGATGGCGGCAGATTCGATGATGCGACCACGCGCTTCGGCAGCTTGTGCCAGCGTGCCGAGCGCGAATGTCACGAGCGCCGCGAGGCCGGCGTGTCGAGCATCTTCTATCGCGACAAGCGCCAGAGCACGAGCCTCGTCGAAGCGGCTGGCCGCGCAAAGGAAGGCGCACAGAATCGACCGCACGTAACGCATTCCCGGCACATCGTCGTATTCCGCGGCGAGTGCGACGGCCCGTTCGCTGAGACGAACGGCCTCATCGAGGCGTCCCGCTAAAAACTCGTTCCCCGCAAAATTGACATGATGGCCTACAGCATAATTATGAAACGCGACGCCGTCCTCGAGCATGAGGTTGTCGCTCTCCAGCAGTTCGAGAAAGAGCGATCGCGCCCGGTCGAAGTCGCCGCGTGAGGATACGACGGCTGGGAGAAATTCGCGCGCCTGCCGCTCGAAGAGTCGATGGCCGCGCGCGCGCGCGATCCTAATGCACTCCGTGGCAAACGATTCGGCTTGGTCGAGACGCTGCGTTCCAACCGCGGCCATGACCGCGTTGAGGGTGAAGGCGCACAACAGATCGTCGTCGCCGAGCTCTCGCGCGAGCTCGATCGCATGCCGCGACGCTTCGTATGCCTCGGCGTAGCGCAGCGCATGGTTTGCATGCCGACTAAGTGCGTGGTGGAGCTTCGCCTGAACGTGTCGTGACGAATGCTGGTCGACGGCTTGGAGCGCTACGAGCACAAACGCGCGCCCGTCGTCGGGAGCGACGAAAATGAAGTACATGCTCGCGGCCGCGAGACGCGCGCCGAGTTCGAGATCGTTGCCTTCGAGCAGCGCCCAACTCAGGGCGGCGCGCAGATCTTCCACTTCGGCGTTTGCTCGAGCGACGCGCGTCGCTATCGGGAGCCTCCGGCCGACATCGACGAACTCTTCGGCCGCCGATAACACCGCCTCCGCGTGTCGACGTCGCGCGGCTTTCGCCTCATGCGCCTGGCTAAGACGCGTGGCGGCGTACTCGCGAATTGGCGCGAGAAAGCGATATCGGGTCGGCGCCTCCGAGCGGTCGACGATGACGAGGGCCGCGTCCACGAGATCGCCGAGTGCAGAATGTACGCGTTCTTCGTTGCCGGTGCCGAAGGTTGCACGAACCTTTTCGACGGTCCATTCGCCAGCAAAGGTCGAGAGGTGACGGAAGAGATGCGCGGTCCGATCGTCGAGACAATCGTAGCTCCAGTCCAGGACCGCACCCATCGTCTTGCGGCTAGGCGGTCTGCCGCGCCGATACGGGTCGAGCCCGATTGCCTGCGGCAAGCGTCCGGCAAGATCGTCCAAGCCGACCGTCGCTGCGCGGGAAGCCGCCAGTTCGAGCGCGAGCGGGATGCCATCGAGCTTGGCAACGATGATGTCGACGGCAGCCGGCTCGAGCGTGAGCGGCAACGTGGTTCCATTCGCGCGCAGCGCGGATCGTGCTCGGTCCACAAACAACGCTGCGGCGCTGCTACGATCGAGCGGCTGAACCCGGTGAACGAATTCGCCGTCCAGATCGAGTTGCTCGCGGCTCGTAACGATGAACCGGCAGCCGCCGCTCAGCGATACCAAGCGATTCATGAGATCCGCGACGGCTCTGGGATACCGCTCGCAATTATCGACGATGACGACGCGAGGTTCCGATTTCAGCGCGGCGATCGTACGGGTTTCCAAGTCATCGGCCTTGCCGAGCGTTGAAACGCCGAGAGCCTGTGCGAAGACGGGCAAGACACGCTCCTCGCGCTCCGAGCGCGCCACGTCGACGAACGCGACGCCGCCTGGGAAAAGATCAATCAAGCCGATCGCAACGTCGATCGCCAAGCGCGTCTTTCCGATTCCACCGATGCCGATGAGGGACACGATCGGATGCGCACCCAACGCCTCGCCGACCGCGTTCCGTTCCGCATCGCGTCCGAAAAGCGGCGTTGAACTGAGCGGCACACCCGCATACCGAGCATCGCGATCGTTCACCGTGAATGACGTCTGCAGATCCGCGACGATGCTCTCGTGGAGAGCGCTCGTCTCTTCACTCGGTTCGACCCCGAACTCGTCACGTGCGAGTTTCCGGAACTGCTCGAACTCGCGGAGCGCGCCGATGCGATCGCCGAGCTCGATCCGGCGTTCCAGCAGCGCGCGAACCGCGACTTCGTCGAGTGGGTCGTGGGCGATGAGCCGTTTGGCGAGCACAATCGCACCGCGAGCTTGCAATTCCGTGCGGCTCTCGAGCGCGGCATGGCCGACCGCTGCCAAGCGGTCGCGCAGACGCGTACGCAACGGTTCGACCCAAGGCTCGTCGAACGATTCCATCAGGTCGCCGCGATAGAGGTCGACGGCGCGCAGAGCATCGAACGGCGGCGCCGTCGCGGTCTCGAAATCGGCTACGTCGAATCGCAGCAACGCATCGTCTTGCCAGGCGACGGAGCGTGTGGTCGTCGTTAGCCAAGGCTGCTGGACAACCGGCAGCAAATCTCGCTTGAGCCGGTGCAGGTAACGCCGCAGGTTCGCGAGCGCCTGCGCGTTCGGCTCATCGGGCCAAAGCGCAAAGGCCGCCGCCTCGCGCTCGATGCGGCGCGCGGGCGAGAGCAAAATGAGCGCGAGCAACGAGACGGTCTTCGGCGGGACGTTCGAGCCGATGATCGATCCTGCATACCGCAACTGAGCACGACCCAGGAGCGTGACCGTAAGCTCTTCAGACGGCATGTGCGTGGCCTCGCCGGATGTTCGGCGATTTCAGCCATTTACTACGAATGGCAGGGGCTACCTTCGCGGCCATTGCTTCGGATTTACGACATCGCGACGCCACGGGGACGTTTGGAAGACGCAAAGCCTCTACGGTACGATCGAGGCGGTAGTGGCGGCCGGCCGTTCCTCGCTTGACGCGAGGTCGCCTCGTCAGCGCCACGACTCGATAGCAAGGGCGGAATCATGAGCGAGACCACTGCAACGGGACCTGACCGGCCCCGCGAGTCTCGGATGCGAGCATCGGCCGCATGGTCGAGTCGATTTCCAACCGTCGCTCGTTTCGCCGTTGCGCGTCATCGACGCGAGCATCAACCGCGCTTCGCCAGGTGCTGGCGAAGAGCTAGCCCCGATCGTTTGCACACAGAAATCGGACTTCGTACCGCTGTCATGCAAAGGAAGTGAGTGAATGACCGATCCAATTTTTCCTGGCCGCTTCATGGCTGATAATCCCAACAATTCGTGCTCTTCCGCATCGGAATGCGCTTCAATGGATGGCGTGAGCTGCTTCCGGCCCTGCGCACTTTTGCTTCGATGCCACCCATGCTCGCCGAACAACGAAGAGATCGCGAGATCGGCATGCTATGGACGACGACGGCGCTTTCGTGGCCGGTGATCCAGATTACCCAAGTTTGGCGATCGTTCGATGACCTCGAGCGCTACGCGCAACTCTCGAATGGCCAACATACGCGTATCTGGCGATGGTTTAATACGCTTGGACAGCGCGGTGTTAGTACGGGAATTTGGCACGAAACATACCGGATCGCTCCAGGCAGCTACGAGGCCATTTACGTCAACATGCCTCGCTATGGCATCGCCGCGGCCATGGCCCACGAGCCTGTCACTGCGGCGACCGACTCCGCCCGCGCAAGAATTGGCGACGACGGTATGGGCGCCTGCTCATAACGCGCCGGCAACCGCAGCCAAGCGTTCGTTCAGATGCGCGCGCCTAGTTCAACTCCAATCTAGGCGGTCGGCCAAGGATTTGTTGCAGCGGGTAACGACATCGTCTTCGTGACGGTTCCGCGTTCCGCGGACTGCGTCTGGACTGATGTGTAAGTTCGACGGGTGTCGTCTCCGGTGAGATAATCCCCCGCATTCTCCGGTGCGAAATTCCCCACCTTATCGCACGAAGAGGCCCGCATCACGCTTAGCACCTCGATGGAGGCCCACTCAAATCGTAAGGGGATTGTGGGTGGAAATCAAGATCAGAACCGCGCAGGGCGATCAGCTGAGCCAGATTGCAGCCGAGTTCGGCATCGACCGCAAGACGGCGCGCAAGTTACGCGACGCCGAAGCCGAGCTCGATCCGGCGTTCCAGCAGCGCGCGAACCGCGACTTCGTCGAGAGGGTCGTGGGCGATGAGCCGTTTGGCGAGCGCGATCGCACAGCGAGTTTGCATTTACGTGCGATCCTCGAGCGCGGCATGACCGACCGCTGCCAACCCGTCGCGCAGACGCGCGCGTAGCGATTCGACCCAAGGCTCGTCGAACGATTCCATCAGGTCGCCGTGATAGAGGTCGGCGGCGCGCAGAGCATCGAACGGCGGCGCCGTCGCGGTCTCGAAATCGGCTACGTCGAATCGCATTGGCACATCGTCTTGCCAGGAGACCGAGCGTGCCCTCGTCGTTAGCCAAGCTACTGGACGACCGGGCACCCAAATCTCGCTTGAGGCCGCCGCCTCGCGCTCGATGTGGCGCGCGGGGAGAGCAAATGAGCGCCAGCAACGAGACGGTCTTCGTCGGGACGTTCGAGCCGATGACCGATCCTGCATTCTGCAACCGAGCACGACCCAGGAGCGTGACCGTAAGTTCTTCAGACGGCATGTGCGTGGCCTCTGCCGGATGTTCGGCGATTTCGGCCATTTATGTACGATGGCGTGGGGCTACCTTCGCGGCCATTGCTTCGGATTTACGACATCGCGATGCCACGCGGACGTTTGGAAGACGCAAAGCCTCTACCGTACGGTGGAGGCGGTAGCGCGCGGCCGCCCGTTCCTCGCTCGACGCGAGGTCGCCTCGTCAGCGCCACGACTCGATAGCAAGGAGCGGAATCATGAGCGAGACCACTGCAACGGACCTCACCGGCCCACGAGTATCGGATACGAGCATCGGCCGCATGGTCGAGTTGATCACGGGTTCGCTCGCTAGCCAGGTCGTTCGAACCTTCGCCGAGATGTCGATCGCCGATCTGGTGGCAGCCGATGCGGCGTCCGCTGCGGATATCGCGGCGGCGACGGGTTCGGACTTGGGCGCGATGAAGCGGCTCCTCCGCGCGAGCGTAGCCCTGGGGCTTCTCACCGTCGATGACGAGGGCCATTTCGCAGGCACGCCGCTTTCCACGACCTTACGGGCCGATACGCGCGGATCACTCAAGGGCTGGGCGACCATCATGGGATCGCCCGGTGCGTGGCTGCCGTGGGGCAACTTCGTGGAGGCGATCAAGACCGGGCAGCGGCAGACGCTGCCGACCCTCGGTAAGGAATATTTCGATTACCTCGCCGGAGCACCGGCCGAAGCCGAAGCTTTCATGGTCGGCATGGGCGGCATAAGCGACGTGATCAGCGATCGAGCCGCGGACGCGATCGATACCGAGTCGTTCGGCGTTGCCGCCGACATAGGCGGCGCATCGGGCGCGTTTCTCTACGCGTTGATGACGCGCAACGCGAACTTGAAAGGGATCGTGTTCGAGCGACCCAACGTCGCGGCGGCAGCCGAAGCGACGGCCGGCGAAGCCGGGCTGAGCCAGCGAACGAAGGTCATCGCAGGCGACTTCCTCGACGCGGTCCCGGCAGCCGATCTGTACCTTCTCAAATGGATCTTGCACGATTGGAACGACTCGGACTGCATCAAGATTCTTTCCAATTGCCGTCGCTCGATGCGCCCGGGGGGGCGCGTCATCGCCCTCGAGCTTCAACTCGGCGAGATCGGCGATCCCGGTTTGTCGTCGTTGATGGACTTGAACATGCTGGTCGTTTTGAACGGCCGTGAGCGGTCGGCTCAAGAGTATAGCGCGTTGTTCGCCGCTGCCGGTCTCTGCATGACTCGCGTCATGCCGCTGCATGCTCCGCTCGGCCCGTGGAGCCTCTTGGAATCTGAGGCCGTCTGACCCGCCGCGGTTACCCCGTGCGTTCGTCTCACCCGATCGACTGATGGCGCAAGCGATCGAGAAAACCGGTCCTGGAACCTACCAGATCACGCTCGCGAATACAAATGCGGTTCGCCATTACCCTGAGCAGTGTGTTTGGCTCCCAAATCGCAATCGCCACACCGTTGCGTTCGAGTCGCCGGACTTCTTCACCGACTGGCCGTTGTAAAACTTCGCGTGCGGAGGCCATCTGGGGTTCCTGATGTGCTGCCTTCCAGTTGACATAAAGTAATCGACACAAGAGTTCGCCTATAGCCGTTCCAGCCGATACAAAGATGGCGAGCCACAGCGCTGCTTCCATGATGGGGCACCTTGTTGTCGATTATCGCGTGGGAGCGATCACCAGCTTTCCCTTGGGTAAGCCTGTCATCTCAAGTTCGACGATGGCCGAGACCGCCTCGGACAGCGGCGCTGTGCGGCCGATCACCGGGACAAGCTTGCCTCGCTCGGCCGCTTCGGTGATGCCCGCCAAGCATTGTGGCGTCGGATTGCCGAACACCAGGTGATGTCGTGACGGGAGCAGGCAGCCGATCAGCTTGGCGGGCGTGGGGACGATGTGCAGCGACATGCCGCGGCGTTTCAGCATCGCGCCGCACTCGCTCAGCGACAACGCGCCCACCGTATCGAAGACCACATCGAACCGATGTCGATACGGGGTGATGTCGAAGGCGCGATAGTCGACGACCCCGCCCACGCCCAGCGCCAGTGCTTCCTCGCGCCCGGACGCGCTGCAACTGCCGGCGACCTCGGCGCCGTGCATGCGCGCAATCTGCACCGCCGAACGTCCAACCCCGCCCAAACACCCGGCGATAAAGACCGACTGGCCAGCTCTCAGTTTCGCCTTCGCCACCAGCGCGTTCCAGGCCGTCACGCTCACCAGGGTCGAGGCGGCCGCCTGCTCGAACGAGATGGATGGCGGTTTGAGCGCGGCATTCTTTTCGTCTGCGACGACGAATTCAGCGAATGCGCCCGCTTGGCTTATGGAGGTGACGCCGAGAACCTCGTCGCCTACCTTGAGCCGTTTCACGCCCGGTCCGACGGCTTCGACCACTCCGGCGAAATCATGACCCAGGCCGCGCGGAAACCGGAACCCGGAAAGCGCCCTCATTTCGCCCCGGCGAATTTTCCAGTCCATCGGGTTGGCTGCTGCAGCCTTGACCCGTACGCGTATTTGGCCCCGCCCGGGGTCGGGCTGCTTTACCTCGTCCAGCCGCAGTTGCTCCGGGCCGCCATAGTGGAGATATTGAACGCGCTTCATGAGCAATCGCCTCGATCCGTCCTGCCTCGACGTGGCCACCTTCCAATCAAATGCGTATATTCCACGCGCTTAGACGAGCTGTGCACATGTCACTGCCCAGGACTGGCAAAGGGGCACGGTCATGGATTTGCTTGACGAGTTTAATAGCGTGCTCAGGGCATGCCTTAACGCACAAACCACACGCTCGGCATTGATCGGCTCTTGGTGTGTACGAACTCTTCCGCCGTGAACCCGGTTTTTTTAACCTTCGCCAAGAACCCCAGATTTGCGTAGTCTGCTGGTTCATTTTTCGAATTTCGAACACGTCGTAAGGGCATACATCCGCGCAAGGACTTTCGCTTCACAGCGAGAGAAATCTACGACTGGTATAAATTTGCCCTCAGGCTGTTTGCAGATTTCATCTCTCACAATTTCGCTCCGGCCGAACGCGACCACGATCGGCTCGCATGAAATCTTCGATGGTCGTCATTTGTTAGGCGTCCAGACCGGCGCTGATCGGAACAATTGCCACCCTCATTGTGGCGCTTGCGAGCCGAATTTTGAGAAGAGGCTGGTAGGCGTCGCTGTCCAGCCAAGTGCGGAAAGCGCCTTCGGAAGGCCAACGTTGAATCACGAGAGGAGCAAAACCGGCTTCCCCAGCTACCGGCTTTCCGCCATGTCCGAGCACCTCTCCACCTAAAGCGCCAATCAGCTCACTCGCGCGCTCGGAATAGGCCCTTAGCCCCTCCGCATCTTCGACGGAGACAACTTCAACGACAACAAACACCGCATTCTCTTGCATTGTGCTTCTCCGAATTAAATTCCGGGCGTACCGGCGCGAATGCGGTCGACGATTCGTGCCGTGAGGTCGGGGCTTACGGACTCGGCCCCGTGGATGCTGGAATCGATGTGTAAGAGGTTCATGTTCTACGCCTCTAGTAACGATTAGTAACTGACGCAGTATATGTTCCTAAAGGAGCATGCACAAGAAGGCACACCGATGATCGTCGAGCACAAAATGATACCGACTCGCACGGCGATCTGAGCGATTGCTACGTCGTCAATTCGATACTCTCGCGCGTAGGCGACAAGTGGAGCGTGCTTGTCGTGATGCTTCTCGGAAGTGGCCCGCGTCGGTTCAATGAACTCAAACGCATGATCGGCGGCATCTCGCAACGGATGCTGACCTTGACGCTGCGTGGCTTGGAACGCGACGGGTACGTCAGCCGCACCTATTTTCCAACCGTTCCCCCGCGCGTCGACTACGATCTGACGGACCTTGGACGCTCTTTGCGCCCGTCGGTCGAGTCACTCGCCACGTGGGCGTTCGGCCACCAAGCCGAGATCGAAGTCGCGCGCAAGCGTTTCGACAACGCCAACGAACGCGCCGACCGGTCTGCATAGCTAACGCACATGGCGCGGATCGACGACGTGTGCGTGGATGTCGGCGATCACTTGAGCGCGCCGCCGCCTTTGCTCACGACGACGAAGTCGCTCGTGACCGGATCCGAGCGAACCATCGCGACCGCGTCGAGACCGAGCCGCGCTGACTGCCGGTGGTGAAATGCCTCTTCTCCGCGCGTCGCGGTAAAGCCGAGCGGGGTTCACCCGGTAACGATCTCTAAAAGCGGCGGATTGTCGTCGAGCGTCGCGGCCGCGACATACTCGAGCACGATACCGCTCGACCGCTGTCCCGTTACGCGCTTGATGCTCTCGATCGGGATCTTCTTCTTCGCCGCGTTGGTGATGAAGCCGCGTCGCAAGGAATGGCCAGCGAAATCGCCGGCGACGCCGGCTGCGGCTGCCCGCCGCCTCAGGATGCGCGCGACGTCACCCGGGTGAAGCCGCGTCGACGTCAGCCGCCCGCGCAAGTCGAAGGTCCGGAAGACCGGTCCGGCCGCGCCCACGGCGGCCAACCAGCGTTCCAGCGCCGCAACCGCGCACAGCGTGGCGCTCTGCAATCCCACCGGCAGCCGGCACGTACAATTCGCGCCCCTTCTTCCGCGGGTCGTTCTTGGCGGCGGCGATCCACACGTATAACCCTTGCTTCGAGAACCGCAGCTGCTCAACGTCGAGCGCGATGAGCTCACTTCTTCGAAACGCCCCTGCGTACCCGAGTAACAGCAGTGCCCGGTCGCGCGTCGCGAGCGCATCGTCCGGCATCGCCATCAAGATCGCCGGCAGCTGCTCGATGAGCAACGGCTCCTTCTTCCGCACGGCCGTCCCTCGGGCGCGGCTGTATCGCCGGAGGAGCCGGCGCACGAGCGAGTGCTCGGTGGGCGTCTCGAGTCCGGCCGTCGCGTGGCGGCTCGCGATCGCGGCGAGCCGCCGGCGCAGTGTCGGCAGCGAAAGCCCGACCGTCCCGGCTGCGAGACCGGCGGGCGAGCGGCTGCGCTGGGTCTCCATGGCCTTGAGGTAGAGCGCGAGGGTCTGCGGGGCCGCCGGGAGCAGCGCGAGGCCATGGCGGCCGCAGAACGCCGCGAAGTCGGCCCAATCATGGGTGTAGGCGCGCTCGGTGGCCGGCGCGTGGTCCGGCGTCGCGAGGTCGTGCTCGACGGCTCGGGCCAGCTCGGCAAGAACCGCTCCCCCGCCCTCGAGCGGCTCGATCGCGGCCAGCGCGTGCCCGCCAGCGCCGTTTCCGGAGATCGGGCTGGCCTGGGAGCCGTCCACGGCCGTTTCCACGCCTACTTCTTCCGCCGAGAATCGTCGCGGTTTCCGTGCCTGAGAAGGGGTTCTTCTCAGGCACGAGACCGCCGCAAAACGATCACGCGCGCGGCGAACCGCCCGCGGCGCGCGCGGTCGCCGCATACAGCGACGCGACGATCGCGCCGAAGACGATGAA
>JAABUO010005005.1_pt1 | contig 15540 bp, 21 predicted proteins | sample 5559291 | NCBI WGS metagenome assembly JAABUO01 (sample SAMN10711878, study PRJNA513372) | rock metagenome | isolation source: Antarctica rocks | place: Antarctica: Victoria Land, Finger Mt sud
GATTCAGGCAGTTGCAAGGCTCTGCAACTCAGTGCATCCTTGGGAACATGTATCTGAGACATGATCTAAGAAGAGGACTTGGGGGAAGCCTAGTGTTTGCAGCATGCGTGTGCTATCAAAAATTACACTTCGCAAGGCTTCCCCACATTGGTCAAGCATGCCCTTTAGGCTGCAGCTGCCTGTCTACTGCTGCTGTCTACTAGCTGTTGAGGTGATGCCAGCTTGCTTGCTCAGGTGCTTGATTGTACAATGCCACTGCAATGGACTCACAAGCCATTGGCAGCCCTGACCAACCCAACCATTACACTTTTGCAGGGAAACCCTGTGATAATTATGACATATGTAAGATGTGTGTAATTTGCAATCGGCTGACAGCCACCGAACGCATGCTGTTGCTCTGGCACATCAAGCAGACCACAGAGCATTTGACACGATCACCAGCTGGTCTGCAGTCTGACAGAGAACATTGCACAGATGGACAAGCCCATGAATGCAACACGTGTTTTGGATCCAATTCCGGACATGATGGATTTGAGCTGTGCATGTGTGCATAATCGCCTCTCAGTAGCATAAATTGCACCCTGATGCAGCATCTCTTCTCAACCACCCCAGGCCTGAATGATGGCCATGGGGCACATGCATGACTATCATCTCAACAGATCTTACACTCAAAATATGGTGATACTGTAATGTAGCTGCAGGCACGCTCCAGCATGTCTTGCTGATAGGTACCTCGCCTGGAGCGAACAGACAGCAGTGCACCCAAGAGTGCTGCAGACGATGCTGACAATGCATTGTGTGCAGGTCCAAATGATCGAAATTTCAATCAGGGTTTGACTAGATCTTATCGTGTTAGTAGTCAGCGCAGCCCTGCTCCGAAAGTTCCGGCAATCGCTGCTGACTTCCGTTTGACATATCGATACGATCCGTCTTCAATCATGGACACGATGCAGACGACTCATACACAGAGCATACCGACCGCGTGCAACTGCAGGTTGCGATCTGTGCTTTTCGACTTCGCCATCCTGCTTGCACACCAGCGCAGGAGTCCTTGTTACCAGATTGACCGTGCGTCCGATGCTGCAGGGCACCAAAGATTCGCAGCAAGCCAGTGAGCAGGCAGCAGCAAGCCCTTCGGCAACAGGAAAAGCGAATCCAGCAGTCCTGTCATGTGCAGCAAAGGTCACATAAGAAAAAGCACAGTCACATCACATGTGCAGCGGCTACTGCTGAGCTCGCCACAGAGAAGGCAACTGTCAAGATTGGTACCAGAGGGTCACCACTTGCTTTGGCCCAGGCCTACATGACACGTGACTTTCTGAAGGTGTGCAAAGAAGCAGGCGTTGACTGGGACTGTGATGTCTGGCCAGTAGAGCAACAATGCAGGAGCAAGCTCGAGTCATGCACACACAGTCTCTGCAGCAAAATGATCATATGCACATGTGCCTACATGTTTGTAAGCGGGCTGCTGGGTCTGTGAGATGCTGCTGACTGGCGGAAACTTGCCACCAAATTGCAAAGCAATGTCTGCATCCCATTTAAGCAGCGCATGGCACAGCAGTTGCTGGTTGACTGTGACCAGAAAGACCCAAGACCGACCACTGGTGTGTCTGTAGGCTGCATTCCCTGAGCTAGCACAAGAGGGAGCTTTGGACATTGTTATCATCAAAACCACTGGAGACAAGGTGTTGAACCAGCCTCTGGCTGACATTGGTGGCAAAGGGCTGTTCACCAAGGAAATCGATGATGCCCTGCTTGGGGGTGACATTGATATTGCAGTGCACTCCATGAAGGTCAGAATGCGATAGCTATACCAACAGCATATCCAAATGCAAGCTGGTCTCGTGACATAATCCACGTTGTGACTCAGCATATGAATCATGGAAGATGTCTCAAGACAAACTGGTTGAGTATGCAACTGCACGCATGTCTTGCATCCGCCTATTTCGGCTGCAGCACATGAGCTGGCAGCGTATCAGAAGGCAGCATGAAATCTAGCTGATACCAGCTCCCAGATGCAGTGTGGCCCTCAACCAAGCATGCGTCTGGTTACCAAGAACTGGCCCACATGTGCTTGGACCATTGAAGGCCATTGCCAACAGCTGAGAAAGCTTGTGGCTGCAGGATGTACCAACTTATCTGCCGAAGGGAATGATCTTGCCTTGCAATCTTGAAAGGGAAGATGTGAGGGATGCCTTCATCTGCCCCACCGCCTCCAGCCTAGCAGAGCTGCCGGCAGGATCCGTAATTGGCAGTGCCAGTCTCAGGCGGCAAGTGCAGATACTGCACAAGTATCCTCAACTGGAGGTACGCTACCAATTCATCATCATGCATTCGTTCGGCACACGTCTCCAGGTACTTACAGTCCTGAGGAGCTTCATGATTTGGTTGCTGTTCAATCTGCCTGCCCATACAGAGGGCACCCTTTCAGGCTTGCTGGCAGCATGTGAAGCAGAGCAAGCATAACTCCTGACTGAGTGTGTCTATTGACAACACACATTGGCTACTGTCTGGGCAAGTTGAGCACTGGTATGTTGAGACGTGTTTCAGGTTACCCACCGTGCTGGCAGCAGTCAGAAAGTATGACTGTCAGCCCATAGTTTGGTCAGTGCAGCAACAAGGAGCATGCTGGTGCTTGCATGTTGGCATCCCTGAGCCAAATTTGGCTTTTGCCCTCCAGGTGGTCAATTTCAGAGGGAACGTGCAGTCTCGGTTGCGGAAGCTAAACGAGAAGGTGGTGGATGCCACTCTGTTGGCGTATGCTGGGCTCAAGCGGCTAGACATGGCTGACAAGCTCACGGCCATCCTTGATACTGAAGACATGCTCCCTGCCGTTGCACAGGTATGGATTCCTTGTTGTTTTATCATGCAGAAATACCATACCTTTTCAAATCTGCTGTGTTATCATGTTGTTTGGGCTTGGTATTGATGCTCTTCTTTGGAAGTCATTCGTCTTCTTGCTTGCCCTCAAAGCACCACCCATCACAGATCACAGGGTGTCCTGTTTATATAAGCAAGCTTTAGCTTACCTCAATCTTCTCTTATTAGTATTCCGGCTCGTGATGAGCTGGGTATGTAGTTTCTCTTCAAAGGGCTGTGAAAGGGCAGATGCTTTTCTTTGTCAATCTGTTTTTTCACGTCCTGTTTGGCATGCAAGACGGCGCTGGACTGCAGCCATGTTGCTGGGCTGGCAGTCTGTCACATGACAGTATCGGGATGTGGCAGCCACATCATATGGCCCTGTAGGATGTGGCCATGTGGCATTCAAAACTATTGTAGCCACACTGACAGGGAGAAGTGGCTTTGCATCAGATTTATTGCAGCTCCACTGATTGAATTGCTCCTCCTGGCATGTTGGCATGATTGATTGGCAGAATATGCAACCACACGAAGTTTCCAGTTTGCACTGCAGGGAGCAATTAGCATTGGCATGATAGGTTGTTATGCAGTCTCACAAACTGTCCATTTTGCACTGCAGAGAGCAATTGGCATTGGCATGATAGTTGCTATGTAGTCTCACAAACTTTCCATTTTGCACTGCAGGGAGCAATTGGCATTGGCATGACAGGTTGCTATGCAGTCTCACAAACTTTCCATTTTGCACTGCAGGGAGCAATCGGCATTGCATGCAGAGAAGGTGACTCAGACACACAGAAGCTGTTGGCCTCATTGAATCATGAAGACACAAGGATAGCCATCCAGTGTGAGAGGGCTTTCTTGGGCACCCTTGATGGGTCCTGCAGGACCCCCATTGCCGGCCTAGCGCAGAAGAATGACAATGGAGGATTGACCTTTAGAGGCCTGGTGGCTTCCCCAGATGGCAAGAACGTTTACACAACATCAAGGTACACCTGCTGTGATGCATAGCAACATGCAACATGACTGCTGTCATGTCACACAGCCCTGTATACATCACGGTACACTTGCTGTGATGCGCAGCAACATGCAACATGACTGCTGTTCTGTCACACAGCCCTGTATACATCAAGGTACACCTGCTGTGATGCATAGCAACATGCAACATGACTGCTGTCATGTCACACAGCCCTGTATACATCACGGTTCACTTGCTGTGATGCATATTAACATGCAACATGACTGCTGTCATGTCACACAGCCCTGTATACATCAAGGTACACTTGCCGTGATGCGCAGCAACATGCAACATAACTGTTGTCATGTCACACAGCCCATGTCACAACAATCGTACAGGAGGTATGTCATCAGACAGATTGCAAACTGCATGTTTCTTGCGTGTCTGATGGCATACATCCTGTACGACGATGGTGACGTGGGCTGTATGACAGGACAGCAATCATGCACAATCCAAGCTGTCTATGATCCTGCTAGGTAAAGCCTCAGCCTGTCTACATTGAGACAGAAGCTGGGCGCAAAACTGAAAACATGCAGATAAGCACTTCAGACACACGTAGCACATTTTTGTATCTGATGCCATGCACATGTATGTGTCTTGCTCATGCAGTGGTTTTTACAGTACTTACTGTTTGTCAAGGTGTACATCCATGAAATGCGGTTCTGAGCTGAAACTGGCTTGAATGCAGAGAGGGATCCTGGACAGAACAGGATGCCATTGCTGTTGGTGTGGAAGCTGGCAAAGAGCTCAAGCAGCAAGCAGGCGATGAGTTCTTTGACTGGGCTCGTCAGAATGTCTACTGAGACAATTGCCCAGTTGCAGGGTTTCTTTGCATGTGTTAGGCTGAGGTGCTTGCCATCTGTAGCTGTTACTTTTGTTGGTGTTGCTGTACAGTTTCTGGTACTTTCTTGTGTGTGTTCATTCCAGTAGGCTATAGCCTAGCTAGTCCTCTAGACAACTTCCGTGTGCACATTGAGGCTCGATTACTCAGCTGTATAATGCGACCTCATGTCCATAACCCTACAGGTTTTGCCCGTTCGGCATGCACTACTGTGTGGCAACGGTAGAGGTTATACAAACAACCTCCTCAAACGTTTGCAAGACATGGCTTGCTGTTGAAACTGTTCCAGGTGTGCTACGGAGGTGATGCACAGATCTACGATGCGTGGAATTAGCAGACAGGACTGACGCTGCTTAACGCTTCGCCGCACACATTACTAATCAGTGGTAACGCCCTGTCGTCGTAAGGCCCTCGTTGCTCAGATAGCGCGGTCTGAACCTACTTAACGCGAACAAGCACATACTCTGATTCAAAGGCAAGCAGGCCTTCGTACAGTTGGTGTACTCTTTACTGGTCCAGCAACCTGAGCCACATCGGGTGGTGTCTGAGGTGCCGAAACTTGCCTGTGGGGCATCTGCCATCAGGGCAGGAGCAGCTAGACCACAGGCTTGGGCGCAAATTCTGCCGCCCAAGGGCCTGAGGCCATGACGAATCACAAGGTGTGTGATATGTACCGCAATAGACAATCCTTCTGTTTCCTCTTGACGCCAACAGACAAACGACATGGCAGACTTTGTCTCGCCACTAAGCTTCAGAGCGCTGCTGCAGGACGTCAACTTGAGCCCAAACAGCTCTCATGAAGCACCCAATCCCTACATGATAGACGAAGCTGCTATGAACCGAGCTTACTACGTGGGGCTGCAGAGCACCCAGCCTACTGCCTGGCCACTGCCAATGGGGGGTGACCCTCTGCCTCTAGCAGGTAAGCCGCCTAGCCCAGCATGGGTTCTTGCCTGAACTTCCTTGATGCGTTGCCTCCTAGCCCTGCCATGACCTGAGACCCCGCCATCAAGCAAGCTGGTGTGTGACATGTGTCCTTGTCAACAGGGCCATCAAATAATTTGACAGGCGACACTGATGTCAGGGATGCAGCCAATGCAGCAGCAGCAGCTGCTGCCAACTTCAACATCAACCCCATGATCGCCCCTGCCTTCCACCCCCCGATGAACGCCCAGCCTGCAGCACCTCCTGCCGTGGCAGTACCTGTCAGCTTCAGAGCAGCTGACAGGAGCCGCAAACAGAAGGTCCTGTCTGCAGGGCAGCAGGAGGTGCAGGATGACAGATGGGCGGCAGAAAAGAAAAGGCGGCAGCAAGTGGAGGCGCAGGAGCAGAAGCGCCAGCAGAAGCTGCAAGCATTGGTAGCTGCAAGGGCAGCGGCCAAGGTCAAGACCGAGGCCAGAAAGCTGAAGGCTCAGGCCCAGCGGCAGAAGGCTGCAGCGACAAGAGTGCTGGCTGCACAGAGGGCAGCTGCGACAGCGGCAGCCGCCGCAGCATCTGATGAAGCAGCAACAGGTGCTACAGCAGGGGGAGTGACTGCAGCAGCACCCTCAGCAGCAGCTGGTACTGAAGCTGCTGGGGGTAGCGGCCAGGGGTTCAGGGCTATGGGGGCGAGCGCCAGGGACAATGGAGGGGCAGCTCCCCCTCTGACTCAGCCCATTGGGAGGGCTTCTACCAGGAGGAGGGTACCCACCAAGAGGTTTCAGGATGAGGTAAATGCCTGTTGGTATATTTGTGGATTTCTCAGCTGACTCAGTTTTGAATGAGTGAGTGCTGTCAGAGGGCATTTTCAATGATGACTTGCTATTGCTGCTGAGTTGCATCATGTACCGAGGGCATGGTAGGACGCCCATGAATGGCACAACATTGTTACGCAAGTCAAGTCAATTTCAGGATTTATAATGTATAACATAGTATAATATACAGATACGTTTAGCAGGTACATCTCAGCTCTGCCACCTGCAAACACTGTTGTTTCTCATCATGATCATGCATAATGCTGAGTTGGATGTGCAGCAGGGAGTGCCATCAAGCCATGCACATACGGTGTTATGCTACATACTGCAAAATTGTGCAAGAGAAAGCATCGCATGGCATGGCCTTTGGGTCATCATGCTAATCACTGTGCATGACAAAGAGCAGTGCAAGTGCAGGTGGATGCAGCTCCTGGGCTTGTGCCCAAAAGCCCGGTCAAGGCCATCAAGGGCAGGGCCAGTCCTTCCAGCCCTACAGAGAAGGCCAGCAGGCTGGAGCCCCAGGCTCCTGCCAAGCTTGCTACCAGGGCCATGCCTCGTAGCCCTTTAAAGGGCCCTCATACGCCTGCATCATGCGAGGCTGCGGCGGTCTTCAGCAGGGCGTCTCCTCACAGCCCTGGAGTCAAGTCCAGCAGCCCCACTGCCTTATCCAAGGATGTGGATGAGGTTCAGGATGGCAGATGGTGTGCACCCAGGCGTTGCTCATGCTGTTGGGCGTTCACCAAGGCGTCTGGCTCAGGTAGTCCTCTACAGCATCTGCCTGGTCATTTGTAGGGTCAAGATGCAGAACCGTGTATCTTTGTGATGTTGTAAGTTCCAAACAGCAAGGCAACACGTGATTGGACATGCATCTTGGCCTAGCCGAGCTTCTGTGTCGTGACTGTCCCTGCTACCAACTCGCATGCTCTGCAGCTTACATCAAGCTTGCCATTGCTGACTCAAGTGCCCATCAACCAGATTCCCCAGTCATCACTATGCAAAGCTGCCTTTTATGAAAGCCCATGTGCATGCATCGGCAGACCAGCTGTGTAACAAAAGCATGACTGCAATAACATACAGCAACAACAAAAGCACAACGTATTGCTAGAGACAAAAAAATGAATGTATGTATTCGGCAGGGGCGCCCACCTGGCGTAAGGGGAGCATAGCCCCCTTTGTGGACATGTGCGTGTGTAACGCATGTGGCATATTTGAGGTGCGGCATGGCGAGTCTCTGCTGGAGTGCAGGGAAACCAGGCAGGGTAATCACCTATCCTCATGCTGATAGTGTGACACACATGATGCGTTTGTTACCATGTTGCTTGAAACATAGTACTACCTGTGTTTTGAGGAGAGGTACAGTGCTGACACTATCAGTATCATGACTCCTGTGATAAGTCACTTACTTAGTGATGCATTTGCAGCACAAGCTGCAAGAACTATACTGACGCACACTATAGCTTTATTATCAAAGCATGCAGGGCACTTTGACAAGAGCCCTTGTCTGGTACACAGGCTGACCATCTGTGCTGCCTTCTATCACTGGATCGTATAGCTTTTGCACATGCCTGAGTCAGTGGTGAAAGAATCTGTCTAGCAGGTTGACATGCAGTGCTGCACTCACAGGAGCAAGCAAATGTCTCTCTTGCAACATGATGGCACACACTGCAGCTTTCATTTGCAGCATGCCCAGATTCGAACATGATGCACAAACATATGCACAGACATTCATTTGCAGCATGCCCAGGTTCAGCCATGATACACCGGCATAACAAGGTGTTTGTAACTCCATTGTATTGCATCTGTCTCTGACGTTGTGACTGTCACCTCAGGTGAACCGCTGGAAGGCTGAGTACAACGCTCTCTATGGGGACCAGGCTGCCTTTGGTGGTGGCAGTGGCAACAACAGAGGAGTTGGGCATGCCAATGGCAGTGGTACTGTCAGCAGCAGTGACAGTGGGTCTGACTCAGACAACAGTGGCAGCGGTGGTGCCGGTCCTGAGAATGGAAGCAGTGGTGGTGACAGTAGAACTGGTGACGGAGCTGATGAGCTGACAGCTTCACAGGTCTGCACCTTTGTTTTCTTGCGTTTGCAATCACAGGTGATGAGATTCAGCACATGCTGCGTTACTTACATGATGGGCAAAAGACCAGCACTGGGTGGCTGATCACTGACAATGTGTTAGCTGGATGAGTGCTGTGAATTGGCAATGAAGCATTGCGACAACAGCGTGTCAACTTGCATTCCCCGTTCTTTGATGGAGTTGCACCATCGGTGCTTGGCATGCATTGTGAGTCAGCAGCAAAGCTGCTACCGGAGGCCTGAGCATGTTGCTGGATATATCAATGCTGTGTGGGAGTTTTCAAGCCTTGGGGACCTCAGCAGTGGTCTGCAGGCTGAAAATGCTGTACTGCTGGCCGTAGGTTCTGGCTGGTCTGAAGTATGCAGAGGCACAAGGCCTCTCACTTCAGCATTCCTCATCTCAGCTGGCGACCAACCTGGTAGCTACCAGGAGCAGCTCAGGACAGAGCTGCAGCACTTCGGTCTACCCGTCCTCACCCAATCTGGTGGACATGAGCAGGGGTGATGCAGGACAGAGCTGCAGCCCCTCGGGCCAGTCTTCCTTGTCTCAAGGCACGCCCTTTGGTGGGACACTGGAAGGCAGCACAGAGGGTCTTGACAAGGCAGCCTCTTTGCCTTTCAGCCCTGCAGCTGCACCCCAGCTGACCCATCAGCAGACCCCAGCCGCCCTTGGCACAGCCCCTCAGAGGGACAGGAATGCTTCCTTTGGGGAGTCTTCAACAGCTGTTGGTCAGCAGCTAAGTACAGACCAGTCCGTTTTGTTTGCGGCCACGCTGGCAAAGGGTACCCAGTCTGACAGCCAGCCCCTGTCCAGTGACTGTGCGCGTCCCCTGTCTCACCAGAGCCTGAAGGACGGCAGTGGAGCAGCGAGTGCAGCGGTGACTAAGGTCAGCAAGAAGCGGGCAGCTGAGGTCAGCTGTGCAGAGCCTGCTGCCAAGCAGTTGACCGTAGCAGGAGGCGGGAATGCAATTGCAAGGCGTCGCAGCAGTGGTGGACAGGGCACCTCAGCTGCAGGAGGTACACTTGAGCATATGGGTGAGGCCACAGCTGATGTTGACAATGATGGTGACAGCACAATGGCTGATGGTGACTCAAATGGCAAGGGCAGGAGGCGCATAGTCAGGCTCAGGAAGAAGAGCATCACCAGCGCAGTTGGATACCAGGGTTACCACGGTGGTGAGGAGGTTCAGGCAGTGGCCAGATGCTAAGCGCAGCCTCAGTCTGCAATTTATTGCTGGATATTGTTTCACTCTGCAGCGAGTCTTCTGGGTACTGCAGTGCAGCGCAGTTTTCATACAGTGTCAATAGTCGCGAGTGTCAAAAGTGCCGCCTTTGCCCACCTCTGCAACTTCTCTCTTGTGTATGCTCAGCTCCAGTACTTTGATATTCTTGTGAGCTTCTCCTTCTGATGCACAGCTCTTGCTTCTGTTGCCCAGCTTTTTTTATACAATGCACTTCTTTGTTGATACCTTGCACAGCTTTTTTTAATTTGCTTTGTAGCTGTAGACTTGATTGTCTTGTGGTACAGAGCTGCTTTGTAGCCACCGCACATACTTTGTGGCCCTTGACTGCTTTGTAGCTGCTCTCCATTTGCTTTGTAGCTGTACATGTAACTTCACTTTTGCTTTGTAGATACAGCTTGCTGTGCTGTTCATGCTGATCAGCTAAGCTATAGTGCTTTTTATATGCTTTGCCAAGCTGGGCTTTTTTATTTTCCTCGCCATGCATACAATCACTATGTGTAGTGATCGTTGCCATCTTTGCCTCAATTGCCTCTTGCAAGGTTTGCTGAGAACAAAGGTTGGCTTCATTTATATTGCCGACTCCAAGTTGTAAACAGCCTGTCTTACAACATATGCATGACATCATGATGTCATCCATACTGTTGTCAGATCTGTCCTGAGTACCTCTTTTGCTGCATATTTGACAGGCACCAACCACTGGAGCCTGCTGCCAATGTGCCAGAAGCTGTTGACATTCCAAGTTTGCTCAAGGTTGCGCTGCACAGCTCAGCCACTTTCCAGTTCCAAATGTCTTCTGTGAGTCAGAAGATGCAGAACGTTGATACAACGTACTGCTTGGTAGCAGTGTCCAAAACAGGCGCTATAGCTTTCAGATCTAGCATTCCTGCTATTCTTCTGAAGGAGTTTCCCATTGGGCCAGAGGGCCTGGTTTTGCGTGTTTGGTGAACTTGCTTGTGCATAGAATGGGTTGTAATCTGGTTCTTACATCTAAGCCTGTTTTGGTCAAACATCCTTGCAACATTTTATGTGAGTCTTAGTGCCACCACAGTGGAGGTTTTGCAAAGCATAGGATGTAAGTGTTGTGATGGTACTATGAACGACAGTGCCAGTGGTGTTTAGCAGACTGCTGAGACCGAGTGTAAAGACACTGTGCATCACGAATGTGCCACTTTGACATGAGGAGCTGTGTCACTAGCTGAGTTTTGCATGTGTTGTCACCAACTTGCTAGTACGACCGGTCCCCTGATACCATTGTGAAGCGCTTATTGAAAGGTATCACCTGCTCTGCACAGTGTCATGTGAAATATGTCTGGCAGCGCACTGTCAAAGTTGTGTTGAAAGGTTGCACTCCCTGTGATTGGTTAATGCTTTCAAGCAACCCAAGCAGGCCTGGGCTGTTGACTGACAAAGCAAAACACAAAGGTTGTTCCGTGCGTGTCATACAGGGACCTTCAATAGCCAGAAGCAACCTGACCTTTTCAACCAGATCCTCTGCTGGCCACAGATTTGCAGCCAGGCGACAGCGCCTGGTGATGTTTAGCGGCGAGGCATCCCACCAGAACCTGATCAGGAACCTATTAGTCAGTGAGAATCCCATGATCCCCAGCTCTACCTAGAATTCTCTGTTCGGCGTGAGTACAATCTATACTCGCGATGCGCGACAAGCGGATCATCGGCATGGCATGCAATCGAGCCTACTCAGACTGGATGAATATAGGCTCGGCGATGTGCCGTTGACAGCAGCTGGGTTGCCGATAGCATTGACTTTGCATGAACACGCTAGCGAAACCAGTCTAGAGTAGCAGCACATCCGGCTGAGCGTGAAATGAGCGGTAGAACAAATATCTTACTATAGTCTCTCCTTGTCATGCTTCGCGTTGGTTGCTCATGACCTTATCTGTGATTGCAGACCACCATATTCGTGAAGACCTGATTCACCATAACCGGGAAGAACAGGTTGACGTTCAGGAACCAGCCCCAGCATCTTTTACTGCCGGGAGGGTGTGGCGGCATTCGGACCTTGAGCTGCTTGACGAGCTTTCTGCACCTGTCACAGTAATCTGGATTAAGTTTCCTTCCACCAGGTATACTCTATTGAGTGACTAGCGCCTCAGCAGCAATGTTTGAGACTGCTCACTGATATGGCTTAATGCCGTGCAGCACTGGCGCAACAGAGGAGTTCTACAAGCTGCAGTATCAAAATGCCACTAGTCAGAGACGCTTTGGCCAGTTTCGCTCAGTAGAGGCCATCTTGGCCGCACACAAAGCCATGCCTGCTGCTGAGCGAAAGGCACGGCTTGCTTGGGGACAGTCAGTTGTCGGAAAGGTCAGACTTGATGGCTGAGACCAAATGTCACCTCAAGTCTGTGATGCTATCCAAATTTGAACAGTTTGCTGAGAGAGGTCTATGCATTCTTTTACAATCCAATCAGCTGCCCCACAGGAGTATACACGGAGGACCTGGCTAGAGCATCCATTTCTGAGGCCATTTTTTGAGAATTGGCCTAATGTCCAACAGTGGCCTTTGCACGCTCATCACCAGGGTAGGGACTGCTTTGTACTGCTTGACATTTACAGATGATGTAAACTTGCTGACCCAAATCAAAATGCCAAAGTGGGGCCAAGTGACGGCCTAGCTACATTTAGAACTGGTCTGTCTGCTATTCTGACCAATCACAAAGCCAGGTTCTGTCCCCCGCCGTTGTCTACCTGACAGCTGATGAAAGCAAGATCCAAGCCACATCCAGCCACAAAAGCAATGCATCATGAACCCCTTGTGAGAGCTCAAACATGCTCTGTCCTGCCTCTGAGCTGCTGCTTCACACTACCCAACCAGTCCACCTGTCTTTAATCAATGGATGGTAGAGTATCCATGCCAAACGATACAAAGACAACGTGCTACATTGCAACCTGCCAGTGTCATCTCAATATCAGAATGCTCCTTTTCGCAAGTGCAGCCAATCAGGGTAGAGGTGGCCCCTGGGCAGGTGGAGATCTGCCAGGTGTACGAGATGGAGGAGCTGCTCAGTGTGGCATCCACACGCATCGCCACCATGTATCACAACAACCCAGTAAGTTCTCTTTCCCCTGTAACAGACTAGCGGCAGTAATGCGAGTGTAAGCGTAGCGCAGCTTAGTTAGCACAAGTTGGAGGTGTTGAGAGTCCACCGGTGATGGTAGGGTGAGATACTGGTAGCCAAAACTGCGGCTACGGATTAGTCATCTGTAATACAACCATTACGGTGGTATTGTGACGGTATCGTTACGTCAGCGGGCTATTGCAGTGCACAGAATTGTTCAGTGAGGCATCTTTGCGCATTGCCGCCATGTACTGCAGTCAACGCAGTAAGCTCACCGTGCCCTCTCGAGCAGCAGTATGCAGCATAGGTGTCATGTCGCACCTCCTACTCTCCAGGGGTAGTTTTGCTAAACGTCTCCTGACTTTGTTGCAATACACATTCCATCATTGCAGAGGCTGCATGCGCATGTTGCCTTTGGCAAGCACATCTGTCCTGCTGTCTATCCTTCAAGTGTGCATTGCCGTTTCTGGCCATGCAGTGGAAGCAATGCACCCATGCACTTAGTCTGCTGGCCCAACTTGTGATATCGGACAGCAGCTCCTCTTTACTTGGCGTGCCTGTTACGTTATGCCATGCAATAGCAAAGGTTCTAGCCCTGCTTGCATTGCAGGTCTTCATGTTTCTGTTTGACAAGTCTGGAAAGCTTTTACATGCCAACCAGCAGGCGCTGTACAACTATTGTGGACCCTCTGGTATGATGCATTGCTGCACACCTGTCTGCACACCTGTTCATTGGATTGACGACGCACTGTACATAGCTTGTGCCTTCGCCCAAGCCTGCATTCCCTGCCTTTGCTTGTTCAGTTGCGCTGTGGGGTCACACGCCCTCAGATTGCCAATGCCAGCAGAAGACAAATGGCCAAGCTACTCAACTGCAAGCCATTGTTGCAATGAAGATTGGCCACTGATTGCATAGTACGGTGAATGGTGCCAGCTTGGCACAGAGCCTGGCATTAATCAACAGCAGCCAAAGTGTGCTGACTGAGTCAGCCTGAATTGTGCAGACCGCAATGGATGCAGCAGAACCATCACCCTCGAGTCACTCTTCAGGCGAGGAGTGTATCCAGGTGACTCACCTCTCTATCTGCTTTCCTGCATGGCCTGCATGAGTTGACAGGAATTGATATGCATGTCAGCATTGGGGGTTGCAGCCTACAGCTGTCCACATAGGCAGGCAACATGATCATTCTCAATCTGTATCATTTCTGAATGATGCATGAGCATGCATGTTGTCATTGTCATTGTCAGCATGCTGCTGGCTCTCCTCAGGAGCTGCAACGGTTGATGCAAACTAATGCGCTTCACCCAGTAGGGCCTCGTGAGCAACATGCACTTCAGAAAAGCATCAGCGCACCATTCAAACATGCCCAGAAAGCAGACCACTCTGCTTTCACTTGCACCAGAGCTTGCTCACCAACTCTCCTTTATGTACAACCCTCCTATGTTACAGCTTCTACAGCTATGTCAGCTGTCATCATGGTGATGTTACGGCATGTTATGTCCGTGAAGCCCTTCTGGGTATGGGTTGGTACAGGCGGCGAGGCGGAGATGCGCAGAGCTCATGATGAAGCGGTGGATGCCATCTTCAGACGGAAGGTGAAGGCGCACCACCACATGCAGGCCTACATCAGCCGCAAGACTGGCAAGACCAAGTGGGGAGAGCTGGAGATGTGGCCTGTGCATGTAAGCCTGCCTGCAGAGCTGTACTTGATGGGCTATGTGGTTTGCATTTGCCGCAGCATGTGTCCTTGCCTGACTACGTGCAATTACAACCTTCATGATGCCATGACAACCCCATGATGTGGCACTGTCGCGCCCTCATATTGTCATGCTGTGCAGGACCAGGTGACTGATTCTGATGCGATATTAGTCATATGTTCATGCTGCGCAGGACCGGGTGACGGATTCTGATGCCATGTTAGTCACAGTCTTCAACATGACACAGCGCAAGGCTCTTGAGGCCCAGCTGCAAGACCAGCAGGTCACCCTGCAACAGTGAGTTCCAAACTCTTTTGCTGCTCTCAGAACCTTGGCAGTTGACAAGCAGAACAGCTGTATCAGTAGCAATATCAAATGAAGGGCACATGTCTACCTGAAAGTAGTAAAGCTGTGGTGCAGCGAATGCAGCCAAGCATGATACAATCTGAACTGCCCCTCAGGCAGGCCAGATGTAGCAGGGCTGCATGTGATAGAGCCCTGCAAGCTGTCACTGTGTCAACTGCGTACTGCAAAGCCGTACCTTGGACCATCATGAGGCACCAATGCAGATCTGCATGCTTGGCAGGTGCAGCGTTGCTCGTGGCTAGGCACTGCCTCAAGCAAACGTCGCACAGCAAACGCGCTGATCATGTGCATTGCAACTGAGTGTTGTGGCGTGCTTCTGCCAGCACTGCAGGCTTGCATCACTGACATCAAATGGTGTGTGCAACAAGATGCTGCTGCTCAAGTTTGATCATCATCTTACACAGGACTGTCAACAGGGACTTAGCCATTGCACACAGGCATGCAAGGATGTGACACAGTGCTGTAAACATTGGAATCGAAAGAAAACAGGTAAGACAGGGACCACTGACATCAAGCCAAGGGGTTCCACTGCAGCCGCTTTGCTGCGTCTGCAGGCAGAATCAAGAGCTGGAAAAGCTGAACGAGATCATCCAAGTGGAGAAGCTGCGCTTGGAGCAGCAGAAC
>JAABUO010005006.1_pt1 | contig 15539 bp, 19 predicted proteins | sample 5559291 | NCBI WGS metagenome assembly JAABUO01 (sample SAMN10711878, study PRJNA513372) | rock metagenome | isolation source: Antarctica rocks | place: Antarctica: Victoria Land, Finger Mt sud
ACTTGATGGCATTTCATTGACAAGGGACAAGTCATGATGTGTGAGGAATGTGAATTCTTTTCAGTATGATGTCAGAGATCATTTTGATTCTGGAAGCACCGATATGCTCCGAGGTGAAGTCAATCACAGCATCCCGTGATGCATACTCTGCAAACAACAAAGCAAACACCCCAGAGTCATAAGAGTTTGTCTCTGCTGGCAATGCCATGTCCATTGGATTCCTGCAAAACATAGCAACTTTGTACATTAGAAGCAAGCCACCATGTCCACCAGATTGCATTTGCATGCAATTGAGTTTGCCTTATATAGAGCATCAACAAGCACTCACTTGACTTTCCATTTTGAAGGGTCCAGTGTCTGCTTAGACTCATGCTGCACCCAGTTGACTAAAGTCCCTACAATTCCATCATCATGCTCCTGCTGCAGCACATAAGAAGTATTGTTGCAACAACTCCATTGAGCAAAGTCTTGAACTGGTAAGATTGGCGTACACAAAAAAGCTAGACAACATCAACATGCATGGTGCAAAGACACCACAAACGTGGCCTTTGTGCACTTGTCAAGGACAAAGTTGTTTGATAGACAAGTCCGTTTTGCTTTGCATGAGATGCACAAGCTCAATTGGCTTGTGGAGGCAATGCTTACCAACAAGGAGTCATACCACCTGATGACCTGATGTTTCAAGTGTATGCCAACACACACCCAGCTGTCCTGCAAGGGCACCACGCAGATCAGCTTGTCGCAATCCAAGATGCCTGGGCTCCTTCTCCTGCCCATGTCTTGCAGTTGCAATGGCTCCTGCCATTCCCGCACACCATCCCAGTTGGAATCACACCTACACCAAAGGCTTTTCATGCCACTCTGATTGTACCCCCATTGCAACTGCAGACAACACATTGCCATGTTACGCAAGGCTTTTTTCTTAGACACGGTTGGTGTTCTGCTTGTTCTCCCTAAATGAGTGCGTACATGTATGTGTATATATGGTCAAGCAAGTGTATAGGCACAGAAACAAATATACATTTTTTGCTTTGTGAATATGTTTTGGATGTATAGGATGCACCCAAGACTTTGGTATGGGCTTGAAGCAACGCCATTTATGTGTGCGTGTCTCTCACGTCCACAGCTGTTGGGCAGTTGCTACTGTTGGCTGATAGCTTGTGACATATACATATATAACACTTACGTCAAGATGCTCTTCACCAGGTCAGGACCAAGAAAATGACAATTGGGGTGGCCCAACTTTTCATCTCGCATTATGTTATTTCTCTCCTGCAATCAAGAGCATATGTGTCAAGGGTGCAATTGTGACGCCAAGCTTACCTGAGATCATGTTGATGGACACTCCATGGCTGGACACAAGTAAGCAAGAGCCTCCACATGGTTTGACGTCACAACATCGCATGAGTAGCATGCCCCTTGCCAAATCACTGTGCATGGGCAAGGTGTATCACGACATCACCTATAGCAAGATGCAGTGAGGCCAAGCAGGCAACCAATTCATGACCAATTACACAGAGTGCAAGCATTTGAGCAGTAGCTGTGAAATAGCAATTGGCACAGCAACATGGCAAGCCCATGCAGTTTTGTTTTGCAAGCATGGCGCAAAGCTGTACAGAGAAGCGTTAGCGTAAGCTGACCTGTAAGAGCACCATGTATGCATATACCACTGTGGGATTGGGCTGCCCAAACCCATCCAATGTCCAGATATCCTCTCGCAAGATTTGCAAGTGCAAGTCTATGAAGTCAACTAGCACGGCATCTGAGTGCGCACGCACTGCACCCTTCTTGGCTTTCGGGCCAACAGCAGCATTTCTGATCTCCAGCCACAGTGGGAGGACACGAGTTGAAGCTTGAGTGCCAGGTCTCTCATCACTGTTGCGCGTGAGCAAATGCTGGATGACGCTGTCAATCTTGTTCTTCCTCTACATGCATACAAGAAAATGATGTTGACCATTCAACACAATAAACACATGTTACAACAAAGTGCCTACATGCTAGTCAAGCCTACATCTGACAAAATCTACATGTGGTAAGGCTTCTTGGTTCAATTAATACCAATTTTGTCCAACTTTTCATGCCTCTGGTCATGCACGAGCATTGAGCACTGTATGCATGACGCTGTGTGGAACATGAACTAGACAAAGCATGGACCTTGCCAAGAGCATTTCCATCACAGTAGCGCCGGCCAAGACAAGAAGGCATAGCAAACAAGCATGCAAGCTACCTGCTGCTTTGCTTGCATTGCCGGGCCAGAGGAACCTGCAACAAGGCCACTCTTGTCCCTAGAAACCACACTGGACGTCTCCTCCATGGCATCTATATCATCCTCCAAAGCATCCACTTCATCTGATCCATATGCCGCATCCATGACACTTGCTTCTTCCACTTCATCATCGCCATCACTAGGCAGTGAACATAGCGCCTGCATGCCATACACTCTTTGCTCAGGGATTGATGCTCATTCAGCTGCATGCACATAACACCCAACGCCAATGGCACCACTCTGCAAATCATGTTGAACCAAACCATTTGAGCTATCATGCACAGATGGCAACAACATAGTATATGAGCAACGAGGTCAACTGTTCTGTATGACCCCGAATGGGTAGAGAACGGGAAAAAATAAACACATTCATCGCTGTCCATGGAAACTATCTTTACACTAGGCATGGTGCATCATGCAAGCCAGTTGCCTGGCATGGGTCAAACCACAAGAGTGGTTGCTCAATGATTCTCCTGCTACACCGCAATCTTACCCGTAAAGCATCATCATCCTCATTCTCAACAGCTTCAGCTTCAGCTTCAATTGCAGCTTCAGCTGCTGCTGCTTCTCGAGAATCTCGCTCAAAGCTAGCAAGCGCACCGCTCATGATCATCACCTCATATAATTCCTCTTCTGACATGGGACGCTTAGCTCTAACATCATACTGGATGCGATCACCAGACGCTAATGGCTGCACACCTGACCTTGGTACGGCTGTGAGTAAGTCTTCCATGCTAGGAAGGGTTTGTCTTGCACGTGACCCAAGCCTATCAAGTTGACTTTGGTGTGGAGCACTCTCAGCATCTATCCGCCGAATACCCTCTTTCGGCCGCGAACTTCTCTGTTTTCCTGCGTAGTACGGATGTTGCACCACTGGACCAGCCTTGGTTGATGAGCTACCAAATATTGGTGAACGCCTAGCAGCCCGCCTCTGCAATCAAAACAGCTCAAATGAGGTTTCAGACATGTTCCACTCGAAACATCACAAAGCTGCTCATGGTACAACACATATTGCGTGCCCTCAGAGGTCTTCAATGGCATATGCAGTGCTGGAAATTGGACATATGGTCACTAGCAATCAAGAAATGCCTGTCAAGCGTTGCAGCTGCACAGCTGCACAGGAAAATCTTCCACCATCTAGCAATTGCGCATGACCTGGTGCAGTTTGTGTACCATCACCTTAAAGTAGTTCCAATCAGACACATCAGCAGTTGCAGCTCGTGCAGCATGCAGCATGGACCCTTGGTACAGCCATGAGCATCTTGATATGCCGGCCATTGCTACTTTCTTCATTTGCGGTGTCGTGCATGCTGTCATTTGCAGCCCGACAACACGGTTGACATAAACACCATGAGAAGTGACAGGTTCTTCTTCTTCATCTAGCTCAGACCGGTTGTCATCACGAGTGTAAGCAAGCATCCGCTTGTTGTGCATTACTTGAGCGGACGCTGTGGCTGTGGGGCGTGTAAGAATAGGCTGTTGCTGAGTAGCAGTGCAACCATAGCTGCTGTTGCTGGGACATGGCTCATAGCAATTGCTGCTAGATTCTGGCATGCTGCTGGTCAACAAGTCTTGCCCTAGGCCGTCAGACTGGCTGACTTGCGCATCATTGTCAAGCACAATGGAATTGGTGTTGCTTTCTGTTCTTGCTTGATGACGCCCAGGATTCACAAGCTGAACTGCCTGCTCTGGTGTGACAACCTCCGGCTCCTGCGGTTTACAAGTTGCATGTGGTTGTTTCCAAAGGCAAGCACTTGTATCATCTTCAAAGCTTGCAATGCATGCCATGTGACACCACGTGCAATGTGCTGGCCAATCATGATCACATACCTCAAATGAAGAGAAGCAGCATTGCCCATGAGACTAGCTGTAATACGTAGCTGAATTACAGATGCATGCACAAAACTGGAAAGCAAGCAAATGCATGGAATGCAAGAAAAAGGGTCTTCAACAACAATGGCAAGCATGTGGAAGCACCTGCAAATGCATGTGGTCCCTGGCAGATGCATACTAGTCATGCAACAGCTTGCTGGTATCAGCCAAACTAAAGCATCTTAAGCACATGGCAAAAGGCAGGCTTCTGGCAAGCCCACATGTAAGAGTCTGGACCACATCAACTAGAATGTCATGCATGGAGTAGACGCCAGTAATCAACACACAGATTGTACCTCTGCAAGTGCTTCATTGCCGGCTTCAGCTCTTCCTTTTGCAGTCCTGGATGAAGGTTTGCGCCGCACAGGACCCATGTGATCTATCTCTGAATCGCTCTCAATTGCCTGGCCCTTGATTGGGGAGGCTTCTTCTGCATCCCAACCAATATGCATTGCTGCCTGCCCAAAATTTGACTGCGAGTCTATGGCAGCTTGGGGCTCAGGCACCAGCACCTGCATTGTAGGCACAACATTCATATACTACTAAAATGAACAAGACTGGCCGTGGTTGAGCAAAGGCCAAGTTTGCATGTAATGTTGCAGTCTATTGCAACAACAACATGCTCAGCAAGGGGTGGTCCAAATCAGCACAAGAAAAAAAGCAAACCTGAGGAAACTGCAAGGAAACGATTGCAGAACAACTGTCAGAGCATTCATTGGAAGATGAGATTGCAACGACAAGAGTCAAAGAATTGCATGTATCAAAAAAGTTCTTTGCATGACGACTGCCACAACGCGCTGCGCAAAGCACCAGAAGCCATACAAGGTGTAAAGCACTACCTCTGAATCTCCCACTCTTTGTGTAACAGCTTCAGCTCCAGATGGCAGCTGCCTGTCCTCCTGAGTCATAGGGGCTTGTGTATGACATGTCTGCTGATCTGTTGCTGCATCTGATGCTCCCCGCATTCTTTTTTGGACTGCCTGTGCTGCAGCCTGCAGATGCCAAACTGTTCTGCTGCTTCAGACGCTCACACTCAAAAGCTCAAAGACTGAACTTGGTGCAATGGAAGTTATTCGATTCATAGGCATGCATGCCCAAGCTGTGAAGGAGGGCAGGCCTCTGCGGCATCCATGACTGCAGTTATTATGATAACAATAATTAAAACGCTCTCCAGCTCACAATGAGCTAGGTACATGCTGCTAGCCACACCAAGTACATGTACGACAGTGACTGCATAAACACCAATCTACTGAATGATTTACTCATAGCCTGTTGAGTTCACCTCATCTGCGGTCCACGCGCTGCATTCGCTTGATTCTATGGAAAGGTTGCTCATCCCGGCCGCCAGTGGAGCAAGACTGCTTTGTTGTCCCCACCTACGCTTCATTCTTGCAAGGGTGTGCCCTGAGCACAAGCACGACTCTGTTGCAGACATGCAAAACACCCCAGGGTGCAGAAATAAGCGAATACGCTGATTGTTAGACTGCATGTGCAACTTGGTTACTGATAGAGCTGGCACAAGCTCTAAACTAGTGGGCACTTCATTGTCAGAAGAGCGACACAGAAGCAGGTGTGACCCCAGCTATACACCTCAGGTATCTCTTATCAGTATAGAATCAGGCAACGTGTGGGGGGCACTACCAACGAGATCTCAAACTACCTTGTTTGACTCCTTCACCAGCTTCTGCCAAACGCTTGGAAATAGACTCTACTTCTGAACGCTTGGAAATAGAGTCTACTCAGGAGGTACTGTGGCCCTCCTGTTGATGCCTCTTTGCTTGTTGAACCTGTCAGCAGTTTGGAAAACTAGATGTCATTATATATATTTTTGTTATGACTGGTACAACGTGTGCTGATCGTACGGTAGTGCTTTGATCACGCTCAGGGCAGTGCGACACACAAGCATCAACTTCACGTCGTCGTCGAGCTAAGAAACAAGTGAGCATGGTACAAGAGTCCTTTGAACAATTGAAGTCTGCCCGTGTTTTGGACTTGCTCGCGACCTCCGTCAAAGCGGTGCTGAGGGGAAGCCCGGTCGAAGGAAAACGTTGAGCGCAAACGGGTGCAATGACGGGCATGGTGAAGTGCGGCCCCAACCTCTCACAGACAAGCAGAGATGTAGACCTGCCTGACGGGCCTTTTGAGCGCAGCTGCTGCCCGAAAACAGGCGTCGTTTATGGTCGAAACCGGCGGTCCCGTATGTCACGAGCTGATCTCCGGGTCCGTACTTCAGATGGATCGTATTACAAGACTAAACATGGTGAGGCGTCTACGACGGCACAGTTTCTTGAGAAGCTAGCAAGAAAATGAGAGAGAGGGACTAGAGAGCAGAACGTTGACTTCAGCACGCAGACGAGCTTGCAGCGTTTTAAGGCGCCGAGCGTACTCAACTCACGTGCGCTTGCCCCGGCCCCGCGCAGTACCGGCTGAACTGTCTTGCTGTGTGACAGCTCTGTCACAACAGACTGTTGTCTGTCTTCCTTCTCTGTGGTGGCCATCACCAGCAGAAGGCATGGCCTTTGTCAGCGTAGATTGTCCAGCGGTTGTACTGCGCCTGGTGGACTGGCAAGCATGATGATCTGAGTTCCACATGTTGCATACAGCTCGAGTGGCAAAAGCTGCACAGTGCCCCGCCATGTTGTGTCTTTGCAGGATGCGCTGAGCATGTGATGGAATACGAAAGCAAAGTGGCTGCTCCCTCGCTGGACATGCCAGCCAAGGGAGCACTGGCAGGCCCATGAGCACCTGCCAAATCTTGCTCCTCACAGAAAGTGCTGTGCACTAGAGACCCTGGTAGATCAGGCACGAGCTGTATCAATCTGCTTTTGCGAAACAGGTCCTATAGAGATGTATGGTAGTAATTTGTTGTAGAGGACTCATCAGTGATACACATTGTTACTCAGGCCCAGATGTGGAGACCAAAAATGCGACAGCACCTCAGATACAATGAGGCTTCGCCTGAAGTGCTAGGCCTGCAAGATACGTTTGTCATTAGCAGCCATCAGCTATTAAAGCAGCTTCAGTGGTGACTGAACAGCTGCTGATTCAGAAGCAAGATGTCAGGAAATTCAAGCAGCGTAAGAGGGTGGTGTACAACCCCTCCCTGATATCTGTGCAGCCGGTGTGGGACAAGTCTTGGCGTCTAGATCAGCAGATAGCACAGGGATGAAGCTACCAGGTCACCAGAGACACGGTCTTAAGAGCTTGTTGGCTGGGTGCTGCTGAAATTTGGCATTGCATTGCCTGTTTTGAACCGCATGCCTGGCCCATATGCTGGGATGTGGCACACATGGTCCAAAGCTGCAATGCAGGAGTAGTCGAGCTCTTGAGAGGATCACACAACTGCCACAAGCAGAAGGAAGGTCAGCTGAAAAGTAACCTGACACAGCAACTAGTCGATTTGAAAAAGAGGTACCAGGAAGGCAAACAGGGCTGCCAAAGAGGCTGAGCAGAGAGCACAGAAATGTAATTAAATAGTCTGCTGAGAAAGCAGCAAAACTATGGTAATCACATTCTGCTTCCAAGCATGCCTAAATTTCACCTGACATGCAACCCAATGACTTGTCAACAAACCTTGATCACTTAGACTGGCCTTATGGTGCACCTGTGTATGTGTCTTACATTCAGTGTCATGAATCTGATGTGCTGCTGCACCTGGTGCAGAACATCAAGCACAGCTGCTTTCTCATGCAGTTGCAACTGTTATGACGACTTGCACAGAGACCAACACGTCAACCTCGCAAAATTGTGTTCTGGTTGTATTTAGCCACTTGTTCTTATAGCAGAGTGCAACATTTGTGAATATTTTGCTGAGTTTGTGAAAGCCGCAGCAGCCAGGGGATTCCCAGGTGTTGCAGGAGGAGGAGTAGGAGGAAGAATCTACATCTTCAGCCAACCAACTAGTATGTACAACTAACTAGTATGTACAACCAACTAGGTTGTACAGATGTGCCAGGGTTGTCAGTAACCTAGTCCAAAAACATCAGTACTGCAGGCATCAATGCGTTTTCCTTTCGGGATTACAGTAGTTACCAGGAGCATTTCAGATCTGGTAGCACACAAGCTTTGATATACAATAGCTGGCAGCTAATTGCAATGGACATCATCATACATGCACAGTAGGTAGCATATGCACCACTAGTGCACATAACAGGCTTTGACGAGAAACGGTTTTGGCAGAATGACAGATTCACCGCCAATGGGCCTGGCTTGACAGCACTTACTATGGTGAAGTGACGCAGGTTGGTTTCACACCTGTGTTGCATGTTATCTGGGAACTGCCTGACCTCAGTAATGAAACCACAAAAGCAATAGAGCTCAATTATGCTTCTGTGTTGTCAACAATGTTTCTGGGCCCTGTTGGCTTGAGAATGAAGATTCTGACAAGATGTGATGCTCCATGAAATCAGAAAGCTGGTATACATGTATGCCAGCTGTACAGCTGACAACAGCACTCAGGGTGAATTGCACTGGTAGCCTATGCAGCCACTGATCACAACAAGTTGTTGCAGATCTTGCTGCAGCCGGAGCAAGCAATATACGAGTATACAAGCGCTGAAATCCAGACCAGGTATGCACTTTGCAGCCTAGCAGATGCTGTTAACATCAACAGCGCAGCACCCTGCGGGTTCAAGATACAGCAGCTGAGTGATGACCAACGCTACTGTACAGCTTGCATCATAACTTTTGGTCTGGACCATTGCATTGCTGGAGATTGCAATGTACATTATGAATCCCATTTGTGGTTGCATCCTGTGTCAGCGTGCCCTTGGGGATTGCACAATCAAATTTAAAAGCAACAGCTTCAGAATCCTGCTGTCAGCGGGGTACAACAGCTTTCAATTTTCGACGCAGTCGAAGACGCAGTCAGCAGTCTGCCGTCTAAGTCAAAAGTCAGAAGGCACCAAACTCTGCCCAAAATTTCTGAAATAGTAAGTCCACTGCACTACTGTGCATATGCAACAGGTTGCAGAGAAAACATAAGTTTGCTGACTGAACAGGCTCTCCCTCTGTCAGTGGGAAGCTTGTCCAGGCAGCAGGTTTTTGGTACTTGTTGTGTTCTGGCTCTTGCTGATAGCACACTGTGTTGCTGCATAAACTGGATACTAAAGATCACAGCTGTCTTGTTTTGCCACGAACGTTGACCAACCCAAGGCATCGGTTCCTATGTTTCTTGCGTGCCGCACAGCTGCCAAGTCAAGACTGTGTCTGCAGCCCTGTTTTGCTTGTACAGTGCAGTCGTTTTCACCGATCAGCCACGAGCGCTGCAGTTGTTTTCCGCGGCGGTAAGCCCGCACACAGAAAGGTGTGCTGGTTGGCTAGCTACACCTGTTCGCACCGGGGCATCCATTCAGCGCTTCGCTCACAGCACTGTCGCAAGTCTGAATACCTCAAGCCACGGATCACAACTTATGACTCAAGCTGTAGCGTGGGTGATCACTCAGGTGCTGCATCGTGAATCCGCAGGGTGTTGCGCTGCTGTTGTTTTCAGCATCTGCTAGGTTGCAAAGTGCATACCTGGTCTGGATTTCAGCGCTTGTATAGCCGTATATTGCTTGCTTGGGCTGCAGCAAGATCTGCAACAAGTTGTTGTGATCAGTGGCTGCACAGGCACCAGTGCAACTCACCTTGAGTGCTGTTGTTGGCTGTACACCAGCTTTCTGACTTCATGGAGCATTACATCTTGTCAAAATCTTCATTCTCAAGCCAACAGGGCCCACAAACATTGTTACAAGTGAAAGTTGATGTTGATGAGTAGCCAAATTGGCTGCAGCCAAGTCTGTGGCAGCCAGTGAGTGGCAGAACATTAGTGGCTTTAGCATGTTAATGGCAATCCTAGATCCATCAGGCATCACAGGACATCAGCTGCACCATAAGCCCATGTCACATTGGCAGCATAGCTTCAAAGGAAAAGCATTGAGGTCAAAGCAATGCCCAGCTTGGAGCAGCCTCTAAGCGCCTCAAACAGCAAATTTGTTACCAGAAAAGCAGGCTGTCACAACCTTTAACCAAGTATTGAGTCCCTGTCAGCACCCTAGCAGCACCTTGTCAGAGTCACACTGTGCTATCACAGCCTTGGAATGCAGAAAGCAGACTGTATGAGGGCCTTGGTGCTGTCTCAAAGTCACTACATAATACCGCCTACAACTGGGCCAGACTGCAATCCAGCTTGAAGTGTCATGTCAAACAAAGCCTTCTGGGCTGCCCTTGAATCTTGGCAGCACTTCTGCAAGTAAAGTGCAAGATGCAACTTCTCTGAGCTGTGTTTGTGGCAGTAGGGCAACGTATGGCAGCTTGACCATAGTATGCCCTGCTGTGACAAACTGGCATATAGCCCAGAATGGAGCGTTTTACTGAAATTACTAATGACCATACAGAAACATCATTGAGCCCTATTGCTTTTGTGGATTCATTACTGAGGTCAGGCAGTGTCCAGACAACATGCAACACAGGTATGAAACCAACCTGTGTCACTTCACCATAGTGTGTGGTGCCATGCCATGCCCATTGACGGTGAATCTGTCAATCTGCCAAAACCTTTTCTTGTCAAAGCAAGCCTGTTATTTGCATTAGTGGTACATATGCTACCTACTGTGCATGTGTGATGATGTCCCATGCAGTTAGCTACCAGATCTGAAACGCTCCTGATTCCTACTGTAGGTCAGGCGCCACCGTATCTGCGAATTCGAAGCACCATGCCAATGACTCATGCACCGCCAAAAGCTTGGTGAAACAGCGGGATTGTGCTAGCCTGAGCCATCTGCATAGGGAATGACCGCCAAAGTAGCGGCAGTCAAGCGTCGCTTGTTTACGACGACGCATGTGGTCCTTACCTCGGCTTGTCACCAGATCAGACAATGTCGGGCTTTGACGGTACGTGAAGCTGAGTCATTGCTTAGCCATGGTAAGCGCACGGAGCAGTGTGATGCTGGAAACAGAGTGATTTTGGTTTCTGTCGATGCAGTTGGTCGGGTCTCTACCAACTCCAACTGGGTAAGCTATACTGAGGAAGATCGCAACGCCGACGCAAACGAGACCAGGCCCCCCATTAGCACGCGAGCTGCGTTAGCAAGGCTTTACCAGTTTTTGAAAACCTATGCTAAGTCACCGGAAAACGGTCAGTCGGAAGACGTATACATATACAGGTGTTGAGGATTTGCTGCTGCAAGTTGCTTGTTGCCCTTTGAAGGGCTTTGTCAATAGAATTGTTTGGTCTTGCAGTGATGCGCTGCAGAAAGACAGTGACAGCATTACAGTCGACCTACAAGACATCAGGCAATTTGATGATGATCTGTATGAACTCTTCAGGAGGGACCCTGGTGTTGCCATGCCTCTGGTGAGCTCAAACTTAGATCTGCCAATTTATGCACTCGACTTGCGCAACACATTGTGATGATTGCAGCTTGAGGCAGCTGTGATGAAGTTTCTGAACCCCAGAGCTAAAAAAGATGAGGAAATGCAAGTCCAGCGAGAGGTTTTCTTGATTGCCACTGAGCAGTTTGGTCCTGCATCAATTCGAGAGATTCAGGTATGGGCAGGAACACTACGGTAGTGACAACATAGTTTCCAGTACTCTCGACTCCTTTGAGTGCCGCATCAAAGCAATGAAATTCTCTGAAATCACAAGTTGGGACTGCAGTCAAAAGACATATCTCGGTTGGTGATGATAAGCGGCGTTGTCACACGATCAGAAGAGCGTCAGGTGAGCAGGCCTGCACAGATATCACAGCTTCAGTTACAGCTCTGTGCAAACAACTGCAACAGTTACAGCTCTGTGCAAACAACTGCAACACTGCGAGGTTTTTTCATGGCTATGCACCTGCTCGGTGCCACAATTTAGGTCATTGCTGGGTTGCAACAAAATGACCAGTTGTTTGCATTTAATACAGCCTTGTGACACATCTGATCACACAGTCTGCATGAGCGCAAATACAGAGCATGATATTGTGTCTTACTGTGTGGACATACAATGCCTACATCTTATGTCTGTGCAGAACCGGGCTGCGAAGCTGGTCTTCAAGTGCAAAGCTTGCAGCACTGTGAAGACAATGATTGGCAAGCCAGGTCTTGGGAAAATTACCTGCCCCAAAGCATGTGACTCCATCACTGTAGAAGGGTCAGGCAACCTGTGTGGTAGAGATCCCTTCTTCATTGACGACAGGAAGTGCAAATTTGTGGACCATCAGATCTTGAAGCTGCAGGTGACGCTTCACACATCCTCTACAATGATGTAGCTACATGGCATGTGTTGCAACATATGCAAGCAAGAAGCCATCACAACATGTCTGCTTTGCTGATTTCATGGTTGCTGTCCTTATTACTGGAGGATCTGGTGCTGATGTCGTGAGCTGCAAATGAGGCATGAACCCTCAGTAATCTACTCTTAGCAGACTTCTGCCTGACTGTAGCTGGATCAACATCGCTGGAATTGCTCTTACATGGAAATGAGCCAAATCTTCTGAATATGAGCCTCTGACATGATGGCATTCCATGGGCAATCTAGAACATTAGGTTTGAACAGTACACGCTTGACTGCTACTGCCACTGCAAGCTGCGTGTTGCAGGATCTTCCAGAGACAGTGAGCCCGGGGGAGTCACCACAGAATCGGCTCATGATGGTAGAAGGGTCCCTTGTCCACTCAATTCCGCCGGGCACTCAGGTCACAGTCACTGCAGTCTACACCGTCATGAAGGTATGCTTACACCTCAGGGCACCCTTGCTTTGCTGCAAATGTTGGTATAGCATGTGCGACGATCTTGTTGTTCCTCCAAAGGACCATGGAAAATTCAGATACTGTGTTGCAGGTCACCAGCTCACATGTTGGGCACTCATAGATCATTTGCCTTCTATCACTTTGGCTTTCACCTCTGGCGTTTGGGATGTGCTCACGTCAATGGCCTACTACAGTGACCTCCTCTGTATAGTGTTGTGGCTTCTGGGGTATTGGTTTACAAATTGTGCACACAATCAACAAATATTGTTGTATGCAGACCAAGCATGGAGCGTATGAAGGCTACTTGAGAGTGGTTGGGGTGCAACACATTGGGAAGCAGGACATACGGCACGCACCCTTCACGTAAGCCTGGCTTTTGCCTGCCATTGGGACGTGTTGTACAGAGATTACACATGCTTGCTCTGAACATACCGCGCATGCTGCATGTGTGCATTCATCTCAAGTCCTGACTCAACATCCTCAATGCACACTCTGACAGCCTTTATTTCCCAATGGCAGACGCAATCATCATGACTTCCCTTGTTTGTACCACAATCAGCATTGTGCGTATGCAGCAGTGATGGTGTGTGTGAAGCAGCTTTGCATGCAGGGCAGAAGAAGAGGCTAGGTTCAAGGCCTTTGCTGCACACCCACAGCTGCACAAGAAGATCTTTGAGCTGATGGCGCCCAGCATCTATGGCCATGACGACATCAAGAAGGCTGTCGCCTGTCTGCTGTTCGGTGGAGCTCGCAAGGTGAAGCTTGCTGCCTTTGCTGCTCCTCTTGCAGCCTTGCATGTCCAGCTGATGTGTTACTTCAGTCACTCATACGCACAAGACACTCTCAGGCACACATCAGTCAGTCAAGCTCACTACACATGCTGCCATGACTCTCAGCACCTCTCTGGGGAAGGTCTGATTGTGCTGATACAACCTTGCTGGGCGTAATGCATGTTCAGCATGCATCGCATGTGGCCTTCCTTACCGATGGGTGTTCATGCGTGAGCAGCAGCCCTGGACACCATCAATCAACATTATCAAGGTGGCTGGTCTGATTGGGAGCGCGCATCCAACCTTTGCCGTGTGCATGTACACAGGTGATGCCAGATGGCACAGCCCGGCGAGGGGATATCCATGTGCTGCTCATCGGGGACCCTTCCACTGCCAAGTCTCAATTCCTCAAGTTTGCTGCGCAAATGGTAAGCTGCACTTTTCGTCTCAACCTTTGCACTACAGTCCAAGCACAGCAGCAATGATGCCTTGTTAGGAGTCTTGCTGCAAAATTGCCATTTGCATACACTTGCTATCTCTGGATGCCCAATATAGCAGTCATTGCCTGTTTTAGCTGGGCATTTTGCAAATACTGGCTTACTGTGTTTGGTGGCATGCCTGCAGGCACCAGTTGCAGTGTACACAGCAGGGAAGACATCCAGTGGACCCGGCCTCACAGGCAGCATGCTGAAGAAGCCCAACGGGCAGTTCTACCTAGAGGTGACAAGGAGTGCCTGCATGACACCTTGCTGTGTGACCACACATCTAGAATGCAGTTTCATCAAATCTCTGTGTGACCTCACAACTGAAATGCAGTCTTGTCAAGTGCGAAAACCTCTAGTTGCATGTTCAGAAGCTCAGTGTTAGCCAGCATGCTGCTATTGCTTTTTAAAGCTCTATAAATTGGCAGTTGTCAGACTTCTGGGTTCACTTTGTTTGCTGTGCTGACAGCTGTTCAACTGTTTCACCTGTGCCATGTCATGCATACATGACTGCAGCAACATCCAGGATGTGCGCATGCATGCTGACAGGCAGGAGCCATGGTGACTGCAAGTGGTGGTGTCATCTGCATAGATGAGTTTGACAAGATGCAGCCCGAGGATCGAGTTGCCATACATGAGGTCAGCTCACCTGTGTCACAGTGTTGTGAAGAACAGCGCCTTGCTGCCTACGTCCATGTGTTTTGTCTTTACTAAGCACGTGCAAGAGATGAGGGTTTTGTGATCCTTGCAACGCACTATGCGACCACTGCTCATGCCACAGCTCCCTGTCTGCGGTCTTGCCAATGCACAAGCAAGCTTCACACTGGGATTATGTGAACATGTCTGGCAGCCAAGACAACCAGGCGGTGCATGTCCGCATTTGCATGGTGACTTTGCTACCCAGTCAATGCAGATGAAGGCATGTGGTGTGCAGGGAATGGAGCAGCAAACAATATCCATTGCCAAGGCAGGCATCACAGCCACTCTGAACTGTCAAACCTCTGTGCTGGCAGCAGCCAACCCCCCCTCTGGCAGGTAGCATTGTCTTGCATCCCTGCCCATCCCACCCAGAGCTGCAGGCTGTATCAATGCCCAGCGCATGGCTGCAATTGCTTGCTGCTTTTACCTTGGCCGCTGGCATGCCCTTGGTCTTATAGTTCTTGTGGGTTTAGGACTTGGAGATGTGCATCTGCCGACAACAATACCTTATGCTGTGTGTGACAATGCTAATGGTTGAATCCTTTAGTAACCCAAATGTGTCATTATTGACTAGATGGGTTTTGTATGACCAATCTTACTCCTCAGCCTAGTCAAATTTGTATGTCTACCACCTTCAGCTGTACAGCAAAAATCCAGTTTTGTGCCTGCCTTGCCGATTACTTGTCCGCCTGTTTGTCTGTCTGTCTGTCTGTCTGTCTGTCTGTCTGTCTGTCTG
>JAABUO010005008.1_pt1 | contig 15538 bp, 8 predicted proteins | sample 5559291 | NCBI WGS metagenome assembly JAABUO01 (sample SAMN10711878, study PRJNA513372) | rock metagenome | isolation source: Antarctica rocks | place: Antarctica: Victoria Land, Finger Mt sud
CTTAACTCCTTCATCGCCTCCTCCAGATCACCCCCCGATACACTGAGCGCAAACACCGCCGCCTGACTCGTATACCCGATACAGGTCAGGGTGCGGATATCTTCTTCTGGGAAAGATTCCACGCGGCGCAGCCGCCGGAGCCCGTGGTCGGCGGCTGAGGTTTGGAAATCTTCGGATATATTGTCGTCATTAAACAAGGAGTCGTTGTCGAGCTCAGAGTCCTCGACGTCTTCGGGAGTCTCGGCATCGCCGGACTGGTCCTCGATCCCAATAGGGTTTTCGGCCCCGCTAACATGCGTTGGATTCCCCGTGAGATCCATAATAGTTTTATTGACGTCCAAGCTGAATTTGCCTACTTCTTTTTTCGTTTGGTCATCGGACCATTTCTTGATGTCCAGCTTTTTTTTGACGTCCCAGTCGGTGTACGGGCGGTTGATATCGGATTCTGAGGCACTGGGATCAGGGGCTAGAGTGGACCAGGGGTTGGGAGGGCGTCTAGATGGCTTAGACTGATCCGGTTTGCCAGGATGAGGGTGTGGAAAGCTGCTCCAGCGTCTGGGGGGAGGTTCCTGACGAGCATGTGTGTGGGATCTGGTGTTGCGCTTTGACGGCCCAGTGTCATCGTCTTCGCTTAGATCGACGTGAGGAGTGCCCCTTCGCTTCGATGGCCCAGGGCCAGCGTCTTTGCTATTGTGGGCATGAGAAGGCCTCTTCAGCTTTGGAAGCCAGGGACCAGCAGCTTCGTTTGAACGACTAGGGGGACGACGCTTTCGCTTTGGTTGTGTAGACTTAGTCCCTCCATCAGAGTGGGATGAGGGATCGCTTTTTGACGACTTAGAATGGGTCCCTTGGTTATCGTGGGACCGGTAGTGACTCTTTCTCTTCGATGGCAAAGAGTCGGGGCCTTGACCGGAATGGGCCTTGGAACAGCTCCTTGATGTCCCAGGGTCAGCCCCTTCGCCATGAAGAGAATGGGCACTGCCCGGACTACCAAGAGACTGGCTGAGACGACGGATCGTCTCTCTGGCCTTCTCAATGTCTCCTTCTGCTCTATTTAACTCTTTGATGACAGTTTCTGGTGAGATGTCCCGATCAGTCATCAACATTGCGATAGTTTCTTCGTCGTAGGGATGCTCAAGTCCTGTTCCTGGTGGGGCATTCTCACTTCCTGCCTTGGGCGGCGAAGACTTAGTCCCGGGTTTTGTTGGCGGACTGGCAGTCTCCCCAAAGCTAAGAAGATTGTGATAGGCTCCATTACAATTGCCCGTCGTCCTGACAAGTTCTTGGATAACTCTTTCGCGCGAGAAGCCTCCTAGAGCCATCAGAAAACCAATGTCGTCGTCTTGAGGTGTATAAGCGACGATTGGCCTAGATGAAAGTCCGGTAACAGCCATTTCGGAATTACCTCCCGTTAGGGTCAGTTGTTGGATTACCCTCTCTCGTGGGAAACCCATATCTGTCAGCTGTGTGATCTGCTCTTCTGTGGGTGCTGAACCCGACGCTTGTATTTGTTCAATGACGCGTTGGTCTTCAACCAGCGTTCGAAGTATCATTTCATCCATTCTTACTGTTTGCGCTCCAGCTACACGCGCATTTGGGTCGTTCATATCCTGTTCCACAGCATACCCCCAGACGTTAAGAAACGCTTGTATAGTCAAAGAATCCATAAATCCAGCTAAAGCGAGGTTGATTATCTGCAAAGCTATCTTATGAAATTGAGTGTGAGGATAGTTCCGGTGGCGTTCTCTCTCCTGTCTGATAGGGATTCCAAGCATATACGCCCAGGCGTTGAGGATGACATAAAGACCGCAGGTATTCCCGTATCGCTGCAGGGGGACTTTGGGAAAAGCCACAGGAGCGAAATCTGGAGCAACTCGCAACCGGTTTCCGTTCACATTAATGCCCAGCCAGCCCGAGTAAACGACCAAAGTGCGTGCAGCGTTGGCTAAATCCCCATTTCTAGCATACCTTGGGCCACTGTTGCTGATAGTGATTTGGATCTGTTTGTTTTCGCGTCTCTCGGCAATAGCCAGAACAAAGTGACCGATCCCATTAGCCCAATTAGATCTGTCCTTCGGACCTTTGCCTTTACCTTTGGTTTTCTCTAGCTTTTTGATTCTATCTTGTCTGTATCGCTCTTCCTGGATTTGCCATGCACTTTGTAATTCGGCTTTTGGAAAGGGTGGGCCAATATGCTCATTTGCAGGCATGTATAGTGGTATAACCAGAGGGTACTGGCTGAAAACCACGGTTTCGCCCGGAAACATACCAGAACTTTCTGCCGAGCGATTGACTTCAAACGTATTGGCCGTACCAAAGCTGAAAATAGTACCTGCCCGACGTAAGCCCGCCCAAAGAGAAGCAATAGCGATGCACACAGGGTCGTCCTCTATCGCTTGTGCGCTTTCAATTCTTGTAAAAAGCTCCCTGGTGTCCCGTGTCTCCTGTTCGTAGAGTTTGCTGAAATGTGGCAGTCCATTGTTCAGAATCGTGTTCCAGGATTGTGGATCCCCTCCCGAGCCTGAGGGATCCTGGCCTGGACCCGATAGATCTCTTTTAGGTGGTGATAGGCTCTTCTCCGATGGTGGCAGATCTATTCCTTGCCCTGGCGGGCTCTCTCCTAGCCCTGGTGAATTCCCTGCTGGCCTCGGTGGATCATTCTTTGGTCTTGATGGGTGACCTCCAGGAGCGTCATCTCCGGGTCCATATGAGGCCCCTCCACCTTCACGTGGTGAGTTGTCACCTCCGCCGGGGGGTCCACGTTGTTCCTCTTTGTGTATCCCATTTATAATTTCAGAAAAGATTTGCTCATTCATGTACATGCTTTGCATGTGGCGTAAGCCATCTATCGTGTTGTGACCTTCTTCTTCACTTTGCCGAATTGCTGCTAGATCCTGCGGCACAGCATATTCATACGCCTGCATGAAAGACCTGATCGTACGACTGTCCAAACAACCCTTGAGGGCAACCCTTATAATCTTCCGCGCCTCAGCATAGAAATCGGGCTTCATTCGGACATCATTGGCCAAGGGTATGTTGAGCATATATGCCCAGGCATTTAACACAACATGAATGCCGGATGCAAATGGTGTCTTGCTTTTGTTTCCCTGCCGAGCAACTGCTGGCCAGTTCTCATCCGACCAGATTTGCTCTTCCTCCATCCATTGCGAATTCCGGACGACATTTCTTGCAGCTTGACGATAGTTGTTTCGCTTCGTTTCATTTGATCGGGAGTCCATGAAGGTTAGAAAGACAGGAACTCCTTTTCCAATTGCATCACCCCTTTCAGCTATGACCAGTATGCCATAAGGAAGACTATTTTTGCCTTTGCTAGCAAGATCTGCTTCCAATCGGGTTTTAAATTTCAGTTTACTTTTCTCCTCTTTCCCATTTTTATTATTTGGGGTAATTTTCGTGGATTTTGCTCCCACACTCTCAAAGGCCTCTCCTGTCAGATCGGGTAATCCTGCGCTGGATATCAGCGGCATAAGGAAAGAATTTGGTGAGAGTACGCAGGCCATCCCGTGACCCTCATCAGATCGCGCCACCTCAAATAAACACTTGGTACCAAACGCAAATCTGATGTCTTGTTTGACTAAGCCGTACCAAACAGCAGCTATTGGAAGGAACACATCATCCTCTACCAAAGAATCCGAGTGAGTAAGCCGATGCCGAGTGCCTTTCTTGCCATCTGCTTTCTTTGCCCTTACATTGCAGGCATCCATGCGGTGACGATAGTCAATTCTCCACTGTGAAACCAAAGCAGAGTTCTTAGCATTGTTCCCCTGCTCATCTCCGTCCGGTTGTGGAGCAAATTGGTCACCAAACCCTGCCGTCTCATTTTGATCCCCTACTTTGCTCGCCTTTGTATCTTTAATGTGGTCTCTATTGCGTTGGGGAAAACGATTTAGCGAGGTTGCGGTGCCGACGTGCTTGCCTAGATATGCGTCACCCAATTTCGTGGGCATCTTGTGTCTACTTGACAGGTCTTCATCATATTTCGGTCTTTTAGCAGGAGGTACCTGGTCATTAAAATTCTCGTACCCTTCTCTTTCTTCGAGAGGTCTTTTGGGGTAACTAGATCCACGCTGAGAGCTCTGCCAAAGCCATTAGAAGAAACACAATGCACTAATAAACGGACGGACATCTACCGTTGGCAATTCTTTCGGTATAAAATTCACCCCCTGGAGTGTGCACCACCAGAAGAACACGACGTCCTCTGCCCCAATCACGGCGAAGTCTGGTAGAGGTCCAGCTACCATATTCTTGCCAACTGAGATGCCATTCACGACGAGTGGAGCTAGAGTACTATTGATGATGAAAAACCCATATCGATCTTCTTCCGAAAGTCGGAGACGGCGAAGTTCCAAGGACGTAATGGCGCTCGAGGGAGGTCTTCCTTCTGCGGCTTCCTGCGATTGTCCGCTGGCCGCCTCTGGATTCCTGCAAAGATGATTAGATATCCGGAATACACCAGCGGTGGGGGATTAGTAGGGGCCCCACAAAGGAAGAACATAATCGCCTGGGATACGCCTTATCCTGAGCTCCGACAACGGATGATCCTCTGAGGCGCGCGAATCGACAAAAGTTTCCTGGTTAGCCGAATCGTTATTCTGTGTAAGATCACATAGGAACCCCATCCTGGATCTGGAGGGAAATTCTTTTCCCTCCTTTTCCATCCCGAAGATGAAGTCATCAATGTCTGCTCGCTTTTCACGGCAGTATTCAAATAGTGCTTGAATTTGGCCGGATAAGTGGCCTATTACACCAATCCATGCGGCCTCTGACTCAGTTTTGGCATTGGACCAGGCATACTCATCAGCCAAAGGGGAGGGAATCAATGCCTCCTGCAATAAATGCCGAGCTGGAAAACACATCGGCAGTGGCGAGGCAACCCAGCCGGGAAATGCAGATTCGTAGCATGCACGTGAGGTTTCAGGATTTTGGGGAGGCTTTGGTTCAGAGAGCACTTTACGAGTTGCTGTCTTCGAAAGCTTTGGCATGGAGATCAATTTACCCCTCGGACGCCAACACAACCTACGCGTTCTTTCTTGTTCTGGGATAGAGGGATCCTCGTCTCGATCGTTCTTTGGATCTTGCTTTGGAGGATTGTACTTTCCGTCCACCCTAAGCTTTATCTTCTGGAAGCCTTGTTTTGGAGCCATTGGTGCCGCAAAAACTTATTTATATGAAATGTCCTAGAAAGCGTTGCAAATGCAGCACTTGATTTTGGACTGTGACTAACACTTTGTACAGAACTGTAGGGAGCTCCGTTGATCCACCACAAGGTGGACAACATTAAACGAGCCATGTTGGTTCTTTCAAGTTTTCCTCTGTCCGCAAACGGTCAGCCCTTGAAATTTGATGGACCACGCATTGGCATTGTAACAAAAAAGATTGCGTCAGCCTGAATTCTTGAAAGGGCAGCAAAATCCGAATAAGGTTTGAACAAAGAAGCTGCAAGTCAAGATGTGATATTTTAGCGAGGATTGGTGGTAGAGACACATCGCTATCTACATGCGTCGAAGGAGGAAAACCCCCAACTCAATTATTCTTGACGCGCGAAATCATTCAGTATACCGGTCCATTGTTGTAAAAAACGTAGAATTATCGACCTTGCATTCGACATTGTTACCGCAACCTAATTCGGCCTTAACCTCTTCGGCGCTGACGTCGGCTCTCATACTCGTGATGATATTGGCAGCAAAAGTACACGAAGAATTATCATTGCCCGGAGATATCTCCGCACTCAAGTCTGCAGATGCTTCTTGACAGGAACCCCCAAATTGCGAAGGCTGTTCCGTAGGTGAGAATCCAGGCGTTGTCAAGGCGCTGCTAGTTGGAGAGGTGCTACTCAAACGGCTCTCTAATAGTGGACTGGCTGGCAACGGTAAAGGGTTTGTAATCGTTGTCAACAGTGGCATCAGCGGCATCAGAGGCACTGGCCGTTTACAAGTGCTATCTCGCGTTCCTGTAGATGTCTGTAGTTGACTCGGCATGTCTGGCTGTGGTCGGGAGCAGCCTGTCTTGGCCCCATGACCACTGCAAGTCTTTTTTGCATTGAGCTTTGCCTCGAGTATCTCAGCTTTTGAAGGAGCACTAGTGCCAGCACCTCCTGCCCCAACAGCTGTATCAATCTCCTGACTCATGATGCCTCGAGACTGTAGTAGTGCTCGTAGGCGTTTGTTCTCCTCAGCTACAAGCCTAGCCGAAGCTTGTATCTCCATTGAGGCTTCTACGCCCATGCTCTCACATTTTCTAAGTTTGCCCTCCAGCTCCTGCAAGTACTCCTTCCTTCGTGCTCTCGATCTCCGCTGATTGTTCCTGATACGGTTGAGGTTGTTCGGGTCCTGCAGCTCGGGCTCCAATGTTAGCTCCCTCTCAGTAGTCAGGCCAAGTTTGATTCCTACACTAGATGACATTGCTGTGGAATTAGCTAGCCTTGGACGTCGGGGGTTTCCTTCAAGTCATTAGCCCGGCAATTTGAGAGGTGTCTGCTGAATCATTAAATATATCAGTAGAAGGTCTTAGCAACGTGATAAGGCGTAATTGGTCATTCAGAACGTACGTCCCGTTCAACAAAAGAAAGATATTAAATTACAATGGATGCATGCACGTGTAAAAGGCCTTGGATTAGAGGGCTGGACAGTGGATCGCCTGTCGCCTAGCGACTTCTGTACCCCCTCACCCAAGCGCTTTAACTACCCCAAATGCGCCTCACGAGGCACATTCATTAAACGACTTCTTTACCAGAGTACTTGACGACTTTTCTACACTACACACAACACAAGGGGCTGCCCACAACATACAATATGATTATTATCAGTACATCTAGAAACTCATAATGTATATGATACTCTTGGTCTCATGAATGCCTTGCCAGGTCCCAGAATGCCTTATCTGGTCCTAAAATGCCACTGTCCATCCAGTAGACCCCAAAATCCTATCTCAAATCTATCACACTCAAGTCCAAGTCGTTAATTCGTAATCGTTAAAGATAGCTGGAGGAAGTTGACCTCAGAGTAAATCACTGGGTGACGCTGAGTTTGTCTCTCCAGGAAAAGTGTAAGAATTAGCGTAACCTGCGTTAGCCATTTCGTTCGCCCCTCTATTACCCATCATAGCTGTTTCTTGCTCCATTCCATTCCAATTCGCAAATATCGTCTGCTGATCCTTGTACCACCAATCTTGACTGGCCTCTATCAATGCGGGGACACCTCCAAACAACACCGATGGCGAAGTCTGAGCCGGTGAGACACGCGAAGCTCGATCCTGATTCCAAAGCTCTTGCTGTACTTGAGGGATAACGAAGGCTTGCTGCCTTGGTTTTCGGCTGTAGTCCACATTAGGCTGGACAGGCATGGCTGATGCCCCGCTAGATCGTGGGACCTCGGCAGTGGATGTAGTGTTCATGATGCCGTTGCCGTTGAAGAGCCCGTTTGTATGCATAGCGAAGGACGCATTTATATTATTCATGTTTTGCTGAAGAAGTTCCGCCTGCACCTGGGGTGGAGGTGAATAGGTCTCGGACTTGGGTGATTGCTGGTCATGAGGCTTGAGCGGGCCAAACTTGGCGTCCGTCCGGATCAATATCTTCACAACCTCTTCTGGGAGCTCTATTTGCCAGCGACGTGCTACGATATGAAGAATACCAAATGTTCTTCGAGCACACAACCAGCTCTCGGCAATCTCCTCCAAATGCTTCAGGCCGTGAACAATGTCTCTTACCGCGTTCTTCTCAGGCAGATTCAATAAATGAATGGTACAAGCAGAATGTGCAATGTATACTGCAATATTACAGATCTGGCGCAAGCCATAGGTCCGCTTGTAAAGACGGAGAAGCTTCGAAATCATGGCAGCCGCATGCGTACAGAACTTTCGAGGGGATACGTTCGCGGGTAATGGAGAAGTAGCTTGCTTGTACTTGAGAAAAGGACGGTAGAGATGTATGAAAAGCAGCTGAAAGAACATACTATGCCTGTGTTAGCAACTCACAATAGAATAAGAAAGACCCAGGATCGAACTGACTGCATCACGAGGACATTGGGTAGTTGGCCTTCTTTTGGCTCCATCTCCTTGGGGAGGTGTGTTCGCCAAGCTTCGAGCCTAGTGTGCAGCTCACTCAATTTTTTCAGCTCTGCCTGTTTACCCAATGGCTTCTCCAGGTGTGTTGGGTGGTAGAAATATAGCAAAAGGTCGCTACTAATCTCGCATAGTGCGGATATTTGCAATGCTACGGCGCGCGTTCGCGAAGGCTGGGAATGTGCCTGGCCCAGTCCAGAATCCATATAGGGCGACCACGTATCGGCATCCTCCATTGGAAAAACGTCAAACTTTGGTACTCCTATGCTGGAGAGCGGCAATTGAGGTTGCCGCCCCAGATAGTTAGACCAGCATCTAAGGCGAGTTAGCACACCCAAACCTGGAACATAGATAATCCATGAGTATACTTGTCAAATAGGAAACATCCCCAAATCGTGACCCTTCGAGCATCTGTCTCTTGCTCCTCAAGAGTAGAGGAGCCAGAGTCGACGTTGAGCCCAAGATCATATGCCATTCGAAAACTCATCCCGCTATAGACCCACCCTCTCGCTTCTCGGCCACATCCGGCTTCTCGCACAGACATCAATGCCAACGCTTGGACGGTTGCGAGTCTTGGATGTTCATGCTCGTCATTTTCCAGGATCAAGCGCTTGGCTTCCTTGAAAAAATGATCACCAGCTGTTGCGGAATCTCGCGGATCGGCCCTTGCTTGAGGCCATGATGTGAAGTGACAACCAAGAGCTAGCATAGCATTGACCAGCAGCGAAGTGCAGTATTCAGTCTTACGCTTAGTGTGTGGGGGCGGTTTCCCAAGAAGAAAGTCACGATAAAAGAGACTTTTAGAGAGCGTGGTAAAGTATGTGTAGTGCCAGGTGAAGTACATGTTAAGGAGATGGTCAACGAGTTCCGGGTTCGACGTCACCTCCGTCCAGGAGGTAATGGGATCAATCTGCTGCTGGTATTGCTCCACACCCTCTATTGACCCTCCATCTCCCTCACCGTTTGTCTCAGAGCCGAGAAAGATGAGATTCGATGTCCCACCAATGAAACTGACAGAACCATTATCTAGTCGCAGCTCTCCCATTTTTCCTGATAGCTCTGCCTCAAACTTAGGGACGCCTGTGAGGGAACCATTCTCCGTGAGTGGAGACTCATCATCACCCTCGTCGTCCCCAAGGCCATTCTCCTTGGACATAATGGACTCGGCGACATCGTCCAGGCTCTCACATGTCCTTATCTGCTTCACTAATTCTGGGACTTCATGTTCGGGGTAATTGAGGATAGCTTGGATCAGGGTCTGTAGGGTGGAATTGCGTGTTTTGAGGTTGTCGATGTCCTTCTTGTAGACCCCCTTACGTCGATGATCGGAGTTCGGATCGTAAATACATTCTGTACCGTAAACCGAAGCGCAGGCTGCGCAGTTTGGTGTATTACCATCGCACTGGTTTCAATGCTCTATGTCAGCACAATGCAGGGTCGCGTAGGAGCTTTCTACAAACAGGGAATCTCGGCTTTTGCAGACCTTTGACTTTCTCCTCCGACATGCTATGCAGGCAGTACTCACGCATCTTCTCTTAGCGGATGCGGCAGAGTCGTTGTCTTTGTTGCGCGACTTTGCTTTGGCAGGCTTTGTAACGGTCTCAGTAGAGCCATTGATATTGTTTGTAACGCGAATGATGTTATGGTCAGCCTCATCGACCAAAGTCTCATCTGCCATCGATTGGACGGGGGTCAGAGCCGGTTTGTCCTGGTTTCCTCGGAGATGTGTCAAACAAACCCCAGAATAGTTTCTAGTGTGCGTCCAAGCTAGGTACGTATTCGTGGATGATACCTCGATGCCTATTTATGTCTTTGTATTGGCTGAATCGTTCCTGGTCTTAGGGGATCATTCTTTCCCTAACATTAGATGAAAGCAACATGTATCTGAAGCCAACAGCCAAGATGATAAGGCTTTGGATGCGGAGGGAGAAAGCCATCGGTCTTTGAATTGTCTAGACCGCGTTCCAATCGATTGGTTGCAGATTCCACTATCTTGATGTTTGTTATCTAGTTCTGATCGACTGATTAGTCAGCATGTTGTTGTTTTCTCGGTGTTTGCAGGCAACGACTCTCAATCGTACTGCTCAGCAGGCGTTTACTTCAATGACGCCTGCTACCGGGCGCCTTGTCTTCACTTTAAATGTATTTACTCATATAAGAGTCTTTTAGTGAACTTAAGTACTACAGTCAGAAATCTCGTTGTGGGGCCTAGGAGGCGTTTCCAGAATTACTTCATTACAATACTATCTACCCGACGATGGATGCTTTGGATGCACGTGAGATCAAGCTTCAGCAAACTTCAGCAAGTCGCCTCGCTGAATTTGAGACCTCGCTGCCCCGACTATTATGGAAGTTGAAGGCAGATGGTAAAGGTGACTCGCCTGGTAATGTGGTACACACACTAGTCAGGAATCGCAAAGCTCTTGATATGGTTCTTCTGGTAAACACGACGTTCTGCTTCTTACAAATTGAATCAATTCTGATATACTGGCAATCTAGTTGGAACCATTTCAGGAATGGCCGCAACTACTAGATCCAAAATTAAACAGCTTTCTTCAGTGCCTTGTCCCTGCTTTCCTAATATACCTCTGTAAGCATGCAAATCATTATCGATTACCCCGGCGTGGCGACTCCCATCGGGTCTGTCCGCTGCCGCGAGCCGTTTGTCGGATACTTTACACTCTTTGCAAAATTCGAGGGGAGAAGGTCATCCTACAATTCTTGAATAACGAGCCCAAGTACCTCGAACCGATGCTGACTGCCTACCGGGCTTGGAACCAGTCGAACATCAATAGCGTCGATGGTAAGGAATCTGATTACGGTCGATTGGTTTGGGAAGAACGATATATCATGCTACTTTGGCTGTCACATCTCATGTTGACGCCCTTTGATTTGTCTTCGATTTCATCAACCACGACGGCTATTGGAATAGACCACACGATCTTGCAAATAAATCTACCAACAAATGCTCCCAGTGTTACGAAGCGGGTTATATCTGTGTCTCTAAAACATCTTGAGTCCGCCGGTAAAGAGCGAGAAGCAGCTAGGGCTCTACTCGTTCGTCTAGTTCTGAGACCAGATATGCTTAGCCTTGGTCTACTTGATGCTTTCGTTTCTTGGGCTCTTTTGTCGTTCGAATCCAGTTCAGCTAATGGCTCTATCAAAACTGTATATGCTCATATTGGCGTTCTTTCATTTCTTGCTGGTGTCATCACGTCAGCTGCCAAGAACACAATAGTCCCATTTCTCGGTAGCATCTTCAAAAGCATACAGCGTATCAACGCCGATCAGTCACCACTTTCAAAAGCGATAACATCCTCGGTGCTTGCGAGAAAGATAATCATCAAAATCCTTCGAGCAATAACCATTCTGATAATCCCGCTAAGACCCAGTGTGTCTTCTCACCTATCTGATTTACCTAATAACGTACTTGAAGAGATTATCGACCACCTGCTCAGCAGCCTGGCTGACAAGGATACACCTGTTAGGTACGCGGCAAGCAAGGCGCTGAGCGTGATTGCCGTCAAACTCGAACCGGCAATGGCCGCTGACGTGGTTGAAGCTGTTGTTGGAAGCTTGGAGGAAAATCTGTTATGGGAAGATGCCACGACAGGTCAAATAGTTTCTAGCTTTGATTTGCAACATCTTACCTCTGATACTCTCAGGCGCAACCTGACGGCCGTCGATGCTTTAAGATGGCAAGGTCTTATTCTAACCCTATCTCATCTGCTCTATCGGCGTTCACCACCACCAGAGAAACTACCGAGCATACTAAATGCTCTAATACTTGCGCTTGGCTTTGAACAACGATCATCTGTTGGCAGCTCCGTAGGAACAAATGTTCGAGATGCAGCGTGCTTCGGTATCTGGGCTCTGGCAAGGCGATACACTACACATGAGTTGTCTAAGATTGATACTACTACCATTCGAGCCGCCAACAGCCAGGGGCATCGAATCTCGGTGTTACAGGCTTTGGCTAATGAAATCGTGGTAGCAGCAACATTGGACTCTTCCGGCAATATTCGCCGAGGCGCATCGGCAGCTCTACAAGAGTTGATAGGACGCCATCCTGACACGATCATTGAGGGCATTTCCCTTGTTCAAGTGGTCGACTATCATGCCGTAGCGCTACGCTCAAAAGCGATACAAGAAGTGGCCACAGGTGCATCTGTTCTAAATCTTTTGTACTGGAATGCAATTTTTGAGGGCTTGCTGGAATGGAGAGGCATAGGATCTCCGGATGCTCCATCTCGTCGTGTTTCCGCAACTGCGATTGGCCTGTTGACTGTATCTCACGGTTCCAGAGACGTTGGCTCGAGTTTGGAAAGAGTCCTTGAAAGCTTGAACAAGACCCCAGCTCGCCAAGTCGAAGAGCGGCATGGCTTGCTTCTTTCCTTGGCTGCCATCGTGCGCCAGTTTTCTGCGGAGAACCAAGGTCGTGTGGTCCATACCACGGAGGCTTTGGCGGCCTTGTGGAAAGTTTTTGACTCTCAATCCTACATATCCAACGATATGCTGACTTCGTCGAGTCTTCGACCAGAATTGACAACAGAGGCTGCCTGTACATTGCTCTCAGCACTTGCTAACTTCTCAGCGCCAACCTCACGAAACTTGCCTCAATCGAGTACGCCTTGTACGATCACTGCACAGATTTCTAGATGCACCGAGATTTTAGATCTCTGTTTACTTCGTACGGAAGATATTGTTGTTAATATTACCGCCAAGGCCGTTCATGACTTCTTCAGAGTCTTAAACAATGACGAGAGAGATGGTCTCGTCCATAAATGGGTAGGAATACTCAGTCTTGACAGCTCTAGCAAGGCACGAGGTGGAGCAAAGGCCTTTGGAATCATTTCCACCTTTGGTTTCGTGTTTCACTATTTCGTCGCCAGTGATTCAAAGGATCTATCAAAAACACAACAGACTATAGTGGATGGTCTACTATCTCAGGTTGGACCAGGTATTGAGATAGAATCGCGAGTTGCTGCAGTTCGGAGCCTTGCGTCTGGAGTGCTTACTTGCAATGGTAAGATAACAAACATCAATCAAGCTGAGATTCTAACGTGTCATAGTACTAACCACACCTATGGCAACAGCACTGAAGGTCTGTCTCAGCGATTATACTACTGACCAAAGAGGAGATGTCGGGTCCATGGTTCGAGTCGAAGCCATTGATGCTGTTGGAGTAGCACTCAAGCACAATCTCCTCCGAGATCAAGAAGTACTGCAAGATCTAGTAGCCAGAATCTGTGGCCTTGCGTGTGAGAAACTTGATAAAGTTCGCTTCCGAGCTTGGACTCTTCTGCAGGATCATTGGGCAGTCTTCCCAGAGCAAGATTGTCCGCCCATGTACGAAAATACCCACATCGAGAAGACTAAGCTAATATGTCCATCGCACAGTCATTTCTCAGACGTATCTGATACATCAACAGAACCCTACTTCCTCCAACTCCTCCCCCTTTGCTCTCTCCCCTGGATCGCCACCCCACTTCTTAGGGGCTACCTCTCCTCCTCCGGCGCGGGATCCGAATCTCTCCTCCGCTCATCCAGAGCCGCCTTGGTCCACTACACCGAACAACTTCCAACCCATTCATTTATCGCATTCTGCAAAACCTTTACAGCCATCATCCACGACAACATCTCCAACGATAGAATACTCCTCCCTGCGCTAGATACCCTTGGCTTCCTCTTCGACGCTGGGATCATGCAGCGGCTCAATCCTGATTCTTTCCCGTGAGTTTTCTTCCCTCCTATCCCCAAATCCCGGAATCTAATATACAATGGAAAAGGTGGCTTGACACATTCAATGTCGTACAAAAAACTCACTTCAGGTCCGGGAATGTCCGGAAATTGGAAGCTGCTGTACATGTGTACTCCGGTCTCGCAAGCGTTTATGTTGTAAGAAAAGAGGCTCTTGGGAAGTTGTGTAGCTTACTATTACATTCATTTCCAAAGGTATGTTCATTTGTTTTATCTGTTTAGGCTGTGACATCGTCCTCCCACGTAACACGAAACGCTAAGTCTTTAACGAATAGATCCGTAACTCCGCCGCCGATGCCCTCATGTTAGCTTTTGCAGGGGAGCAAGGAAATGACATGGTCAAGAAAACCAACTGGTCCGATTCCACAAAGGCGCTCAAGCCAAATGTTCAAGAGCTTCGGGCGCACTTAGGGGTTTCAATTAAGAGCTAACCATAACTGCTTGAGCCGTGGAATCCTTCTAATCTTCATACCTCAATCAAGAACGGTGCTTCAGAAAAATATCGGAAAAGGAAACATTTGTATTAACGATCGTGGTTTGGGAAGAAGGAAATGACATTTTCAGGAAAACCAGTCGGTCTGGCTCGGTTAAGTCACTCAAGTCGAACGCTCATGAGCTACGAGCTCAATTTCCGGATTAAAAATATGAATTGAAGTTGTTGATCTGATACTTCATTTGGAATGTCTGAGGCACCGAGGATCAAGGGAGCTGAAGCTATCAAAACCTATATCGATAGAAAGTGCATATAGGGTGTTTCTCGCGAAGAAAACGTCTAAGACCCAAATAAAAAATCAGAAGACAACAACCCTTCGCGAGTTCTCAGCGCATCGAGGATACATGGACGAGCGGTGATTGTATTCCAGGAGGGGAGAAGAACCCAAACAATCGCAGCAGACATGCTGTACTATGTCTTAACCTTCCATTGAAGTCAGCTTGCTTGGGAACTTGTGGCCATGATGTGTTTCACCTGACTTATCTACTAGCGGTCCAAAGTGAAAGTCTTGACCGAGTGGCCTCGAGTCCTGCACGCCGCTGAAAAGCTTCGCTTGCCGCATGCGCAACACGAGAAAAGAGAAGTCTTAGTGTTTTAAAGTTGTTCTGCTGTCCCTTGTTTCCACCATGAATGCTGGAGCTAGTGCGTAGTGTCCTGAGTGGCTGCACGAGGCTATCAAAACCCTTACTCTTACAACTTCCCTTCTTCTTCGCTCCAAACGCACTCTCAAGAACATTTGTGTCAAACCTGACCATGGCAAACTGGAGCAACATCCCCAACAACAATGGCCGTCCCCCACAAATACGCTCCCTCGTCCGCGCCGTAGACAGTTCTTCCCCAGACTACAGCCTCTTCCACTCCTTCTGCCACTACGAAACCTCCCCGCATACGTTCTCCACAAACTGCATGAACGACCTCGCAAACGACCATTTCAGCCTCTTCAACAAGGGCGAATGCGTCCCCACCGAAATCCGCGTTGAGTTCGGCACCGTGTGGATTGCACAGTGACGTAGATGTCATTGCGGGACGCAGGGCCTATTGTGTGGGGTATGAGTATCTCTCACACACTTCACGGGTCTATCGCAGCGAGGGAGGTCAGAAAGCCGGGAGGAAAGTCTTTCGCAGTTGGATTCGAATGCGGGACGGAGGGCGACGCTTACGGGTGGTGAGAATTAAGCTCGAAAGAAAATCCCCCAACTCCAC
>JAABUO010005009.1_pt1 | contig 15538 bp, 3 predicted proteins | sample 5559291 | NCBI WGS metagenome assembly JAABUO01 (sample SAMN10711878, study PRJNA513372) | rock metagenome | isolation source: Antarctica rocks | place: Antarctica: Victoria Land, Finger Mt sud
TTATTATTATTTTAAATAATGTATATATTAATTCTAATCGTGAACGTAACGCACGTTATATATATATAAAACTTTATTAAAATTAAAAATAATTATTTAACGTTTTTTACTTTAAATTTAAAAAGTAGACTAGTTATTTACACTATGACGATAAGACTTTAATAAATGATTTAAAGAAAAAGATATTATTAAAACTTAAGAAGATTTTAAGCATTATTATTACTCGATTTAATATTATTATAAAGTTAAAGAATTATCTTTAAGCTGTAAATAATAATTAACGAAAACTATTAACGAATAAAGCTCGTATTAAACGTTTTCGTGTTAAAACTTTAGCACGTTTAAATAAAATTATACCTGTTTCTGTTTTAATTACGTTATTATTAAATTTCTTTAATTAATTAATATTTATTTACAAGTTAATTTATAATTTAACGTCTTCGTTAACGTTAATAATAAACTCGTAACTTATTATTAATTTACTAATTATTAAAATAATTAACGAGAATAAATGTTTCACGTATAATAATACAAAATACATAATCATTAAATGTTTTTAAAAGAAAAATAAATTAAGTTATTTACATATTAAAATTTAAAAAATTAACGTTAAATTTAAGAAATAAAAGAATAATATTAATCACGACGAGTCGAAAAAGTATTATTCTTTAACGAAGTCGCGTTAAAGAATCTTTTATTAATTTCTTCTTTTAATTACGATAATTTCTTTACAAAAGCTTTATTACTAGTTAATGTAATCGTTTCTTTAAATTAACGTTAAAATACATTTAAAGCATTAATAAACATTAATGTTACTAATTATATATTTATTAATAAAACTAAGACGCAACTCGTTTATAATAATTTAAATATTAAATTTATATCTTTGTTAAAGTCTCGTTTAGTTAAAGACTTTAATAAAAAGCTCATTAAATAGCTAATTACTTATATGATAATTTAACGTTTATCGTTTAAAAACATACTAAAAGTACTTATTTTATATTAATTATTAAGCTTAATAATTATTTAATTATAATTAATAAGTCGTGAATAAATTAACATAAGATTATTTTAAATATAATGTATAATAAGCTGATATTTATAATTAATTATTACTCGCATTAAGATGTATTTAAGAAAGAAATTAAAATCATTATTATTTTCTTTATTTTATTACTTTCATTAATTAGTTTTAGTATTACTTTTAATGTCGCTGTTAAATTAATATTTAAATATAAGATTTTAAAGCGAGAATTAATATTTTATTTTATTAAGTCGTAATAATTTCAGAATTAAACTAATCGTCGAGTCAAGTTTTAATATTAACATTTTAACTTAATTTAAATACTTAATATTAACATTATAACTCGACTTAAATACTTAATATTAACATTATAACTTAATTTAAATACTTAATTTTAACATCGTAACTCGATTTAATATTAATCTTAAGTCGAGTTATAATTTAAGTTTTTAATTTAATTCGTTAAGTAATTAAAAATAACGTTAAATGTTAAGATTTACTAGTTTTAAATCTATTAAGTCATTATTATTAAAAGACTTATAATAATAATTAAAACTGTTTTTTATTCTTTTATATCATTTTTTTATTATTTACATTATTTTATTACATTATTAATAATATATATTATAAAATGTTTAATTTTAATAAAATATACGAATCATTAAGATTTTTAATTAAGAAAGAATTTAATTCTTTTATTATTCATTTATTTACTTTCAGTAATCTTCATTTTAATTAATTCGCAAGTTAAGATTTACGAAATATTAATTACATTTTCGTTAATAAGAAACGAACTCTTTAAAAAGCGATAAATAAAATTTATCGCAATGCTTCTTTTTTAAAATTAAGAAAGAATAATTAATATGTTAAGTAAAATTTTAATATTAATGCTTAATTTTAGTAATAATAATTATAAATGATTATTAACGAAAGTATTATTAATAAAACTTAAAGAAAGATAGTAAATTTACTTTAAACTAAAAAAATTAAAGTATATAAATAAATTTACATCTGAAATAATTTTATTTAAATGATTTTAATATTAAAAGAATATTTTAAAATCTCATGCAAGATTTATTATAAGATTTTAAATCATTTTATAATTATTAATAAATTTAATACATTTAATATAATTAAGCATTTTAAAATAAATGTTTACATAAAACGAAAGCAATTCGACTTTCTTTTGTAGCTCGAGATAGCTTTTAATCGTGTAAGTTTAATATGATAATGTAAATAAATAATGTAAAGTAAACATTTTTATAAAAGAAGAATCGTAATAATTTATCATTTTAATTTAATTAACAAAATTAAAAAAAGATATTATATTAAATCTTCGTTACATTAAATTAATCTTTTTAAATTATTAAAAATAAACATTTTTAATAATTATTATAAATGCTTCGTTTAAAGATTACTTTTGTGCATTACATTAAATTATTAAGCATCATTTTCTCGAATTATAATAAGATAAATTTATAAAAAAATAAAGCAAGATTTAAAAGAATTACGACGTGTTTTTATTACGTTAAATGTATGATTTAGTTTTTAAAAAGTCGCTTATTTAAAAGTATTAATATATTAAATAAATGCTACATTTTAATATCGTGAACATCTTATTAAATTTACGTTTTTTTAAGTTAAGTATATTAATTATTATTTAATGTAAGAGTTATTTAAGATTTAAATACATACGATATTAAGAATAAGCTTTTTAATATTATTATTAATAACGTAAGTAATAATAATACTTTAAAGAAGAAACTTAAAAAAGCGCTTAATTAACGCGATATTTCATGAAATAAAGTATAAAACTCGATTTCTTATTTAACTTATACATCGACAGTTTGTAAAGAGTAGCAGAGACAGATTTTAGCGCTTTATGCGACTAATATCTTAAATATTCGTTAAATCTCATGTTTCAGATTTTCGTCGCATTAAGCTGAGACATATTCATAAATGCGTTAACATTCATAACATTCATAAAAGCGTTAACATTCATTAAAGCGCTAACATCTCTAGAATGTTCATGAGCGCAGCATTTACTTTTGTTTATTAATTTAATAAACTTAAGTTTAATACTTATAATATTAATAATCGTAATGTTAAATATTATCATTAAAGCACGTAATTTACTTTTATTTCTGCATGTTCTTTTTTCGTTAAATTCATTAAATACGATCTTATTATTAATAACATGATCATTATTTACGACGAACATAGCTTTAAAGTCACGCAAATCGACTAAGATGCTCATTACACTTTCTTCTTTCTGAAAATTAATGTTATTATACGCGTCTTCGTGATTCTTCTTAACATTATTACTTCTTTCTTCTTGTACACTCGCGTTACTTTTAACATTATGTTCACTCGTGTTAACACATGCGACATTAATGCTCTCGCACTCTTATGCAAAATATGCGCTATGTTTAATTAGTGCGCTCGCATCATTATCAGTATTATGTTTTCTCATGTTAGCATATTTAACACGAGCGCTTTCGCAGCATGAAGTAAAATATGCGCTGTGATTAATTAGTGCGCTCGCATCATTATCAGTACTATGTTCTCTTATGCAAGCACATGCGACATTAGCGCTTTTGCAGTATAAAGCAAAATATGCGCTATGTTTAAAACATTTAATTATTATGATTATTGTGCTTAAGTTTTATTATTTTATAAATTCTTTCTTTTCGCGAATTACGTTTATAATGCTTTTCTTTCTCATTCTGCGCACGAAACTTTCATATTTCGTCTCATCACTTAAAATCTTATTCATCTTGTTTACTTTATATTATAAATGTTCGTTTTTCTTCATATTTAATTCATTTCATAAATCATTAAACTTTCATTATCAGCTAATCTTAATCGTTATTAACTCGTTATCTTTTTATCGCGTTATTACGAGCTCATATTCGTTGCTTTATAATGTGATACGTGATTAATCTTTAATTTATAATGTTAAATGAGATTCTTAACTAATGATTTATTTCTTATTAACTCGAGCGTTATTAGTTAACGATTCGCTCTCTGTGTTCGATGCGATTAATCTTTTTTACATAACGTTAATGATAAAAGATTTAGTTACGAGTTATAATATTTACAGCTTTATTTAATAACATTACGTTCGAGACGAGCGACGATAATTTTAAAGATTAAGATATGAAAATGCTTTCTGAGTACGAGAGTGTTTTCTTATGACTTGCGTTTAAATTAAGTTACATGTCATTTTTTAACTCGTATAATGAAAGATCGTCGATGTCATTAACGTATATATTAAATACAGCTTAAGTGTTAATAATCATCTTAATATTATTATTATTAATTTGTTACTTAATACGATATAATAAAATCTTTAATATTACTTGTTTACGATCGTAAGCTTATTAATTTCATGTCGCGTTAACGCGCATTCATGTCGCTGCGTGTTATAAATTTCAGCTTTGCTTTAATTACTTTAGTCACTAATATATGTAAATGTTCACTTATTCTTCACGTTTAATTTCTTAAACTTGTTTAATCTGTGTTCTTCTGATTTAAATTTTCATATATAATGAGCGATTATTGTTACTGCGATGAGAACGATGTTAATAAAAAGCGAATTAAAGAATATCTTCGTGTATTCTTAATATGCTATTTCATCTCTGACTTTACAATAAAACTTCTGAGTCAGTATGTTCGCTATGATTCTCGCGCAGAATCTGTCTCGAAAAGTCTTTTCATGTTAATTAATGTTATAATATTCGATTAATACATATTTAATTATACGCAAAATCGTCATTATTTAACAGACTTTAAGTTAACTTCTTTCGCATTTTTCTCATGAGTTACTTTTATTAATCGTATTCGCTTTCGATTATGATTCGTATTTAACTCAGTACATTAAATCGTCACGTCTTAAAGATGTCGTACATTTATTTATTATGAGTCTTATTCGCAACGAAAGATCTGAGCGTATTATCTTTTAAGTCTCTGCCTTCGTTAAAATGTTCTCTACTTCAGAACGTTTGTGATTTAATTTCTTATTTAAACGATTTGCGATCTTCTTTCACGTCTCTTTCATTTTCTTACTAAGTCATTCTTTTTTAGCGTTTAATCATGAACTACTGTTATTATTAACATAATCATTTAATATTTACGCAAGTAAATAACGAGTGTAAATCTTAACAATCGACTCATGATTTACGATGAATTAACATTTAATTCGACGTGACGTCTTTTCTCATAAATATAATGTTATTAATTCTTAGTTCGCTTTCTTAACATCATCATTATCAGAATTAATTTTAGTATGTCTGTTATTAATGAATTATAAAGAATTAAACTGTTTAATGTTATATACATTAAGTCTTTAAAATGTCGTGATAACTTCGTAAGAATATTTTCATTAAATGCTTTAACAGTGTTCGATTCTTTTTATTTTTAAATTAATCATTTATTTTTTTAAATCTTTAAGCGAGTTCTTACTTTAAGAGTAACATGTCTGTCTTCGCTAAAGATTCTTTTTACAGAATCGCTGTCGCTTAAGTTTATTACGATCTCGTCGTTATCGTGAGTCTTTATATGTTTAACTACGCTGCGCTTTAACGATGATGATGTCTTAAAGTTACTTATGTAACGACGTCTTTTTTATAATGTTACTTAATATTTTAATAAATTCATCATCATTAAGATTAACGTATTCTCATGTTATATTCGAGATAAGAATCGTTTAATGTAACTCGATAATGTATAATCGTTAAGAAAATTTATGTAACAAACGATTAAGAAGAAGAACAGAAAAGAATGTCAGATTGCGAATGATTTTTTCTTAAATAAGAAGAAAATTTACTGTATTTCGAGCATTAAGAATGATTCATTTAACATTAACAAGAGTTCATTAAATCTCTGTCGAGATTGCACGAATCATAAGCCTTATTATCGAGTCTTAAAATGTCTTAATTATAACATGATCTCGTCATGTTATTTTATACTGAAAATCTTAAGCGTGAACATGTTCTCTACGAGCATTTTACATAATTTCTTCAGTGATCAGTTACTTAAATCGAGTATTATAAGAAATTTAAAACATATAATCGTTATTTGCAGCAGACTGAATTATAAAAAGAAAGCGAATAGACTCTTTCGCATGCATTTCTTTCAGTGCTATTTTTCATTCGCGCTCGTTATTAATATATATTCTCGCGAATTCAGTCCGATCGTATATTATTATATCTGTAACACAGTCGTAATTCAGCTCGTTCTTAATTAGCTTTATAAATTTATCGTATTTCATGTCATTAATGCGAATTAAATTCTTCATTACTTCACGTTTAAGAAGATCTTATAATCTGTAACATGTGCTACGATTAAGATCGCGACTGATTTATATTATGATACTTTTAATCGATTTAACTAATATTAATTAAGATCTCTTGCGACCTCGTTCGTCGCAGACGACATAATTTAAGATATGTGTATGTCTCTTTAGTTAAGACGATGATGAAGAATTATACTTAAGATTATTTCGTCGTGTCTTTTTAACACTGAGTCGTTTTTTTACATTATAATTTAATCGCTGTATCACGAACATTAACATAAAATCATTTCTTAATCTTGCGATATCGTTAAATATAATATGAAACTCGTGATATACGACTTCGAATGTTAATTTAAAAATCTCTTTTAACTTGTTTATATTTAGCTTTCGTTTTATAAGTTAAAGAAATCTTATCTGATCTCGTATTCGCGTCTTTAATTATGTATATTCAGACTCGTTAATGTCGAGTTCTTCTTTTACTCTGTTTATTAATCATTTATAATGTACATACTCTTTGTATAACATTTTTAATAATGCATTCATTATATTAAACAGAAGACTTAATGTTTATTAAATCTTTTCGCGTCGATAATTAACGACTGCGCTTATCATAAAAATTTTTTAGCGTCAGCGATTCATAACTTCAGAATTTAATTAATGTTATACTCGCTACATCTTGTTCATGTAATAACTAACGTTAGCTTTCAGTAATCTGCTTATTGCTTAAGCTCTTAATTAGGCTTATGAAATACATATTAATTGTTTAAAGTTTATTATTAAGTCGCTCATATCCCTTTATAATATAATCGCTCGCGATTATTAAATTTATTTAATTTTCTAAATTAATTCATTAATATAATTAACTTTAACTGACTGACTTCATGATATTAAATTAATAGCTAATGATACTCTTGCGATGAGTAAAGCTTTATTTATTACGTATATCTCATACGAACACGACTCTTATGAGATTAACTTTAACTTTAGTTTTCATTAGTTCGTAGCTGAGATTTCTATTCGTTAAGGAAAATTTAATTAAGCAAAGTTAAGAGATGATTATATTTCTTAATTAATTAGTAGTGTAACATCGTTAACTTTAATAATTCTGTATATGCTTTAAGACATAAACGTAATATATATACATTGTTTAATTTTCATCTGCGATGAGATTAAATTAGTTTTAAATATCTTTAGCTTTCGCGTTTAAAGTAGTATTTTGCTATTCTTGTTTCTTTATGCAAGAAATTCTCATCGTAAATCGAGTTGTATAAATCTTAATCGCTGAAGTTATTAATGTAAAAGAACTTGTTTTTATTTAACTCGCTACGGCTATCGTTTACTGATATAACATGCACATTTCTCAGAATTATATGCGAATGAAAAAATCGGCTAGCTTCGAGCGAACGGAGATTTTTAGCGTTATCTTTAAGTCAGTGTTTTATCTTAATCATTTCATGCACAGCATGTTAAGTTCTCTTATTACGAAGTTTAAGTAGTTTAACGAAAGCGTCATTATGTCGTAGCTTATTATTTTTATTATCTCGTCGCAACGAATTTATAATAAGAAGAATAAGTCGTAGCTGATCAGGCAGTTAATCGTTTAGCAAAATTAATGCTTCAGTCGCTCCTTTCGGTCTCTTCTGAATCATAACATAATCACGTCTTTAAACTCTTTTCTTTTTCTGTTAGTTCGATGAGCAGTATATTCTATCGCTGATCAGATTCTTTAAGTCGTTAACGTTTTTTTCGTCTCGTTTTCAGCATTAAAGTGACTCATAAACGCTTACGTAATATGATTTAATTCAGGTTAAGTCTTTCTTCTTTTAATTTAATTCTCTGTCTGATACGACTTTTTCATTAATTATGTTACGATACTCGCGCACGAAGATTACTAACGCGTTAAGAAGCTTTTTCATGTTCAGAATTTTAATTAAGATCGATGCGTGACATTATAACTCTGAATTAAGTTCTGTCTCTTGTATTTAATTACATTATTCGCGAATAAGTGCGTCTTAAATTTTACGAAGACTAAAGGCTCGACTGAATCGTGTTATCATAGTAGTTAATGCATGCTTATTAATCTTGCTCTGTCTTGTACTTTTGTAAAGAAGAACATTTTTTATCGTAAGAAGATTTAAATGTCGAGTATTATAATGTAATAACTGCGTTTAAAACGTGTCTCGTTTGTTAATGCGATCGAAAAAGGCCTTTATTAAATACTTGTGTGTAGTCTTATTATACTCTGTATTAAAATTATTAGCATTATCGTATCTTCGAATCTGACTTACATAATGTGTTATAACGTGTAGTTTAAGAATGTTAAAATGATTAACGTCTGTATTCGAACGCTCAGATCGTAAATAATGAAAAACGTTCTTTAACTTATTTAATTAAAAAAGCGCATGTTTAAGATATCGAAGGATTTCTTCGTCGTGCGAATGATACTAAGCAAGTATCACGAAGTTTATTATTGCTTAAGCGAAGTAAATCGCTGCAGACGCTTTCGTGATTAAAAGCGATGTAATGATTAAAATAAGCTGACATATAATTAACTTTCGATTTGCATTAATTCATTGCTTAATCGTACTATATTTAAAAAATCTCTTCATGTCTTTAAATGACGAAATGACGCGAAATCTTTAATTTAGCTGAGCTGTTTCTGATGCATTATTTAGAATTAATTTAATTTCTTTTCTTCTTTAACTTGTATAAACGCTTTCGTTAATGATTTAATTAAATCATAACACTAAATACGAGAAGATTCTCTTAAGTAATTAATGTAACACGTTTATTATCATTATCTCGTGAATATTAATAAATATATGTAATCATGTAAAGTTTTTCACTGAATGTATTTAAGCAGAATCATTCTCGATTAAGCTGTTCTTTCTTTATTGCTTTTGTTAATTTCTAGTAAACGTATGCGTTCGAATTAATCATGTCTTGTTTAGATTTTCGCGTTCATGAAATAACATTTAATAAATAAAATAATGTTAATTCATCTTAACGTTTATAATTAATACTTGTTTCTCGTAATTCATTATAAACTTAACGATTATTAAATAACATTATCTTATTTTATTATTCGCGTAAAGAATAGAAATGTCGTTTTTAATCGTAGCTTTAATGATTATTTCGTATAAGATAGTGTATTAATGCATAATGATACGTGTTTAACGTACGCTTAAGTATAATTAATAACGTTATGTGTTAAATCTTTAACTTAATATCGTCGCCGTCATTGTTAACTATGAAAAGAAATCTCAGAAGAATTAATCTCGATCGTTTTTAAGCATGTCTTATGCGTCGGCTTAGATTTCCTATCGTTAAATATATAAATCATGCAGATAAATCGCTTCGATGCTTAATTAAGATTATCTTATTAATGAAAATTAACAGTAATATCACAATAGCATTATCAGAAAGCTTTTTCTACGTCTTTCATCATTAATTAGCAATATGTATCTCGTCGTAAACTCGATAATTATCGACATTATAATGTTAAACTGATGCGTAAATTAACTCGTCTTAAAATGATAAGTGATTTAACAAGAATTAAAGTGTTTCGATAATGTCGCGATATAACATGTAATGCTGCTTTTCTTAAACTTCTTCGTAACTGAATTCGACTGTGAACGTTTAAAAATGTCATTCGTTATTTTTAACATTATACGAAATCTGATGTAAAAGTGTCTGTTACTCGTTCGCGTCGTGAAAGTTAACATGTTAATGTAAGACTCGCAAACGCGAGTCTCGAAAAAATCGCTTAACATTATCTTTAATAATCTTCGTTTAATGAAGTCAGTAAGCGAACGCGTAATTTACTTCGCACTGAAATGAATAATATTAATTATTATTTATGTTCTTAATTGTTTAAGAATTCGAGCTTAATGACTCTGATACTTTCTTTAACACGTTAATCATTATCTCGACATCACGATCAGTTATTTTAAGAAAGATTTTAACTCGAAGCGCTGACGATGTAAAGAGAAGTTTAGTTTAAAGTTGTATCGTCTCGATTCTTAATGATATACGTTTCACATTCTGATTTATATTAGCGCTATTTATCTCAGTATTCATGTGCTTCTTTGCGAAATCATTTATTAACATGCATTTTTAATTCTCGTCTTCGATGTTCGTCTGAACGCTTTTATTATGAAAATTATTCGAGTTTAAATCTCATTCTGCAGTCTCGTGACTTCGTTAAATAAGCTGTATTAAATCGCATAACGACGATTTTAATGATAATAATAACTTTTATTAGAGAATCTTTCGCGATCGATCATGTAAGCGTACATAATAATAATAAAGATGACGTTTAAGCTCGCTAATGTTGTTTATCTTCGTTTTACACGAAGAGTAAACGCGCTACATTATCTGTAAACCTTCGATTAGTATTATTACATAACTTGTACGAAAAAATAACGAATTATTAAAATCTCTTACGCTTAACTATTTATTTATGCATAAAATGTTAGTAACGAGATGAATTGAATAATGTTAATCGCAATGTTAATGAATCATTAAAAGTTATTAACTTTAATTTCGAATATGTACGTAGTAAATTATATAAACTATATTTAATTAAATCGTAAATGAATTAAAAATAATTATTCGAATAATTATTATCGCTATTCTTACGAATTAGTTATTATCGCTCAGAGTGCGATCATTTAAATCTTTTATGAGATAAGAGTAACGATTACTAAAGTGCTATATATCTTAAGTTAAAGTAATCTTCAGAATTTTTAAACTTTATCTTGTCGTCGTCATTTATTTCGCTCTTATCGTAACTTAATGAGCAATTTGAGAGATATATGATTATGCATTTATTTTCTTTATCTTTCTTTTAAACTCTTTAATATTATATTAATTACGCTTAAGCTCATCGTCGCTTCTTTTAAGCTTATCATAAGTGCGAAGCTGCTTAGATTTTATATTTATCGCTATTTAATATATAATGAAGACTAAAAGAATTCGAGTATCGAAAACTAAAGACTCGAACTTAAACGAAGAAGTTAGCTAATCGTCGAACGTAAAGATGAGTTTATTAATTAAATAAGCGACAGTAACGAGCGAAGATGATTATTAACAATAAGATGACATTAAAGATGATGTAGTTTTGTTTCGAAGAATTTCTCGCTTAATGATTCTTCGTGTAACGTTAACTGCTTGTTTAAGTAATAATAAGAATTTTAATGCATTTAACGACATGTCTTAATTAAACTCGTTTATTATTACTGTTAATAATTAAATCATGAGTTTAATTATAATGCGCATATTAACAAATCATATGTTGCTGCAGACATCGACGTTAATGAAAGCGTATTTAATGATGTCGCATTATAAATAATGCTCGCGATGAACTAATTATTTAACGAAGACTTCGATTTCACAAATGAATCTTCATTTCTTAAAAACGAATGAAGTCGTTCAATAACTAGATTAAATGAAGAATTATTACAGTTAACTTCTTCGTCATTTCTCGCGATTACTGTTACTTAATATCGTATCGTTTTTAATTTTATCGTTTCATAAAAATGATTTATATCTTAACGATAATAAATGCGATTAAAGTTTTTGCATTACTCGTAATAACATCGTTAACGAGCAAGAAAATCGAGTATATATGACTCGTCTTTTTGCAACTGCTTCTTACGTTTATTCTTTAAACGCTTCGCACGAATGATGTCGCTAATCTGAATGAAAGTAATCAGTTAGTTAATACATAAAAGAAGTAACTCGAAATAATAATTAAGATTTCATTTCTTAACATTCGTATTTCTCTGTCTTTTCTTAATACTTTAAACTCGAAAGAAATATCATCATTCGTGATATAATCGTTAAGATCTTTACGAATTCATGAACTAATCAGTTCAATGACGAAATCTCTCTTGTCGCTATTTTATAAATGAAATAGTATATTCTTTAAATTTCTTCAGTCGTTACGTTTCTTTAATGTCTTTAATATTTTAATTATTTAATCGAAGTAACGAATAATAATTTAATTATAAAGCGAAAAATGCGTGTAATTTTAGCTAATACATTAGTTCGAGATTAAACGAGATTAATGACTACGTTAAAGCTCGAAGTTAAACTCGCTCGCATGATTAAATATTCTTATATCTGAGTCGTGTAAAATCTTTTTATTATTAAGTATAATTATTTAGTTCATAACGTAAAACAGACTACATACATCTGAATCATCGTTCTGAAAGCTTACAGACTTCTCGATCACGTTCTCGTTTTTCTCTTCATTATATATTCTAAAATTAACTCTGTTCTTTTAATTATTATCGTTAACACTTAAAACGATCTCGAATTAATGCTGTATGTCGCGTTCGATTCGTAAGTTCAGATCAGTAAATAAGATAATATCTTTAAGAAAATACTTAATGTCTTTTAAATTAAACTTTTTATTTCATGACTCTGTTTTATTTATTTACTTTAAAACATTTAATATTCTTTCTACGACTGCTTTTTTAACAAATTCGAAAGATGAATGAAGTTCGAAAGTAATATTTTTCTTTCTCTTAACATGTCGAGTAATAAAAGCTTATTTAGTACTAGTCGTGATGTTTCGCATGCGTTCAGTTAACATTATCTTTATGATAATGTTACTTAATGTTTAATAAGTTATAAGTAACGCAAAGTGCGATTAAGAAGAAAATGAAATTATGTAATACGTTTAAAAAATTAAAGTATATAAGATTTAATGAACTTAAATAACGATTCTTTAAATCTGCTTTAACATAAGAATGTCGTTCTTTAGCGTCTTAACTCGAATAAAACTTCTTAGCTTTCTTTGCTGCTAAATCGATAACGATATTACATTTCAGTAACTTTACGACGATCGTCATCTCGTCTTTTAATCATGTAAATTATGATTCGCATCGTTAAACGCTTAAATGTAACTTCATAACAAGATGTTAAAGTCATGCTATTCATGAGAGCTTTAAACAGAGAGCTTATCTTCGCGATTATATTCGAAAAGCGATTAATAATAATGTAAAAGTTATATAATCATTAAATGAATAAATGTAACACGTTTTAATTAAATTACATGACTGATTTACTTACTAATAATAAATGAATCGTCGTGATTCGCGACGCTCTTATGAAAACGCTTATTATCACATTTTCACGAGTCGTAACAGTGAGAATGACAGGCAGATTCGCTTAAAAGCATTATGACTTGCAGTGCGATACTGATTTAGTTAACAGACGTTAAGATGCTAAGAGATAATTAGTTATGCTTTTTAAACAAAGAAAACCTCGATTTAATATAAACGATTAATTATCTTAACAGATTTTAATTAAATTACGAAGACACATATCGTATTTTCATTATGAATTAAGTTATTAAAAATATCTTTATTAATAACTATCGTTCTGTTTAACTGCATTATCTGTTATGAATGTATGAATATATGAAACTTAACGATAAAGACGTGAAAGACTGCTATTAACGACGTATGTTAATCGATACTCTTTCTTCTTTCAATGAATTATTATTCTCGCAACGAAGAGATTATCGCTTTTCATGTTTAATGTCGTTTTATCATTAATAAACATTTTATTAACTCGAGAGCGACGTTCTTTAATCTTAGTAGTTATTATTATATCTCTTATTAAGATAAGAAACGATTTAAGTTCACGTAATACGAGTATATTTAATCGAAACAGATTAATCTAAATCAGATGTTATAAAGAATTTTACATTATTAATAAATACTTAAATTAATAAAGATAATAATGTTAAATATTTTTCACTAAGAATTCTCGTGAATACAGCGAGCAAGCTCGCTATTAACGATGTCGATAATACAGTTTAATTAACATTCGTCTTTTTTATCTCGAAGAACGTTTCTAGTATAATTACGAATGTTAATAAACGATCATCGCGAGAAAACTTAACGTGAAGAATATATAAATAATTAAAGATGTGATTAAAATGTTTACGATGCAGCTTGTTTATTCATGCTCAGAGCGAAACATGATAAGCGATAAAGATGCAAACGATATTTACTATATCATTTCTTTTAAATCGTTAACTTAAATATAATAAAGAATATAAGATAAATAAGCGTGATTTATTAAAAGATGAATAACAGCTTTATTGTATTATGATTAAACAATTCATTAACGAAATCTTGCTCACTTTATTCGAGTGTGTGCTTTTTTTAAAAACTTAACTTCGAAGATATTACAGTAATTAATCGCTTACATAAATTCTTATCTTTTAATCGTCTTAACTAGAATCATTTTTATCTTTCATCACAATTAAATAATAATTTTAATTTAAACTGCGATCATTAAGATTAATCGTTCGATTTAAACTTACATTAATCTAAAATTTAACACTTTACAATCTCATCTTATCTTATCATCATACATTTTACAATCTTACTGCATTTTATTATTTCTTTACATTTAACAGCTTAACGTTATCTTACGTTGTTATTTTATATCTTTTAATAAACATCTTATCACGATGCTTAAAGAAAAGTTTAAAGCGATAACGACAGAGAAAGATGCAGCGACTGACGTCGTGTATTACACATCTCGAGCGATAAAGCTTAAGAATAATAATTTCATTAATCTCATTTCAGACGATAAGAAAAAGACGCAGAAAGTAAGCATAGCTAAGTATCATAGCATTAAGTCTGTTATTTTTCGAGCTAAGATTATTTTTAACATTAATGAAGTAATTAGATCAGTAATCGATTCGTTTAATGCTTTAAATAATGATCTTTACGTTACTTATAAGATTGTAACGAAGATCTTTATGAACTGAGCATTTAGCATTCGCTTCGACATTAAATTACATTAAGTTACATCATCGCTATTTAAAAACTGCTTTTTAATTCATAACATCTTACATAACTAAGTCTTTCGCTTACATTTAAATTCTGACATTCGCGACGTTCTCGTTATGAATTATTTAATCATGTTTTAATCGCGCACTTTATACTTTAAAAGCATGTATTTTATATATAATATTATGAATATAAAGATTAACGATCTGCGTCGAGTAAAATGAATGATTCTTCTTAAATTTACATTTAAACCGATCTCAGCTTATACTCAGTCGATTCTGCTTAAGAATCGTTAAGATTCATTAATTCTTTAAAGTATAAAGAACACATTTAAAGATGTCTTCGATTTATTAGAAAATTATATAGTTAAGCTAAATGTCTTCATCTCGACGATTAAAT
>JAABUO010005010.1_pt1 | contig 15536 bp, 3 predicted proteins | sample 5559291 | NCBI WGS metagenome assembly JAABUO01 (sample SAMN10711878, study PRJNA513372) | rock metagenome | isolation source: Antarctica rocks | place: Antarctica: Victoria Land, Finger Mt sud
CGCACGTTAATGATCATTTAAGTCCTTTTTAAATCATGCATGTTAAATTTCTTACAGAGCGCTGTCTTTACTTTCTTTATTTACTTTATTAACGTTATTATAATAAATAAATCGTTTACGTAAATATTAATTATAACGAATTTTAACTCGTACGAAGCGTACATAATGCTTTCATCTGTTAGCATAAACTTATATTCTTAATCTTTTTAAAAAGCGATTAATTTCTTGTTTCATAAGCGTATTAATTACTTTAATTTATATATACTCTTTACGATTCGTTATATTAACTTCGTACGATCTTATCGTATGTTTATTTCTTTAAAAATTCGTATATAAATTTCTCATTCTTTTATCTTTAAATTATTAATTAAATATGTAGCTTTAACATTCATTTAATGAAGCTTTAAGTTTAAAGCAATAACGATAGTTAAGAAAATTCTTAATGATTTCTTTCGTACGATTAATGTAAACGTTTCTTTATAATTAATGTTTTCTTGTTACGAAAATTCTTAAGTAACTAAACGAGTCTTATATTTCGCTATACTTTCATTCTTATTATATTTTAACTTAAACATTTACTTATATTTAATAAACTTTCTTTCTTTAAGTAGTTTATTTAACTTTCATACTTCGTATGCTTATAAACTTTTTAGTTTAGTTTAAATAATATTTCGTTAACTTTTTTTATGAATAAAGTCTTTTAATGTTTCTTCGTAAAACTTTAATTCTTTAGCTCTTTCATATAAAGCTTTAAATTTTAGCTTTATAAGCTTCATTTTCTTATTTAATACGTAAATCTCTTTATTAAACAAAGCCTTTATATTCGTTAATCTTAATTAATTACGTAATGCTTTCTTTTACATTATTAATTTTAAACTAATCGCGACGAATTAATATATCGAGCTCGAGTTAAGTTTTTAACTCGTTAAGACTTAATTTAAATTACGATTTTAAAATCGAGTATTCGAGTTAAGTCATAATGTTAATATTAAGTATTCGAGTTAAATTATAATGTTAAAATTAAGTATTTAAGTCGAGTTATGATGTTAATATTAAGTATTAACTCGAATTCTCGACTTAACTCGTTAAGATATGAAGTCATATAATATTTAACTTGTTACTGTTAAATATTAAAATTATTACATCGTACGACGTACATCTTACAACGTAGTTAATTACTTTTATTAAAACTAGTATTAAATGTAAAGTTTTCATCGTATCTTCGTACGTTACAAATTGTACTTTTTATATACTTAAAACGTTACATATTAAATACACAATATACATACTATATACTAAATATATAATATATACGCTATATACTAGCGACATCGTTTATTATTACTATTACTTATATATAATTAATTTTTTATTATATATTTAATAATTACATAATAATAATGACGTAATAAATTTTTTTAGTAAATTTTAACATTTAACGTCATTTTTAATTACTTAACGAGTCGAGTTAAAAACTTAAATCATAATTTAACTTAAGATTAATATTAAGTTAAGTTACGATGTTAAAATTAAGTATTCGAGTCGAGTTATAATGTTAATATTAAGTATTTAAGTTAAGTTATAATGTTAATATTAAGTATTCGAGTTAAGTTAAAATGTTAATATTAAAACTCGACTTAATGATTAGTTTAATTAATTTCATAAAGTGCGTTACATTTAGCATGTCGCTCGTCTTTTAAAATTCGTTCATCGTTAATAACTTTTAAGTAACTTTTAATTAATGCGCAGATAAATTAATTAATTCTCTTACGCGTAACGTCTTTTACGTGTTATATCTCTTTAATATTTTAAGTAGCTTTCGATTAATGCGTAAACGAGTTAATTATTTTTTTTACATTCAGTTCGTACGAATTTCGTGTAACGCGCAGATTAACATTAAGATAATTATTTTTTACTGTTTTATAAGCGAGTAATATTAAGTTAACGAGTTTTACTTAAGTATCTTTTCTTGTTAATGCTGCAAGCTTTACTTTAACATTTAACATCGTTACTTTAATTATTAATATTTAATTAATATTTTTAAAACGTTTTCTGTCTCGTTTAAAAACTTTCACGTTTAAAAGCTTATTTTAAATACTTTCTTCGTCTTTTAAAACAAATGTAGTAATTATCTTAATATGTATTAACTTGTACGATTTTATTATCTTCTTTTTTAATTATTAAGTTTATTCATTAATACGTAATTAATCTTTAAAGCGTAATGTATCTGAAATAATACGATTAACATTCTTAATTAAAATAAAATTAAAAGAAAACTCGTTAAATAAATAAGCGTTAAATTTTAACTCATTAATCGTAATTATTAATACTTTATAAATAAATAACTGTTAAAAACTTTATATTTAATATTTCTTAGTAAATTTCGTGTAGCTTATAAAGATGTTAATTCATGTACGTTTTATGTTTAATTTAATTCGTTTCTTCTTTAAAATGTGCACATAAGCGACGCTCTTAAATACGCGTAAATGAGTCATGTTTAATTATATGTTACTAATTACATAATTTAAAAATTTATTTCTTTTTAACATTAATAATAAATTTTTAAATTTGTTAACGACGTGCATAGCTTCAGCTTAAAATATATTAAATAACTTTACGTTTAATAATAGCGAGTTCTTCATCGTACGAAGCGTTCTTCAGTTTCGTTCGCTTATTACGTTATGCTTAAAGATATAAAGCGTTAATTACTTAATGATAACTTCTTTAATCTTGCATTAACGTAATAGTGCATAATTAATATACTTTTCTTCTTTATTAACTTTAAAATATATTAATCTTTATTCAGTAAATCGTTTTAATCTCGAAATTATGCGAATAAATTAGTTATAAAAATCTTTCTTGTTTTTTAAAAAATTAATTCATAATTTCTTAGTATAATCGTTTATTAATATGACTGCGTACGAAGATTTTTTTAATAATATTAAATTATATAATTCTTAGAGATTTAAATATAATTTCTTTAATATTTTAGTAATAAGTTTTATAAACGTATAATGAATGATTCGTGTTTACTTACTTTAAATGTATAACGTATAAACATTTAACGCATCGTTAAATTATAAAATGATTATTAAATGCTTTATATAATAACGATGTAAAGCATTTATCTTTATTAAGAAATCTTTTATACTTTAATATTAACGAATTAAATTTTTTAATATATTTACTTCGTATAAATTATTTAACTCGTTTAAAAGTAAGCCGTTAATTATAATAAAGATTAATTTAATTTTAATATAACTTACGTATTTAAATCTTCTATGTTATAATTATAATAATAATGTTACTTCTTTTAAATTAATAAATCTTTTTAATTTTTCAGTAATATTATTAAGATTTTCTTATCGTCGTATAATATTTATACATCGCGTTTTCGTACGCTTAATATAACGTTAATGTAAATTATTATTATTTTTTTCTTCGTATTACGTATGACTTCGTCGTTCGCAGCTTTAAACTTATACTTTTTCTCGTAACATAATAACGCATCGTATAAGTTTAATTAATTAATAACATATTATACTACGCAATTATTAATATATTAATAATTATTCTTCGCGAAGATTTTTTATTTAATCATTTTAAATAATAATTTCTTTTCTTCTTTCTCGTTAAGCTTATTCTCGTTAATGTTAATATTAATAACTTTATGTAAATAATTTCTTAAATGTTTATTTCGTACGAAAGACTTTTTATTATCTTCGCGTCGTTGTTTTACTTTTAATTTTCTTATTACATTACGATAATTTCGCGATATATGTTTTACTTTATCGTATATAAAGTATACTCTTATGTTTTTAAAGTCTTTTTTATTTTCGTACGAACGATCGTAATTATATAATCTTTCTTTATGTTATATACTTATCGTTAGCTTTAATTTAACATTTACTTAACGATTAAAGTTAACACGTATTTCTTTAAACGTTATTTATTATTAAATTTTTTATATCTGTATCTTTTTTAAAGTAATAATATAAGCTTTAATAATATCGTATTTTAAAGAAAATAAGTTAAGAATAATAATAATGTGAATATCGTTTTATATATCTCGATCACCTCGTACGATCGTCTTAAGTCGTTTAATAAGACTTTTTACATCGTTAAATATAATGTTAATTAATTTAATATAATGCTTTATTTTATTTATTACTACATCTTTAAAAAGCTTATTAAACATAACGTATATTACTTCTTAATTTACTTACGAGCATGTAATCTTAAGTTTAGTTTATATATTTTTTATGTTAACGATGTTTTTAATCGTACGAAATAAATTATTTCTAATTATTTTTAGTATAATTCTTAATGCTCTTTAACTAATCTTTTTCTTTATTACTATTATTCGTATAATTACTATTTCGTTTTTTATTAAGTCTTAAACATTTTTCTTTTATATACTTATCTTAATATTACTAAATTATCGCGATTAATTATTAAATTTAATAAGTATAATATGTTTCGTACGAAAATGATTATCTCGTTTATTTATTAATATCATGATTAATATAAACGATTTAATAAACTTAGTACGTTCTGTATTAACGAAAGATTAATGATGTTTAAAGATAAAGAATTATTAATTAAGCTTATAATTTATTAAATATACGACGAAGATTTAGTCGTATATATATAACAGTAATAATAAACGATGTCGCTAGCATACAGCGTATATATTATATATTTAATATATATTAACTAAAAGTATATAAGAAGTATAGTTTGTAACGTATAAAGATATAATGAAAACTTTACACTTAATACTAGTTTTAATAAAAATAATTAACTACGTTATACGCTGTACGTTATACGATGTAATAACTTTAATATTTAACATAAAGTAATTATATTAATACTTTACGTTTATATTTATAACGTTTAAATTACGAGTATAAAATTTATCGTTTAAAAGTTTTTTAATAAAACTTAAAATATTTATAAAGTATAAATATTATTTCGATCGTTCGTTTTATAAATAATATATATATTTAATATTTTACGTATTTTTTAATATACGATTACATTAATAAATTCTCGAGTATTAATTAGTTATTATACGTAACTAATTAAGCGAAGAAACGTTATAAATGTAATTTAATATTAATAAATTATTTAATAAGATTAATAGCTAAACTAATCGTCGAGTCGAGTTTTAATATTAATATTTTAACTTAACTTAAATACTTAATATTAATATTAAAATTCGACTCAAATACTTAATATTAACATTATAACTTAACTTAAATACTTAATTTTAACATCGTAACTTAACTTAATATTAATCTCGAGTCGAGTTATAATTTAAGTTTTCGACTCGATTCGTTAAACAATTAAAAATAACGTTAAATGCTAAGATTTACTAAAAAAAATCTATTACGTTATTATTATTAAAAGACTTATAATAATAATTAAAACTATTTCTTTATTTTTTTATATTATCTTTTCGTTATTTATATTATTTTATTATATTATAACATTACTCTTTTACATTATTCTTTTATATTATTATATAATTATTAAATATACGACGAGAATTTAATTATATATAAATAGCAGTAATAATAAATAATGTCGCTAGCATATAGCGTGTATATTATATATTTAATATGTAGTTATTAAAGTATGTATTAAGAAGTACGATTTATAACGAACGAAGATACGATGAAAACTTTACATTTAATACTAGTTTTAATAAGAATAGTTAACTACGTTATACGATGTACGTCGTACGATGTAATAACTTTAATATTTAATAATAATAAGTTAAATATTATATAATCTTAACGAGTCGAGTTAAGAATTCGAGTTAATACTTAATATTAACATTAAAATTCGACTCGAATACTCGATATTAACATTATAACTCGACTCGAATACTTAATATTAATATTATAACTTAACTTAAATACTTAATTTTAAAATCGTGATTCAAATCGAGTCTTAACGAGTTAAAAATTAACTCGTCGCGATTAGTTTATTAATAGCTAATAAATTAACTCGTTTAACTTTACGCGTAAATAATTAAATAATTAATCGCATTATTAAATAATTTAATAACATTAAACAGTTTAATAATATTAATAATTATATTTTATTAAATTAAAAATAATTCTTTTTTTAAACTAATTGCGTTAAATTAATACATCGAGCTCGAGTTAAGTTTTTAACTCGTTAAGACTCGAGTTAAGTTACGATTTTAAGATTAAGTATTTAAGTTAAGTTATAATGTTAAGATTAAGTATTTAAGTTAAATTATAATGTTAAAATTAAGTATTTAAGTCGAATCATAATGTTAATATTAAGTATTTAAGTTAAATTATAATATTAATATTAAGTATTAACTTAAATTTTTAATTTAATTTATTAAAACATGAAGCGATATAATATTTAACTTGTTATATAATAATGTAAAAGAATAATATAAGAAAATAATATAATTAATTAATTAAATTACTAGTTTAATAATGATTCGTATATTTTATTAAAATTAAACATTTTATAATATATATTATTAATAATGTAACAGAATAATATAAATAACGAAAAGATAATATAAAAGAATAAACATTAATAAAAGTACGAACTTAGCTAAAATCGTTTACAAGCTCATTAAGCTAGCATAAGCTAAAATTATTTATTTAATTAAGCTTTTAACTTACAAGCTTTAATAGTTACTTATTAAGAGCTAATAGCTAGCTATAAGCGCTTTTAACTATTAGTAACGATCATTTACTTAAATAATATGATTTACTTAAATAGCATCTTTTACTTAAATAGTATTTTTTGCTTAAATAATATTATACGCTCGAAAGATATAATGCGTAATTCGTGTTATAATCTTTATAATATATCTTTTACGCACGATTTAATAATAAAAATTAACATAAAGCGAGTTATATAAGTATTATTTAACTAGTATATAAATGTTAAGAAAAATAAATTTAATTATAAGTATAATTAAAATCGTAACATTATTCTCTTTCTTTAACGAGTAACGTTTACGTTACTAGCTATTTATTTATAAAGTAATCTTATTATTAATTCTTAATATTTTAATTATTAATCTTGTAAAATTAAAATGTTTAAAAGCTAATGCGACGTAATTTACTGAGCTTGTTAACGTGTTATAAAGCTTAATATAAAGCTTAGTATAAAGCGTGTTATAAAGCTTAATATAAAGCGTGTTATAAAGCGTATTATAAAGCTTAATATAAAGCGTATTATAAAGCTTAATGAAAAGCTAATACGACGTAATTTACTAAGCTTATTAACGTTTTATAAAACTTAATATGAAGCTTAATGTAATGATAGCAAGCGCTAGCTTCACGTTAGCGTTTACTAGAAATAAGATCAGATAACTTATTAAATAATCTCGAGTCGCTCGATAAGCTAACGTCTTTTATAACGTATTAAAAATAATTTATTATGATTAAATAACGAAATGTTAACGATGAAGTCATTAAGAATATTAAATAAGCTGAAGCTCATTTTCTTAATGTTCTTTAACGATTAGTTTTATATATTAATATTATAATAATTAAGTATAATCATAGTAAATTTATTATATCTTACGTCTTTTATATTTAAACGCGCTAGCGAATAACTAACGAAGTTAATCTTATAGTTTTAATCGCTTTAATTTTAAGAAAAGACTCGAAACATAATATAATTATAATAATCTTTAAATTACATATTAATGATAATAATAATAATGACTTTAAAAAGCTTAGCATTAAAGCTTAAAATATCTTAAGATTATTAAAACGATCTTAAGCAGGCTTATTATTAGCTCGTGCAGTTAATGATAATAAAAAGTAAAGTTCGAAAAATATTTTACGTAATAAATTCGTGAATTAAATATTAATCGAGACGTAAGCGAAAGTTAATTATTTACGTGCTTTACGACGAATCGCAGAATTAAAAATTAAAGCTCGTAAGTTAAGATTAACATTGTTTATTACGTACGCTAACGATACATAAACGAAATCTCGAAATCGATTAATTTCGTCTTTTAACGATGATTTAGCGATTAAATAATCATTTATTAATTTTAATACATCTGTTATATTAAAAGTAATAATGCTCGAGTTATTATAATTAATTTAAGCTTAAATAAAAGCGTAAGTATTAATTAAACTAACGTAATAATCGCGCATTATTATTATAACTGCGATAAAAAGAAGCATTAAAAAAAGAATTATTTTAAAAAGAATAAGTGAAACACAGTTACAACGATGACTAATGTTTTTAATAAGAATTTAAAAAATGATTAAGCTTCGCTAACGCATAAGCGAAATAAGAAAGATTAATAAAGGCGCGTAACTTAATTATTATTAAGAATTAAGTTAAACTTTTAAACGAAGAACGTTTATTATTTAAGCTCGTTAACTCGAAAGCAAAGCTAAATTTAATTAATTAAATTTACGTAATATAGTAAAAGTTATAATTAATAAAACGCGTCGTTTTATCGTTATTAAGATTTCTTAATAATTAAAATCATTATTATTATAACGTTTATAAGCTTATATATAATATAATTAATTTTTAAAAGTAACATCGAGAATGTATTATTCTTTTCTACGCTGTAAATTACGTTAAGCTCGATGCTATTTTTAATATGCTAATGTTAATTAATTAAAAAATTCTTATAAATTCGTAAACGACAAGTTAACGCTTTAAAATAAAATTCGAAAATCTTAAAGTATTAATATCTCAGAAGTTTTTAAAAAGTCTTTTCGAGTAAAGCGAAATCTTTATAATCATTTGCGTTAACGTCGTAAAGACGTTAAGTAAACAGATTATAATATTTAAAGTTTTAAAGAAATTAATAAATTTTAAGAATGTCTGCGATGTAAAAAAGATTAATATTTTATTAAAGTAAAATAAAAGAAATCATATTATTAATATAATAAAAAGCGCGAAGTCGTTATTCATGTCTTTATATAATTTATTATAAATAAAGTTAACGAAGCTTTAACGTTATCTTAAAGATGCTTTAATTAAAGATTAAATTAAGCATTTCGTCTCGTTAGCAGAGATTTTTATACTTTTTATGCTTAAAAAGAATAATGAGTTACGTTTATGCGTTAATTATTAAAACTTAAATGCGATTATAATTAAGAATCGTTATTTATTATCTTTAATCATTAAAACGCTAAATTAATTAAATAAATTTAAATATTTTATTAAGCTGAATCTTAAAAACGTTTATTATCGTATACGAATTAAGTAAGATAATGAATGAAAGACGACGTTTCGCACGCGTTATAAACATTTTAAATATTAAGTTATATCATTTAAGTTAATTAACGTTTTAATTACTTTTTAAGCTTATATTAATAAAGCGTTAAGAAACTTAATTAATGTTATTTATGTCGTATATTTAAATGATATTTTAATTTTTAATAACGAGTTAACGTAACATTAACACCATGTAAGAAAAATGTTTTAACGTTTAAAAGATTATTAGTTATATGTTAATCTTAAGAAATGTTAATTCGTTATTAATGAGATTAAATTTTTAAGCTTTATAATATTTATAAACGAAATGAAAATGAACTTAAATAAAATTAAAATGATTAAAGAATAATTTAAATTAAAGATTTATCGCGAAGTTTAAGTGTTTCTGAGCTTCGTTAACTTTTATAAACGCTTTATTCATCGCTATTTTAACATTGCAGCGTTTTTTATTAATCTGTTAAAAGATAATAAAAACGATAAGAAATTAAAATCTTTTAAATAATTTAATGCAGCGAAGCAGATTTTTTATTAGCTGCGCGATATTTTTATATTAACTTCATTTCTTATTCATTATAACTTAAGTAAAAGAATTAAAATAAAGATTAATGCTTTTAATTTTGTAATCGCAAATATTCTTAATTAATAAAATGTTAATGATCATTAATGATTAATAACGTTTTAATCGCGTAAAATGATATTAACGAAGTAAAATTACGAAATTTATAATCAGAAGCTTTTAATTATAATAATCGCTTTTAAGTAATAAAGACATTATTTAAAAGATAGCTTATATTTTATTAAGATTTAATTAAATTATAATAATCTTAAAGAGTTTATAAAACAAAAAGAATTAAACTTTAAATAAGCTCGCTGAGCGCTGAAGTTAATTACTTATGACTTTAAAATTTTTCATCATTTAAATAAACGAAACTTAACGAATGAGTCTTTTAAGCGTTTAAATTATAAAAGAACATCGTTTTTTTAATATTAAATTATTATTAACGTTACAGAATAAGCTAGCGCTGTTATTAAACGAAAAGACGCTAACGTAAAGCGAGCGAAACGAAATAAATGAGTAAGATTTTATATCTTAATTAATAAAAATTTAGCTTAATAACATAAACAGATTAAAGTCGCTATCGTAAAGAAAGCGAAAGATATTAAATAATTTAATCTTTATATTTTAATTAATTAATATTTAAGTTTTTATATTAAGAAAGAAGATTAAAGATGTATTTAAAAGTCTTTATAAGAAATCGTAAAGATTTATAAAGTTCTTAATAAAGAAGCTTTAGATAAAAGACGACTGAGCGAATGAAATTCGTGCTAAACTCGTTAAGTCTTTTTATTATTTACGTAAGCGAAATAAAATTTAAGCTTTAAACTTTAAGAATCTCGTTAAACGTAACGAACGTCTTTATATTCTTAATAATATAATAATTAAAGAAAAGCTTATTAATAAAAATCATGATAATTTCTTAGCTAAACATTTTAAGATTAATAAGACTTTAAAATTTTTAAAAAGAAAATATTATTAACTTGTTTACTTAAAATAAATAATTTTATATATTAAAATCTGTGACGTTTATTAATGAATTAAAGTGCTTAAGCTTAAGTTATATAATAAGCTTAAATTCTTATTTATATTTACGAAGTCATGAAAAGAAATCATTATGAACTTCGTTAAAAGTTTATCATTAAGTAAGCGTCGTAAAGTCGATTATAACTTAATATTTATAATTATAAATTAATGTATTAAAATAATTAAATATATATTAATAATAATACGAATTAATGTCGCAGAATTAACGAAAGTGTTTCTTAAGAAAATTATTTTACGCTTTAACATGTTAATTAACATAATAAGTAACAGTAACTCTGTCTTTATTAACGCTTTCTAATTAATTATATGTTATCATGCACGCATAAAATAACGATTAAACATCGCATTTCATTTATAAACGAATAATTTAATCGAGCGATAAAACTAAATCTTAAAGCATTATTTACGTACTTTCGTTAACGTTAAGTAAACGAATTAAGTTAATTTATTATTAATGACTGAATATGCTTATAATAATAATCGTTACGTTTTTATTAAAGTCTCGTCGTTTTTTTAAATATATGATTATAATTTAAAAATACATTACGAAATTAAAAATAATCTCGTTAAAGAAAAAGTATTATTTATAAAAAATCGAGTTCAGTAACTTTAAGATTTAAAGAACGAGCTAACGAAACGTTTTATTAACGCTGTCGCTTAGCAGACGAAGTATTATAATCGTAGTTATAAAGTTAAAACTTATATTATTAATGATTTAATTATATTCTTAACTAGAAATTTAAAATAAAAGAAACTTAATAAGAAATTATTGTATAAATTCGTTAATTCGTTTAAAGTAAAGAATAAAATTAAAACTTAAGCTTATTAACTAACGTTATTTAATATTTATTATATTTATAATACTTTTTATGTTTCGTTATTAAAATTATATTAAAATAAAGTAAATAATTAAAAAACGAAAGCTTTTATACAAGCTTTAAAGCTTATTAACGATAAAAAGTAATGAAAAATTAAGAAAATTATATATAAAAGTAAAAGTAAGAAAAAGTTATAATATAAGATAAAATAATTAAATTAAAATTATATATATGATTAATAATTACTTAAAGAAAAGCTAAAGCTTATTAAAAAGCTGAAAGAAAAATTTAATAATTAAATAGCGTTACGTAAGCGATGACGAAGAAATAAATAAGCGAGTATCGCGATAATAACGCTTAATTATTAACGACGTTAATTTAATATAATAATCGTCTTCGCATCGTTATTAATTATAAACTTTTAGTTAAAAATTTTTTTATTTCGTTACATAAAGTGTTAATAATAATAAAACTAAACGTTTAACGCGTAGCGCTTAATTACAAAAAAGATTATTTATTTATTTATTTATTTATTTATTTATTTATTTATTTATTTATTTATTTATTTATTTATTATCGTATATATTAAGCTTAAATATTAAAATAACAGCTTTAAGCTACTAATAACGTTTAAGAACGTTAAGTTAAAGCTCGTTCGAGAATCGCTTTTAATAAATAAAGTTCTTAACAAGTTAACGTTAATTCTTTTAAAAACTTACTTCGTAATTTCGCGCTTTCACGTTTTCTTTTCATTCTTTTTTTTACTTATTATTACATTTTTCTCTTACTTTATCTTTTTAATCGTTAACTTATTTATTATTTTTTTAACTTCATCGCGCTTAATTTAAAATATTTTACACTTCGTCTGCGTCTTATCGCGCTTTCGTTTCGTTTTCGTTAAACATTTAATTAATTAAGTAATTTCGCGTTAATTATGTTTAATCGCGAGTTAAGCTTTATGTGCGATGTTAAAAATGTATTCATTAACGCGACGTCATTTCTTTATGACTGTTATTAATCTCTTTCGTCTGTTTTTTACGCTAACGAAAATAACACGTTAATGTTAATTTACGCGAGTAAATTTACGAATAACGCGTTTCGTCGCGTTTCGAAAACATTTAATGAATTAAATAATTCTTAATAATTATTGTAACGTTAACGAGATAAAACTTATCGTAATATAATAATTTAAGTCGTAATGTTAAGCTTTACATGATTTATAAACATTTAATTCGCGTACGCATTCGCGTTTATTAATGTAAATTATACACGAAAGATTTTTATACTTTAAAAAGTAAAAGATTAACTTTATACTTAAATTAATAAATATATATATATTAATCGTAATTATTATCTCGTTATTAGTTCGTGTAATTACTAAAATTATGTTATGTTTATTTTTATTAAAAAACATACACATAAGTTTATGTAACGTTTACTTCTTATTCTTAAATATATATAAATTTATTAAATTTATAATACTTAAAAGTATACATTAATATTCGTATTATTTACTCGCTATTATTAAGTATATATAAAAAATGTTTAATTAAAAAATAAAAAGAAAAAGAAAAAAGAAGAAAGAAAAAAAGAAACAATAATATTATATGTAATAAATAAGCGTCATCGCAACGATAATGTTAAATAAACATTAAGTTCGCGTTATCGTAACGATAGCGCGCTAGTAAATATTATAATAATAATAATTAAGATCGCAGTCTTATAAAATTTCATGAGAAAGTTATAAATTACAGTTAATTATAAAATAATATTATATTTAAAAGACTCTTTTTCTTTTATTAACTTAAAGAAATTTAAGAGATTTTTAATAAGCTTTAAAAAGCTGCGCTTAGCAGACGTAATTAATAACTATCTTTACTTTAAAAGATTAATACAGCTTTTTTATATTAAAGATTAATATTTTAAAAGAAAAATTAACTATAATAATAGCAAGCGCTAGCTTTACGTTAGCGTTTATTAAAAGCAAGATTAAATGACTTATTAAATGATTTCGAGTCGCTTAATAAGCTAACGTTTCTTATAACGTATTAAGAATGACTTATTATGATTAAATAGCGAAATGTTAATAATGAAGTCATTAAGAGTATTAAATAAGCTGAAGCTCATTTTCTTAATGTTTTTTAACGATTAATTTTATAATAACTGAATATAATTATAATAAATTTATTATGTTTTACGTCTTTTATATTTAAACGCGCTAGCGAATAGCTAATGAAGTTAATCTTAAACTTAATATAAAGCGTGTTATAAAGCTTAATAAAAAGCTAATATAACGTTTACTATGCGACATGAGCTTTAATTAAAGCTAACATAAAATAGTTATATATTGCTAAATTAGCTTACAGTTAGCTTATAGCTAATTTATATTACTAAATTAGTTAGTAGTTAAAGTATAGTAAATGTTTTTTTTAATAGCTAGTTACTACGTTAGTAACGCATTATACGTTAAGTAACTTTACTTACTAGCTTACAAGCTACTTAAGTTCTTTGTTAAATTATTAATAAGAAAATAGTTTTAATTATTACTATAAGTTTTTTAATAATAATAACGTAATAGATTTAAAACTAGTAAATTTTAACATTTAACGTTATTTTTAATTACTTAACGAGTTAAATTAAAAACTTAATTTATAACTTAATTTAAGATTAATATTAAGTCGAGTTACGATGTTAAAATTAAGTATTTAAGTTAAGTCATAATATTAATATTAAATATTTAAGTTAAGTTAAAATATTAATATTAAAACTTGATTTAACGATTAATTTACAAATTTAAAAAAAAGAGATAAATTAATCGTTAAGTTAAGTTTTAATATTAACATTTTAACTCGACTTAAATACTTAATATTAACATTATAACTTAACTCGAATACTTAATATTAACATTATAATTTAACTTAAATATTTAATCTTAACATTATAACTTAACTTAATATTAATCTTAAATCGAGTTATAATTTAAATTCTTAACTCGACTCGTTAAGTAATTAAAAATGACGTTAAATGTTAAGATTTACTAGTTTTAAATTTATTACGTCATTATTATTAAAAGACTTATAATAATAATTAAAACTGTTTTCTTATTCTTAAACTGATCGCGACGAGTTAATACATCGAGCTCGAGTTAAGTTTTTAACTCGTTAAGACTCGATTTAAGTCACGATTTTAAAATTAAGTATTCGAGTTAAGTCATGATGTTAATATTAAGTATTCGAGTTAAGTTATAATGTTAATATCGAGTATTAACTTAAATTCTTAACTCGACTCATTAAAATTATATAATATTTAACTTGTTACTGTTAAATATTAAATTTATTACATCGTACTTACGACGTACATCGTACGAAATAATTAACTATTTTTATTAAAACTAGTATTAAATGTAAAGTTTTCATTATATCTTCGTACGTTACAAAGCGTATTTCTTAGTACATACTTTAATAACTACATACTAAATATATAATATACACGTTATATGCTAGCGACATTATTTATTATTATTGTTATTTATATATAATTAAATTTTCGTCGTATATTTAACAGTTACATAATAATATAAGAGAATAATGTAAAAGAGTAATATAATTAATTAATTAAATTATTAAAGATTTTAATAATTCGTATATTTTATTAAAATTAAACATTTTGTAATATACATTATTAATAATGTAATAAAATAATATAAATAACGAAAAGATAATATAAAAAATAAAGAAACAGTTTTAATTATTATTATAAGTCTTTTAATAATAATAACGTAATAGATTTTTTTTAGTAAATCTTAACATTTAACGTTATTAACGAGTCGAGTTAAGAACTTAAATTATAACTTAATT
>JAABUO010005015.1_pt1 | contig 15530 bp, 9 predicted proteins | sample 5559291 | NCBI WGS metagenome assembly JAABUO01 (sample SAMN10711878, study PRJNA513372) | rock metagenome | isolation source: Antarctica rocks | place: Antarctica: Victoria Land, Finger Mt sud
AAAAAGAAATCGATTAAGATAAAGTTAACTAAACAAGTTATTTTCGCTAAAGATTTTTTTAAATCTTATTATTAAAAAAAATCTGATATATTCATGAATTAGTTAAAACAGCGCGACGCGGTTTTAACTAGCGCGAAAGAAATGAACATGCAGAATGAAAACTGTTTTGTTTATTACAAACTCGATTATACTTTTAAAAAATGCTTTTATTAAGTTATAAAAATTAATGCTTTAAATTATAATGTAAATAAGTTTAATCTTTTTAATTTTAATTCGAATCTTAATTTAAAAAACTAATTACTTCTTTAAAAGTCATTAAAAGAATAAAGATAATATTTTTATGCAATAAAAATAAAAGTTTTCAGAAAGATAATTATTTCGAAAAGCTCTTTCTGATTAACGCGTTTCTTATCTCGCAAGATTAATCTTTTAAGATTTAATCTTTAATAAATAACGAGTTAACTATTTACATTATAATATATACGAATTTAGTTACGAAAGTTTATAAGAAGCTCGATTTATAACCTATTTCGCTATTAAAAGAAAGCTCATACGCGACTACGATGAAAAGCTAGCTAAGAAGATAATTACTTATAAAACTCTTTTTATTCTAATCATTAATAATTATAAGAAACCTTTTATATTATTACTAATTAAGTCGCGATATTATCGTTTTTTTAATTAACTAAATTCGCTTATATTAGTATTATTAGTTTCCAACGAATTAAAAACGATAAATTTAACGAATATTTTTAAAGCACTTAAAGTACTTTAACGTTCAGTTTCGACCTCAGAGAAAGAAGTCTGTTTAATTTATAGTATAAACGCTGCGACTTTTTAAACTTTAGTTAATCGTTTAAAGAAGAATTACATTAAGATTTTTACTATGTTAATTAAAAACATTAATAAAGAACTAATTTATAACACTTAGTGTAATTTAAATTCAGTCAGTTTATTCTTAATTAACGAGACGACTTAAAATCTAGAAAATATTAAAGTTAAGCTACTCGCGAAATATTAGAATTTTCTAAACGTTTTTAATTAAGCTCAGATTAATAAGCTACTTTCGTATCGTTTTTATAATTACAAGATAAAGCTTATTAATGACGCCGTTTCATCTTAATGTTAAGCATATTAAATGTGTTTTTACAAGCTTTAAAAGATAAAGAAATATTTAAATAAAAATCTTTTTAAGAGTTTTATTACTCTTAGTAAAGTTTTTTATTTCTTATCAATTCTGTTTATTTTAAAAGTAAATGAAGATTTACGATTTTGCGTAAATTATTAAAAGCTTAACGTCATTACGAAACAAATTAATATTCTTTATTTTTAATTAAGAAAGTTATTAATAAAATTATAAGTTGTAAACATTTAACTTAATTAAATATTATATTAACGTTTAATAAACATTAAATGCATTTTAATAATGAAGATTATATGATCTTCATTATCGCTTTAAAAGTTTACAAATTACGAGTTCTTTCTTTTAAACTTATTAACGACTCTGTTTCTTTTTAATAATATATTAATAATGTTTTATAAGACTTTTTAAACGAATTCTATTAAGCTTATTTAAATGACATTTTAATTTATAATAAAACTTAACGAGAATATAAATAACATGTTAAGATAATATTAAGTCGTTTACGAAAAGCTAATTTATAAATAAATATTTAAAAATGTAAATTTAACGTTAAAAAAACAGTCTTTTTAAAAGTTATCGTGTTAAAACAGAGTCTTTAAATGAATTTAATTAAGATGAAAGTTATAATTAATTAAGCTACTTCGATTAATTTAAAAAAGATTTAAAGCTTCGTGAAATTTATTAACTTTTATTAATGATTCATTAAGAATTTCTTAAAGCTGATTAAATTCTTTACTCAGCTTACTCGCAAAGATATATTCTTCGTATGAAATTAAATCTGTGTTTAAGCTTTTAAAGATTTAAAGAAATAAATTAGCTCGATTCTCATATTACGACATTTCGACTTTAAACGTTAAGCTGTTTTAAAAATTAATGCGTTTAATTACGTTAAAGACGATATTTTATCTCAGTATGATAACGAAGATATTTTTTACTCGATAATCTTTTAAAGTAAAAGTATAATTTTTATTAAATGTAATTATTATATTTATAATAAGAAATTACTAGTTATTATTTAATGCTTTAAGCATTAAAGACTCGAGCTGAAAGATATTAAATTATTAATTCAGATGTTTACTAATTATTAAGCTTTAAAGATCTTTATGAAAAACAAATACTTAACTTAAAGTTAAGTTAATTATCTGAATATTTTATTAAAGTTTAACTTTTAAATCATCTTTCGATTAAACAAGAATAATATTAAAGTTAATGTGTTAACATGTATGTTTATAATTAATTCTTTCGAAATCGTTAAACGTATTAAGAATCGCTATTAAATAATTTTAATCTTAAATGAAATAAATATTTTAGTAACTGAATTAAAAGCTGATCTTTATTAACGAGTATTAAACGCTAACAAAATTAATAAGCTGTGCATTAAATATTAATAAGTAATAAGCGATAATGAGTTAAAACTATATGACATTAAATTAAAAAACTATTAAATCGTTAACGAAGCTTTATTTAGAAAGAATTTATTATAAGTTTTCGAAAATATGTATACGAAATTGCTACAGAAAATTCATGATTAATCGTTAACTTTTTACCTTAATAATTAAAAAATTATAAACTTAATTTAACGATTTTATTATTAATTAAATTATTAAGTTACGATTAAATAATACATTCGAAACTATTAAGTTTATTAACAAAGTAAGACGCTTCGCGATAATATTAATAAACTTTATTAATTTTTTTTAATTTTATAAAAACGTTAAAAGAATATAATTATGAACTTTATTACGAAAATATCTTTATTTAAAAGCTATAATGCGATCTGCATTATTATTTATCGTTTTATTAAAAAACAACATTATATTCTTTATCATTAAGAAAATAATAAAATCTTAATTAAAGAAACGATTTAAATTATGTTATAAAACGTTTATTAACTTTATAATTTACTCAGTTTTATTATTTCTAATAAAGACTTTTAATTCATATTAACGATATATTAAAGTCTTTACAAGCGATTAAGAATTAAAGCTAGTTTATTATTTCGAAATAAATAATTAATTAAAACGAGTTAATTAAAACGTTAAACGCGAGTTAAGAATTTACTATAACTACATGCAGAATAATTAAGCAAAATGACTTTTAATGATGAAATTCAGCGAAAATTTTAATATTTTCTTCGCTATCTTAATGACTTCGTTTTACTTTAATAAGAATTTTCATTTACGAATGAGTTTTAATTTAAATACGATTAATTACGAAATAACTCGTATACGTATTAAAGCTAGAAAGGTTAACGACATTACAGTTAAGATGAAAAAGCTTTTAATTTTTAATCATTAATAGCTAAAAAAGACTAAGATAATTATTAAAGCATAAATTAATAAGCATCGTTGAGACGTAATTTATGAAATAAGCGATTAGATTTAATTATTCTCTTAAAACGTTAAAATAATTAAATCATGTAAGAATTTAAAAGATAAATAATTAAAATTTTATTAAATTACTATTAATGTAAGAATTTTTTATTAGCTTCGTTTACTCGAAAGTATAAAGTTACTTTATTTAATCTTTAGTCTTAAGTTATTACGTTCGTATTTTTAAAACTTTTTATTAAATTAATATACAGAATTATTATAATTATTAATTATTAAGAACGAAGAATATTAAAAGATAAATAATATTTTAAACTGTAAACGTTATCGAGATTAATTATAATATAAAGTTAAATAAACAGGCTTAAATTGAAACGACGAATAATATTATGTTAATAAAGAAAAATTCGAAAGCTTTAAGAAGATTTTAGTCGAATTTTATAAACTTTACTTAAACAAGTTATATTAAATTAAACAAACACGACGTTTTAAATTAAATTTCTTTTCTTTTATTTATACGAAAATAAATATTCGAAAAGAAAATTAATGTTACGAGTATGTTAAAATTAACTAAGACTAGATCGAGCTTATCACGAGTAAAAGCTTTAACATATTTTAATATATTTTAACATAGCTTTAACATGAACTAATTAATATTTTTAAGTATTACATCTTTTATGTATTATAACATTTTCTTTTCAAACTTAGTACGAACTCTGAGTCTTTAAACATAAATATAACTTTAGAAACTTTCTTTCTTTTATATTTTTAAACTTCTAGTTATAACTATCTTTATAAATTAAACATTTTATTTAGCTCATTTATTAATAATTAAATTTTAAATACGATTTTAACACTTATAAACTATACGTGTTAAGAATATATTTAATTATATAAATAAAACATTAATTTTCGCTCGCGAGACTTTAATTAAATTACGAAAATAAATAATAAGTCAGATTAATAAGTATAAAAAGAAGATTAATTACGAGATTAAATTAAAGATGTTTTTAAACGAACGAAACATCGTTACAGTAAGATTCTTTAAAAAGCTATATGATAAAATGCTCGAGTCATTTAAAGTTACAGATTTTGTAAGCTTTTTTTATAAATTAAAAATATTAAAAACAATGCGTATACACGATGTGTTTTATTTAAAGCTTCTTTAATCTGTCGTTAATGATTTATTATTTAATTAAAAAAATGAATCTTTAAAATTAATAATAATAAACGATAAGAACGAATAATAAATTAATAATATACTAAATTTTTAACGTTATTAAAAACGACTTTAATATTAAATTAAATGAAAGAGTTATAATAATAATCTTAACTAATATAATGCTAACGACGATAAATTTATGAACGTTTAAAAAGTAATTAATAACTTTTATATTAAATATTTAACAAAAGCGTACTAAAATAATATATTCATGCGAATATAAATAGTTAAAGAGAAAAAATAATGACACGATTTTAACCTTCGCTTCATTTAAACTTAATAAAGCTAATTAAGATTTAACTTAATTATAACTTCGTTTCTTTTTATTACGATCGTGTAGTTTAAATTTAAACTAATTTAAACTAATTATATAAATTTAATTATGTTAAACTAAGTTAGTTTAATATAAATTACGTTAAGTTATTATAAACTAGCTTAAAGCTAATGTTAGCACGCTAGTAATTTAGCGCGTGTTCGTAAATACAAGACTCTTCGCGTGTTATATTTTCTTTCTTTTTTAACATTTATTTATTAGTTAAATAATATTTTTATAAATCGCTTTAAGCTAATCTTTAATAAATATAATAAGAATAATATTATCTTATTTAACATAAAGAATAAATAATATTAACTTGCTTTTTATTTTAATTAATTTCTTGTTTCGTCTTATCGTGTTATATATTTAAAGCAATTCGTGAAATAATTTTATTTATTTCTCTTTTTAAAGCGTGTATTACGTAAACGTTTTAAGTTTAATATTACTTAATTTAATTACAGTATAAATTAAATATTACAGCGAGTTTTAAAAGCTATAACGCTCGTGTATTAAGTAACAGATAAAAAAGAAAAAGAGTTATTTTTAATTTAATGAAATATAACTACTAATGTTATTAAACTGTTTAATGTTACTAAACTGTTTAATGATGCGATTAATCGTTTAATTATTTACGCACAAAGTTAAACGGGCTAATTTACTAGCTATTAACTCTACTAGATGATTTATTAATGTTAAACTACACCTATGACGCCCCTTCGCATAATTAGTCGCGTGTGATGACTAATTAGTACTCGAGGATTTGCCGATGAAGAAGCGTAAAGGAAGCGCGTACTAATCGTAATCTAAGACGAAAGAGGTTGGCGCGGAGAAGGAAAGAACTAAACGAAAAAAGAAGAAAAGTAAAAGCCGAGTTCCGTTCCCGGATCCACCAACCTCCAGGGTGTCCTAGATTATAGCTCGACTCACTACTCTATTCATTGTATGCGGCGAGAGTCCTAGTACTTCGTATGAATACTGTAAATCAAGCAGCCAGCAGTAACATCGCCACCGCGTCCTTGGCTGTTACCTGCAAACACTATTAGCATGGCATCCTCGACAAGAACGTGGGAAGTCGGTTGAGACACTCACAATTTTTCCACGCGGTATGCAGAATATCCGCACATTGGTTATTCGCCACGGGCGTAGCCAAATTAAACCCACCATTAGGTGTACAATCAGGCACAGAGGTGAGCTTGATCTCATAAACGTCATCCTGACTTCCCTCGCTAGGCGGATAATCAAACGCAACATCGATGGTCGTCCTGTCCATGGAGCGCTCACCAGCCATAACGGTCTGCGCAATACTGATGGGAGCTTGCGCGTTGGTATTGGAAGCGTACTGGTCGCAGAAGAACTTGGCGACCTTCTGCATCTCACCCTCGTGGGCATCCTTGACGTGGTTTGCGGGATTGGGCACACAAGATGGCTGAGATGGAGGATCCACGGGCGCGATGGTGGGGGCACCACCGCCTCCGCCACTAACCGTGGTGGCTGGGTCTGGTGTACTTCCAGACATTGTGCAGCTGGCGGGGGCATCGCGCTTGAGCTTCTTCATCTTGGGTGGGTCCGCGAAGCTTTTATGCAAGTCTTGGATGCTGGAGTCGACGTCATTCATGAATTGCTCCAGCTGAGATGTCTGTCTATCGAGGAGATTGCGGAATTCGAATAGAGGTGCCGAGCGCTGTGAGTTGTAGATCTTCTCCATGTTGGTGCCCAGGCCTCCGATGGACCCGTCGATGCTTGCGTCAAATTTCGAGAGTCGGTCTGGAGAAGGGTCTTTTTTACCCATACCGGAGATCCAGTCTTTGATATTAACAGTGGCAGAAGGATTAGTAGCCGTGTTGGTATATGACAGCCCGGCGAATTTTGTATTGGGGACTGGTTTAGTTGCTGGACCCTTGCAGTAGGCAGTATCAAGCCTGAAACGTTGTCAGCTTAGCAGACGATAAGGTACGGATCGACTTACGCAGCGTTGTCTTTGTAACATGCAAGGATATTGAAAAGATCAAAAAGGTCACCTGGAATCTTGGATTTAACCTGTTCGAAAAGCGTGTTGAATTCGGTGCGAGGCATGAAGGTCATATATAGTTTTGGGCTCTCATCCGGTTTCAATTCATTGGCCGCGATTTTACCGTAAGACAAAACCAAGGAACAAAAGCCGAGCACGTCGTCGGTAACCGTGGACGCGTCGATGCCGTTCGGGCTGGATTGAAAGAAGTCTTTCGTTACCAGGGTAAGTCCGTCCCGGCCAAACCCGTCGAGAATGTTGCGCTTCTTGTCTAGGGGGTCAGAGATTGCTTTCTGTTCTTTCATCAGACTATATAGCGCCTCGAGAGGCATGGACGTCGTGATCTGTGGATCCCACGGTAATTTAGCTGGATCGTCATTGCCATTTGGTCCATCGATTCTCCAGGGATTGCATTTATTATCCTGAATGTTAACGTTGTTTGGAGGGGTCCCGTGCCACGGCTTCCAATCGATCTGCTAGCGTATCAATAGGAGAAGGTATAAGGAAACTAGATCCAGTACTCACAAGATCATCCGCGATTGCTTTAGCTGTCTTGCCGCCATCTCCACCGACTTTGATATTACGACCGTCCAAGATGTACTCCGCATAGAGCTTCCCTCCAGACCCGGAGGCTCCAGTGTCTGCGGTTAGCATCCAATTCGTTCCTGTGCGCTCGGCGACGACCTTTTTCCTCGCCGCATTTGTATCCTCGGTATTGCAGTCTCTGTTCACGAAGTAAAAAAAAGGACTCTCGAACTCGGCACCAATGCCTGCGGTCCCATCGGCAGTGACGGCATCGTTGAATACCAGCTGGTTGTCCTCGACATCTTCCACACATGGATCTGAATAAGCACGTGGATGCAGTGGTACGTATGCTGCAGAAGCCGTAAGCAGCGTGGAAAGGTACAGGACTGAGTGCATGGTGAGGAGGGTTTCTCAAATATAAGGTGTGATTGGAAGGTAGTAATAATAAATTGCAAACTTCGCTGAGAATTTAGGGAAGGCAGACAAGCACGAGGTTTATATACACTCGTACATCCTATGCGTTAGTGGAGTAAGGCTCCGTTATCCTCCTTGTTACAAAATTTCTAGCTCGGTACTGTGCCCTACGTGAGTTGACTTCATAGTCTGACATAGCCTCTTCCTTTGTATTATTGCAGTCGGTGGGTGAAAAAAGGGCAACCCCATCATCCTCCTTGTTTCAAAGTCACTGAGCTGAATACCGTGCCTTGTATGCAGTGGTTCGAGGAAGAGAGTCCTCGAACACTATTCACTTAACCATTGTAGGTGTTGAGACAGCGGCGTGGAAGCAGTCAGTACACCATGAGGCTCACGATATTAGGGAGGCATGCTGCCAATACATCTAAAATTCTCAATGCTAGCGATGTGTTCTTTCGAATACAAGGCGGCGGCGACTGGGTTTGTTAGCTCGCTTTACGAGACGCTGTTCTAGCGTATCATCGATCCTGAATTTTGCCACAGCACATTCGGAGAACAGCTTGCCGGCATCAAGTGTGGGTTGGCGCCGGACTGTAGGGGCTGAACTTGCGAGCTTGTTGCGTCATGCGTTCTTCTGGCACAGCAGTGTTACCACTCACATACTGTGCCAGGACAATGCCATCCCTACGCCAAGTTTCGAGGGCAAGGCTGCTACTTGACCGAATTGCCTTGCAGTAGGTGTGGTTCCGAATCACTGGTATCAGCATGAGTAATGAATCCTATTTCGATCGCTAGAATCACATGGTAACGTTCCAGGCGACTGTCCTTGGCAAGCGCACAGGAAGTTTTCCCTACAAGTGGGTGCTTCGAATCCAGCTCATGATCCTAGATCCGTGGGCTATCTAGCATCGACGCTATGCCTCGTCGCGGTGTAGCGCTGTTTGCTCCCTTCATAGTTATTCAGAATGTTTCAACTCCTTAAACACTACCGGAGCCCGCCGCCGCAGTGATACGAGCGCTAATGCAGGGGCTTTCGTGTTACGGAACCAGTTAGGAATTAAGAGCCCCGCCTTATGGGGCTTTGTGGCTTTGCGGCGTTAGATGTAACGGGGCTAACGACGGCATCGAAGCTGAGACAGCATCAGGGGTCTTAGCTGGGCGGCTAAGCATCACTACACTGCTGTCCAAGCCTATGTCAAACCCAAGGGCTTATTGGTAGCGATAATAGGGAAAAGGCTGACTTAGGTAACGGTGACATGGAAGGACTTAGGGACCAAAGGGGGGGGCAAGATAAGCGCCCGGGTACTAGCGTCGACTGCCGTAGCCGATGAACACCAAGACACTACTGCGAGTCTAACCTCATACGCCTACATCTTGGCAAGATCGATTTGCTGAAGGTTTCCACGAGTGGGGGGTTGAATCCTAACCTTGAAGCCTGATTGATTCCCCCGCGAATTTGTACTCTCTGTCGCTCTTTCTCTTCACATGTTTATCAGCATCTCTTTATCCTACAAACAATACTATGGTCCTTATCCGTTTGCCTAACGAGGTCCTCGACAACATCATAATACATGTTATACCCGAAGGTTTCGAGAGCCTAGCGTTGACTTGCCAGAAATTCCACACGCTGTGCACCCCGTTCCTTTCACAACACAACCTTGTCCGCTCGCACTTGTATAACTTCAGCTACGACGAACGATTCAGCGACAATGTCTTCCCTATCAGAACAGCCTTCGACCTCATCGCCCGGAGCGCTGTCGAGCCCATCTTAGCACGCTACATCTCCACGGCCGATTTCGGCAAGGACAGCTTCTTCATGAAGGGCCGACCCCGCGATTTCAACCCTGATATCCGACCCGAAAACTTCAACATTGACACCCAACTTGGTTGCAGTGCAGCCATTCATGACCTCCTCGCTTCTTCGCCCTACCTTGAGGCAGCGGGTCTCGATTGGAAGGAATACTGGACAGCCATCGACGAAGACCTCGAGAATAGAGGTTACTCCCAGCACGCCGCCGCGTTTCTCCTCACGCTCCTCCCCAATATCAAGACCCTGGTCTTACCTCGAAGATGGAAGGCGCTCGACGCAACGGATAAGCTCATCGATACCTTAATACGGAAGGCCAGGCAGCCGCATCTCCCCACCGATAAGCCCAGCCTGGCCCACGTCACCAACGTTCGGTCGATATACTCCTATGGACCGCGAGAACAAATGGATCTGGCCTTAGCGAACCCTTTTCTTGCCCTGCCTTCCCTCCGCTCTTTCTACGGCCCTAGCTGTGTGGCCACCACCCCCTCCTCCTCAACCCAGTCCAGAGCACTATACCTTTCGACCTTCAGATCTGAGACCCTGGAGTGGGTCCACCTGAGCGCGGGCTGCATCGACGCCCCAGGAATGGCGGCCTTCCTCGCACATGTTCCCCGCCTACGCTCGCTCCGGTACTCGCACTGCACCAAAGAAGGGACCGATGAAGGCTGGGACATATGTGCCTTCATCACCGCCATAAGTCACGCTGTAGGGTCGCACCTGGAAGAACTTTCCGTCACGATTCGCGAACTGCGCGGCTCGATAGCTGCAGGAAAGGTATCCATGCGCGACTTCCAGCGGTTGCGAAAGCTGGAGTTTCCACTTGAGGTTGCAGTCTGTAATCTCAACTATACCGAAACATCAGTCGCAGGCTCAATGAAGGACCTGAGGCTAGAAGACGCCGCGCCCATCCTCCTAGCCGCCCTCGTTCCCTCAACAGTTACCCAGCTCTCCATCACATCGTCCGGTAGAGATGCTCACGCACCGGCCCTGGAGGCCATGTTCCGTGACTTTGCAGCCAAGAAGGTGCAGATGGTGCCGAAGCTCACGGATATTCATCTTTCGTGTCCGGTGAGCCCGAGTGCGGGCGATAAATACAAGGAGGTTTGCGAACGGGTAAGGGAGGAGTGTGAGAGGGTGGGTGTGGTTTGTACGTTGAAGAAGTGGGAGAGTTCTGCTGCTTTGAGCTGGGACGGGGAGGAATAAGAGGGTCCTTAGGTTGGTGTTTGGGAGGGCCTTCACAACGGCTATATGGCTGTGGTGGACGCGACGAGGGATTCATAGGAAGTCTAGGCTTTCGGATAACCCTAAAGGACGTTACTCGTTCAACATGACAAGATTGAGCTAAGCATGTCCTTCATTACGTCACGACGATCACCTACATCTCTTTCTAGGCTATAGTACTTCCTTATCTCGTCTCATCATCAATCTTATGTTTCATAATAAGCTCGACCTAATTTCTTCCTATTCCGCGGACAACGACACTCTTTTCTCATGTGCTTATCAACATTTTACCGCCGCATATGCCCCTCAATTCCTCTATTGGTGCAGAATTCATGGCTTGGACATCGACCTTACAAATCGAGCTACGATAGAGCACGTGCGGCCACGCTAGAGACTGGTCGCTATATTGGTCAGACGGAGAGCGGTTCACAACACCAGAGATGTCTAAGCGAGTTCGAAAGCGGTTCTGTAAAGTTCCTAGCTATAGCTCTACCTTGTTAAATTGAAGGTGATGCTCGTGTTATCGCTTGACTTTGCCTTTTCATCGGGGATCTGTCCGCATGCTAGGTATCTCCTAATAGACATGTTGACGGCGCAGGTAGCATTAGATCCTTGATTTGGCGGAGCGCGCAGATTGCGCACAGGCAAGTACAAAGTGGTAGTCGCCGAATGCACGCAACCAATACCTTCCGCTTATATGACCTTGTGTTTCTAGGGTCAATTTGCTTGATTAGCGGTGCTTTTCAGTAGCAGTGCCACGATATCTAAATGACCTCCGTGGATGGCGGCGAAGATGGCCTTCTTGAAGAAACTGGTAGTTGCATTCAGGTCGGCTCCTTTGGCGAGGAGTAATTCCACCATCGCTTTACTTCCGAGCAGGCAAGCAAGATGCAACGGTGGCCCAAAAGGCCTGCTATCGTCATTCACGTCCGCTCCGTGCTTGACTAGAAGCCGCACGATTTCCTCGCAGTCCAAGAGCTTGTCTCCTGCAGCAATAATGTAAGAAAATGTGGGCCAAGCACCCGGCAGGTAGAGTGCCGTCACGAGTTCCTTTGCGGCCTCTGACTTCAATCTCCGGAGCGTGGGGGCTGCACACGCTTCCAATGCAGTCAACAATGGCGTCCCATACTCTGAACTCTTGCAATCTACATTAGCCCTACGTGAAAGAAGCAACTGTACGACCTCCACTTGCAAATGCGAAGCTACTACCTGCAGTGGATAGTCGCCTCGGGCCTCAGCTTGTCCATTGATCCTGACCCACCTCTATTCAGCATAATGCCGACGGTTGCTATCGAGCCTGTCGCGCACACATGGAGGAAGCGTTTAGTAGTAGGAGAGGCGTAGTCTAGCATGAGTCGGAAGACAGAGTCATCAAGCCCACGGACAGCAAAAGCTTCATCGATGACAGTCTCCGACTTCTCACCATCATAGATCTCCTCAAGTAAGAGTTCAATAATAGGGAGGCGTCCTTGACGGCATGCCAGGCCTAGCACAAGTTCGGCTTTCAACCTAAGTGAGAGCAAAAGACGCACCATGTCAGCTCGACCCCCAAAGACTGCGGTTTCTAAGGAACTGGTTCCGACCTGAGCCCCTAGGGATAGTAGCAATCTCGTTACATCCAAGTGACCTTTGTCAATAGCTTCATGGATTGGACTCTTCTCCTTGCTCGGAAAGTTAATCGGTGCGCCAGCGCCAACTAACGCTTTTACCACCCCTACATTGCCCCTACATTGCCTTGCATCGAAGCTTGAACCAACGGAGGCAGCGTTGCAGAGTCATGATGTACCGCGCTCGCCCCATGCTCCAGGAGTGTCTTGACGATGCTCGATTTGCCAGATTCGACTCCCAACTGCAGCGCATTTTTCAGGGCGTCCCCCCAGTCGCTGGTGTTGAACCCCGGCGTTGTGCTTCTGAGCTTCATGTCTGCTCCGTGATTAAGGAGTGTTTTTACGACTCCTACACTACCGCCGCTAAGTGCTGCTTGCAAGGCTGTATGCCAGCGGCCATCTGCAAGACCAGATTCCATCTATCGTCTGTGGTCATGATCTGAGGCATATGATGGGGAAGGTTGAATAACACTGCTCCAGATCCTTCGTCGAACACGTACTTCGGCGACGGAGCTCGCCGAAACTGGCCATCGGAGTTGTGAAAGTCGTAAGCGAGTGTTCTCAAAGTGTTGCTAAATCCTACAAGAGAGCTCTTCAACATGTGACGTTGCTCTTGAAAGTTGAAGAGACGGGTAATATGAGGACTCTGAACCACTACTTTGCCCTTACTCTGAACAAATTGAGGATACAATGTACTCTCGAGTCGGTTTTTAGTTTCCAGCCAGCAACAAGCGATCCTCGCTAATTACTAGGGGCGCCCCACCTAAATTCGGGGGATAAACTGTTTAGGCATGAAAATCATTATCGCCTTTCTGCTCAATGATTAACTTAATGACCTTTAATATACGCTTAATTCAGCCATTTATGAGCTTAACAGAAAGTGCGTCTCATGCAGCTACTCATAGTGCATTCATATCCTTCTTATTTAAAGAAATTTTCTTTTGCTTATTAATTCATTAACGACATCATCATCAGATTTATTTTATTAAGTTTAAATTAAGCGAACGAGATAATTAATTCATGAGCTTATACAGATCTCATTAATCGTATAACTTCTTGTTTCATTTGCTTTTATGTGAAGCTGCTTTGTTTTTTATAATTAAAGAATTTCGTTTAACTGCATTCAGCTTCTTTACAAAAGGAAAAAGCTTTATTTTTAATATCTGTCGATATTTATATTAATTTACATCTTCGCTAAATTAATTCTTTCGCGTCTTTATTTTCTTTTTCAGATAATTCTTTATTTAAGAAGCTTTTTCTTTTCGCTTCTTTTCGATTTTCTGAGATTCTAGCTCTTAAAGAGCTTAAGTAGCGAGAAAGATAATCGTTTTATTCGATCTTTCAGTCATGTTTTTAACAGCTAGCTTAGTTTTAATTTTATGTTTCTTCTTTTCTGTTTTTATATAAAATGTGTAACAGAAATCTTTCGCATCGTATGTAAAAGAGTCTTAAAATTACTTATCTGAGTACGTTAATTACTTAGTTTTAATTACGTCTGTATAAAATTTCTTATTTAATTTAATTCATAATCGTAAAAAGTCTCGTCGTTTTTCTTTTCGTATACTAGCTTTATTTATAAACACGATACGTCGTTTAAAGTTAAAATGCTTATATTTTTAAGCTTAACGATAACGTTTAATCTTTATAAATATGTTTAATAAAGTTTTTTAATCGTGCTTTCTTCTGTAATATTCTTTATCATATATAATTTACTTAAAAAGAGAATTTAATATATCGAGCTTTAGCTTAACTATGTGCTGCACGACTTTCTTGTCGCGATTTTCTCTTAAGCTGATTACGTAGTTACATAGCTCATTCTTCTTCTCTTTAGTTAAGCGTTAAGATCTTTTAATGTTCGCGTTTTAATTATAAAAATTAATAATATTTAGTAAAAATATGCGTAATCTTTTAACTCTTTCAGTAACTCTGTTAGCTATTTAATTAACGATAGAAAAAGATATGTTTGTTTTCTTTAAAATCTGTTGTTTAAATTAATCTTCGCACTCGTATAAAAAGGTAGCTAGCATGCATTTAAATGAATTTACGCGTTTTTTATTTAATTTACTAACTCGACTAGCTTTCGTTTTAATCTGATTCTTCGTGTTTTTATATTTAGTAAACATTTTGTATATAGAAATTGCAAAGAGATAAATTTAATTATTTCGAATGTTTTAATTTTTTCTTAAATTTAAATAAAACGTTTCTAGTAATTAGCGAGAATCGCTTATTACTGACTGAAAATTAAAAATCGACTCGAGAGTATTAAGAAAAGACTCGTTTTAGCTAACTCGTGAACTGTATCAGAGTAAGATAATAAACTCGTTCTTCGTTTAAGCGATATTCTTAATACTTATAAAAGTAATAATAATTAGCTTGTTAAGAATTTAAATAACATTTTACGCTTATATTACAAGCTTGCTTAAAAGTAATTCGTTAACGCTTTATTTAAAAGTGCTGTAAATTATTTACTATTAATTATAACAGATAAAAAAGCTACAATTTAAATATTAAAACTAGTTTAAAGGTTTAATATTTAAAAAACGATAACAATCTTCGTCGACAGTATTTTAGCATTAAAAGCTATTTCGAAAACTAGAAGTCAGACCTTACACATACACGAAAACATCAGTTATGTAAAAGAACTAAATTATTTAGTTAAACTGCACTGAATTCCTAGTCATCAGAATATTAGCGGTAACGACTTAGTCGATAATTTAGCTAAAAAGGGACACAATCTAGCTAAAATTTAAAACACGTCAACGTCGTATGCTTTTATTAAGAAGGAAATTAATAAAAGCATTATGAATAACTGAACTGAGATGTAACAAAGCTCTAAACATTAAGGCAAACACTATACTCAATTTACTACAGCGTCAGGTAGTAAATTAGTAAAATATTTATTAAACAAAACAGATAAATTAACGCTATCGACT
>JAABUO010005016.1_pt1 | contig 15528 bp, 14 predicted proteins | sample 5559291 | NCBI WGS metagenome assembly JAABUO01 (sample SAMN10711878, study PRJNA513372) | rock metagenome | isolation source: Antarctica rocks | place: Antarctica: Victoria Land, Finger Mt sud
CGGCTCAAACAGTGGCGCGGCGTCGCCACCCGCTACGACAAATACGCCCTGACCTACCTCGGCGGCGTCACCCTGGCCGCCATCATCATCCACCACCACGTCCGCAATTAGCAGACGCGCTCTAGTCACCCGTGGCCGAGCAGCAGCGCGAACCTGGAGATCGTCGACGTCTGGGCATCCCGCGTCCCCGTCGAACCCGAGGGTGTTCGCTGGCTCGACGGGGAACAGGTGCCGGCGATCGGCGCCGACCTCGAGCCGGTCGGCCGGGTGGGTGGGCGGCCGCAGCGGTTGCCGGAGAACGACAATTCCGCGTTCATCGGGTCCTACGTGCTGGGGCTGGGCTTCACGATGACCGAGGAACAGGCGCGCGAGCTCATCGCCAACGACCCCCGCAACGCAGATGTTCTCTACCCCTACGTCATCGGGCAGGATCTCAACCAGCGGCCGGACAGCTCCGCAAGCCGCTGGATCATCAACTTCCAGGACTGGCCGCTGACCCGTGCCGAGCAATACCCCGACGCACTCGACATCGTCCGGCGACTCGTGAAGCCTGAACGCGACCGGAACAAGGACAGGTCCAGGCGAGAGATCTGGTGGCGCTTTACCAGACCTGCACCCGACCTTTACCGGGCCATCGCCGACCTCGACCACGTCCTCGCCATCTCCCTCGTCAGCAGTGTCGTTATGCCGGTCCGCGTTCCTACGGGCCCAGTCTTCGCCCACAGGTGCGCTGTCTTCGCTCTCGACGACTACGCCAGCCTGGCCATACTGTCCTCGGCTGCCCACACGGTTTGGACCGTCCGCTACACCTCAACCCTCGAGACACGCATCAATTACGCTCCGTCGGACGTCTTCCTCACCCTGCCGCGTCCGGAGCCGACGCCGGACCTGGACCGCCTTGGGGAGCGCCTGGACTCCGAGCGTCGTGCTCTGATGCTGTCCCGGTCCTGGGGCCTGACCACTACCTACAACCATGTTCACGATCCGGCCGACCGCGACCCTGAGGTGCTTGCTCTGCGTGAGTTGCACGCCGAGATCGACCACGCGGTGATGGATGCTTACGGGTGGGATCTGGACCTGGAGATCGGTCATCACCCCACGAAGATCGGCACCCGCTGGACCGTCTCGCCCCGAGTCCGCTTCGAGCTCCTCGACCTCCTGCTGGAGGAGAACCACCGCCGCGCCACCCTGGCGTGACACCCACCGCGCTCCACCGGATGAAGGACGCCGTATGACCGCTGGGCTGGATTCACGCCTACCCCTCGCCTCGGGCACTCTCACCATTCGGCAGGTCCTCGACACGCTGGTCCTGTATCCCGGCAACACCGTGCGGTACTACGACTGCGCGGGCACGCCCCGACCGGAGCGCAGTACCGCCCAGCGGGTCACGCTGGGCGACCTTGGCCGCATCACCTTGATGAACCCCAAGGTGTCCGGCGTGGACGCCGCCGCGCTTCTTGATCTCGAGGTGGGAGAGGACGTGTGGGCGGCGGTCCCATCCGACGCGGACCTGGCCGACGCCGATCCTGCGGTGACCGGCGGGCTCTATGACGCTGCCTTGGCTCTGCACGATGCGCACCGCCTGCGCGGTGTCAGCGTGGGCAAGATCGGCAAGCTGCTGCACCTCAAGCGCCCTGCCCTGTTCCCGGTGCTCGACCGGGACCTTCGGTGGCTTTACGACATGCGTGCGACAGAGCAGGCTCGGCGGTCGGAGTTGGCGTTCCGCGGTTACCGGCGGGTCTATTGGGGCGCTGTCCGCGCCGATCTCGTTGCGTGGCGACAAGCGGGCGCCTTCGCCACCCTGCGGGGTGAGCTCGCGCAGGATGAGACCCGCAGCGGATGGGCGGAGCTGACCGACCTGCGCCTGCTCGACATCACCGCTTGGTCCTATGGGAAGCGGCGCACGCAAGCCGGATAACGCTCAATGCCGTCATGCCGGGCGGCCCGCGTGTTGGACTTTCGGTCGGAAGCGGGCAGCTGTCCCCGGTTGTCGTTGCCCGGCCGTACCGTTCCCGGTGATGAGTACCGACAGCGTTTCAGCGGGTCCTGCCAGTTCCTTCGACGTCCGCGCCGAGCTGGAGTCTTTGCTGGAGCGTGACCTGCTGGGGCCGCGTGACGGTGAGTTCGAGGAGCTGCCCCCGGGCGTGTCACCGGCCGCGCGGTACCTCGTGGGTCGCCTCGTTCCCAGGACCTCACCCTCCGCACCGCCGAGGGTGCTACCAGTGGCATCGGGGGCGGACAGCGACGCGGACACTGATGATCCTGATCTTGTTGATCGGGAGGTCACGGGTGCTGCCGAGACCCGCGGGGATGACCTGGAGACCGCGCAGGCTGGGCGGACGGGGACGATGGCGGCGTCCGCGCTGGGGATGTCGTTTCAGGTTCCGGCCGACGTGGCCCGGGTCGTGGTGACCGGCAGCTGGGGCAGCTACTCCCCCACCGCCTCCGAGGTACACGTCACCGAACAAGAGCGTCCGCGGCGGGTGTGGCGACGCACTCCGCATGGGGGTGTCAAGGAGCTTGATCTCACGCTCGCCGAGGCTGATCCGATCGTCCTGGACACTGCGAGTGAGCGTGTGGTGCTGCGGGCGACGGTGCGGACCCGGGGTGGTGTGCGGCTGGTGGATCTGGCCTTGGTCAACGACCAGGGCCAGCCAGACTCGTCGCCGGATACCGCCCGGCTCTACCAGGTGTCGCTGACGGTGACCGCGCTCGATGGCAACACCGCGATCTTCGTTGCGCACAACGATCCCCAGTTCAGTCCCGCTCCCACCACCCAGGACCCGGAGCGTCGCCACCTGGATCTGCTGTACCGCTCGCGGCGCGAGTATGCCCACGGCCGGCAGTGCGCCGCGGAGGCGGACGTGCGCGACGGCGCGACGCGGGCGTGGCGGTTGCGGACCACCAGCTTCCCCGCCGCCGACGTCGCCCTGACCGTGCCCGGGAACCGGGCGAGCATGCCGGGTCTGGTGACCGACATGGCCCGCCTCGGTAGTCCCGAGCTTGCCCGGGACGATTTGGAGCGGGCCCTGCGCCCCCTCGTGGTGGGCTACCGCCGCTGGCTGCGGGCTCAGCGGGGCCGTCTCGATGACCCCGAGGTGCAGCGGTACGAGCCGGCCGGCAGTTATGCCTTGACTGATGCGGAGGTGATGGCGGACCGGTTGGACCGTGCCGTGGACCTGCTTCGTGATGACGCCCAGGCCCGGGAGGCGTTCCGTTTCGCCAACCAGGCGATGGCCTTGCAACGTGTACGGAGCGAGGTGGTGCGGGCCCGGACCGCGGACCCCTCCGCGTCGCTCAACGAGTTGCTGACCCGGTTCGACGTCCCGGCTCAGCGCAGCTGGCGACCCTTCCAGCTGGCGTTCGTCCTGTTGTGCCTGCCCGGGTTGACCGATCCCACCCACCCGGACGCGCACCGCGACATCCAGGGTCAGGCGCAGCTGCTGTTCTTCCCCACCGGCGGCGGCAAGACTGAGGCCTACCTGGGGCTGACCGCGTTCACCCTGGGGCTCCGCCGGCTGCAGGGGGTGGTCGGCACCGGGTCGGAGGCCCGGGACGGCACCGATGGTGTCGCCGTCCTCATGCGGTACACGCTGCGCTTGCTCACCGCGCAGCAGTTTCAGCGCGCCTCGTCGTTGGTCTGCGCCTGCGAGGAGCTGCGCCGCGAACGCATCGCCGGCGGCGACACCCGGTGGGGTGCCACCCCGTTCCGGATCGGGCTGTGGGTGGGTAGCTCGGTCACCCCCAACTCCTTCGACGAAGCCCGCAGAGCCATCGAGGACGTCCGAGGGGTCGACGACGCCGTCGGTGGACCGCTGCAGTTGGCGGCGTGCCCGTGGTGCGGGTCCGCGCTGTCCGCCGGGCGGGACCTGCGCACCGACGACAAGCGTCGTCGGGTCCTGCTGTTCTGCAGTGACCCCGAGGGGGACTGCGCCTACAGCCCGCGCCGCTCCCCTGAGGAGGGTCTGCCGGTGCTCATCACCGACGAGGAGATCTACCGGCTCACCCCCGCGCTGATCATCGGCACGGTCGACAAGTTCGCGCAGCTGCCGTGGCGGGCGGCCACGGCGTCGCTGTTCGGGACCGTCGACCAGCAATGCCCCCGCCACGGCTACCTCAGCCCCGACGTCAATTGGTGCAGCGGCACCCATCCCCGCGCCGGGGCCCTGCCCGCGACCAAGCCCCGGCCGGTGTTGGCGCTGCGTCCCCCAGATTTGATCATCCAAGATGAGTTGCACCTCATCGCGGACGCTCTCGGGTCGATGGTGGGCCTCTACGAGACGGTCATCGACGCCCTGTGCACCCGGGTCCAGAACGGGACGCCGGTCCGCCCGGTGTTGGTGGCCTCCACGGCCACCGTCCGCCGCGCCAAAGATCAGGTGGAGCAGGTCTTCGCCCGGGACCTGGCGATCTTCCCGCCGCAGGTCCTCGATGCCGGCGAGACCTTCTTCTCCACCGTGGTCCCCCCCAGCCCGGCCACCCCTAGCCGCCGCTACCGCGGGATCTGCGCCACCGGGGAACGGTTCAAGTCCATCGAGATCCGGGTCGCGGCCGCGCTGCTGGAGCACGCCCAGTACCTGTTCGACCGTCACGGCGCCGCCGCCGACCCCTACATGACGCTGGTGGACTACTTCACCTCCACCCGGGAGCTCGCCGGCATGCGCCGTCTCGTCGAGGACGACGTCGCCGAGCGGCTCACCTCCCAGTCGGTGGCCACCCGCCGGCGTCGACCCCAAGTCAGCGAGCTGACCAGCCGGATGCCTAGCAGCCGGATCGCCACCACCCTCGCCGACCTGGAACGACCCTTCTCTCCCCGCCTGGACACCAACGCCGCGATGACCGTCCTGCGGGGTGAGCCGGGACCCGACAAGGACGCCATGGTCGAGGAGCTGAAGTCACGGGCCCCCGCCCTGGATGTGCTGTTGGCCACCTCGATGCTGCAGGTTGGGGTGGACGTGCAGCGCCTCGGGCTGATGCTGGTCACCGGTCAGCCCAAGAGCACCGCCGAGTACATCCAGGCCACCTCCCGCGTCGGCCGCGACCGCTCCCGGCCCGGCCTGATCGTCACCCTCTACCAGTGGAGCCGGCCCCGCGACCTCGCCCACTACGAGCGCTTCGCCTACGACCACACCACGTTCGGTATGCGGGTGGAGGGCCTGACCACCACCCCCTACAGCGACCGGGCCCTGGACCGGGGGCTCAGTGCGGTGCTGGCCGCCGGGGTGCGGCACTCCGGTACCGCCGCCCTCGCCAACACCGCGGCCAGCTCGGTGGCGCTCACCGGTGCAGGGGCGATCGCCCTGCTCGACCTGTTCCAGGCCCGTGCCTCCCGGGTCACCCACGACGCCGCCCACGCCGGCGAGGTCCGCCAGCAGATCCAGCACCGCCTCGACGACTGGCACCACCGGCGAACTCACCTGCAGACCGGGTCCCTCGGCTACCAACAAGCCGCCGACGTCACCGGGTTGCTGCACAAGCCGGACGAGACCAGCTGGGACACCTGGACCGCGCCGATGAGCCTGCGGGAGGTGGAGCCGGAAGTGTTGCTGCAGCTCGACCGCCGGGACCACAGCATCGACAACGCCCCCGCCTGGACCTACGACCGCACGCAGGAGACCTCGTGAGCCCACTGCCCGCCACCGCCGCGAAGGGCCCCAAAGGGCAGCCCACCCGGGTCGGCGGGGCACGACCCAGCCACCTCGTGACCACCGGGGGGACCGGGTCCATCGTGGACCTGCCCGGCATGAGCGTCATCGTCCGCGGGACCGAGGCCTGGCCCCTGGAACGCGCGGAGACCATCACCGAGCCCCGCCTGCTGGCGAAGATCAAGGCATCCCTGGGTCCCCAGGTCACCGCGCTGCGCACCGCCCCCTGGGACCCTCAGGACTCCGATGACGCCTGGACCCGCACCGGGGTACCCGTCTCCCCGTTCCCCCGGTGGCTGCGGTGCCCAGCCTGTCACCGCCTCGGCCCCCTGGACCCACCCGGCCAGTTCGAGCTGGTGCACCGCAGCGGCCGCCGCCCCGACCTGGCCAAGTGGGTGCACAACACCTGCCAGAAGCAAACCCAGCGCCGCGACCTGCGTAAACGGGCCTGCCTGCCGGCGCGTTTCCTCGTCGCCTGCCCCGACGGGCACCTCGACGATTTCCCCTACGTCGACTTCGTCCACCACGGTCGCACCGAGCCGTGCGGCCGAGCCAAGCTCGTGTTGCGCGACAGCGCCAACACCCTGGGACCTCGGGTGACCATCACCTGCGTGGAGTGCTCGGCCTCCCGCAACGTGTCCCAAGCCAGCGGCAAGGACGGGTGGGAGGCGCTGCCCGCCTGCCGCGGCCGCCACCCCCACCTGCAGCGGTTCGAGCCCTGCGGCAAAAAGTTGCGCCTCATGGTGCTCGGCGCGTCCAACCTCTGGTTCAGCGTCACCGCCAGCGCGCTGCACCTGCCACAAAGCCAAACCGTCACCGACATCGTCTCCGTCCACTGGGCGCTGCTCGGTGAGCAACCCAACGCCACCGTCGCCGGGCTCCTGGTCGACAACGTCGATGCCCTCCGCGCACTGCGCGGCACCCCCGCCGGCGAGGTGTGGGCCGCGATCATGGCGGTCCGCCAGCAAGGTGGACCTGTCGTCTCGGCCCCGCAATCAGACTTACTCCGTGCCGAGTGGGAGCTGCTGTCCCACCCCACCACCCAACGCCAGGACGACGACTTCCGCGCCGTGCCCACCCCCAACCCCGAGGGCTATGACCACCTGCTCAAGCAAGTGGTGCTCCTCAGCCGCCTCCGCGAGGTCCAAGCCTTGCTGGGTTTCACCCGACTCACCGCCCCGGATCGCCGCGAGCTCGAACCGGTCAACCGGCTCAGCCTCAGCCACTCCATGCCCACCTGGGTGCCCGCATTCGAGCAGCGCGGGGAAGGGGTGTTCCTCGAGCTCCCCGAAGACCGGGTACGGGCCTGGGAGCAGCGGGTCGAGAACCACCCCCGCATCACCGCACTACGGGAGTCCTTCCGGCGGTGGTCCGCCAACCGTGAGCGCCCCCTCGATGCCACCTTGCCGATCCCCCGGTTCCTGCTCCTGCACACCCTGAGCCACCTGCTGATCCGCCAGGTCGCCCTGGAGTGCGGCTACGGGTCCTCCAGCATCCGCGAACGCCTCTACGTCGGAACAGCTGCCGAACCGGCCACCGGGATCCTGCTCTCGACCGCAGCCAGCGACAGCGAAGGCACCCTCGGGGGCTTGGTCGCCCTCGGGCAGCGCGAGCACCTCAAGCGGCTGCTCGACAACGCACTCGACGACGCCAGCCGCTGCTCCTCGGACCCGCTGTGCGCGGAGCACACCCCCGAAGATCCCTCCGAAACCCTGCACTCAGCGGCGTGTCACGCCTGCCTGTTCGCGTCCGAAACCACCTGCGAAACCAACAACCGGTGGCTCGACCGCGCCGTCCTCGTCGACCTCACCGGGGACGGACTCGCGTTCCTGTGAACCAGCGCACCCACGACATCGTCGATATCGCCACCAGGCTCAGCCGCGCCCTGCCACCCCTGGATGTGGAACGCCTAGCCGATGCTGTGCGGGTGCCCGGCGGCTTGAGCAAGCTGCGGACCGAAGCGGGTGAACGGGTACGCACCGCGTGCCTCTCGCTGCAAGCCACCCGGCTCGAGGAAACCGAGTGCCACCTCGTGGCCGGCGTCTTGCTGGGATCCCTGCAACCCAACCCAGCAGTGTCGACCGTGGAGACCGTGTGGACGGGTCCACCCAGCGGCAACCGCACCACACGACTCACCTCGGCGGTGCTCGTCGACCTCATCGGGTCGGCCACCACGTCCGTGCTCCTCGTGGGGTTCGCCGTACACAACGAACCGTCCGTCACCGCCGCACTCACCCAGGCACGAGCACGCGGAGTGGGAGTGCGCCTGGTCCTCGAACGCACCGCGGACAACCCCGGCTACAACCCCTCCTACCCAACCCCGTTCCCCGGGGTCGACGCCGAACGGCTTTGCTGGCCGAGCCCACCACGACCCGACGGCGCAGCGCTGCACGCCAAGATCTTGGTCATCGACAACAGCGCCGCCCTCGTCGGCAGCGCCAACATCACCGGCGCCGCCCTCGGAAAGAACCTGGAGTGCGGGTTGCTGGTGCGCGGAGGGCCCGCCCCGCACAACCTCCGCAGCCACGTTCAAGGCCTGGTTGACCGCGGCGAGCTGCACCCGACGACCTAAACCCAAACGAACAGGCATCCGCACAAGCGGGCTCGCTACTTCCGAACCCCGTCTCCGCCGCGGCGGAACGAAGCGGTCGCTTCCGCGACCAACTTGCCGCGTTCCTCCCCCGCGACGTGCACTCCCCGTGGGGCTCTGCAGTCTCAGGTCACCCAAGCCCGAGTGCGGACACCGCGTGCTGCACCAAAACACCAAAGGCCGACCCCAGTGTGGTGGCGGTTGCGAGCGACGCCACCTCACCGGCCCGACCGAGTGCCTTGCGCACCACGGTGGGTGCGGGGGCCGGCTGGGAAGCGACCTCCCGCAGCTCACCTTCGACCTGCTCTGCAAGCTCCAAACCGTCCTCGTTGAGACCAAGCTGGGCGCGCATCGCGCCGAGGGCATCCGCCACGCTCAGGACTTGGTGGCGCTGCTCTGCCGTGAACGTCGCCGCTGCGAACTGTGCACTGCTCTCGCCGGCCTGCTGCGCCGAACCCAGCGTGCCGTAGTTGTTCAGCGTGTTGCGGGTGCCACCGCCGGGCGCTGGGGTCAGATCGGGATCGCTCACTGACCGCCTCTCGTCGACCATGCGACCTCCTTTCGTGGTGCTGGACGGGTCCAGCACGGCCACACCCCACGCCGTATTGCCCTCGATGTACCCCTCGGCGAGAAGCCACCTGCCTGCTTCGATAATCTCGTTTGAAGTGAACTGCTGGTCATAGAACCGGCCGTAGGCACCGAGCGCCAAAACGGTCACCCCACCTCGATCCTTACCTGCATCCTCCTGTTCACACACCCAGTATAAGACGGCATCGCAGGCCGCCGTCCGTCGCGCCCGGAGACTGGTCAACTCGCCTCGAGCCTTGCCGAGCCACTCACGACCTTCTGGGGTGAGCGACGTCCGCCACTCTCGACTGACAGTTCCACCCGAAACATCCCGCAACCAAGTGCAGTGCCTGAGATCCAGCTCCACCTGGTGGGCAGCGGTCCGCTGTTCACGCGTGAAATCACCGCCGGCCGCGAGGAACGGCTCTAGCAACATGAACGCGTCCGTGGATCCCTCCATCATCTCCAACAGCGCCATCCGGAGCGACAGATCATCTGGAGGTCTTACTCCTGGGCTCACAGGCACGGGATCAACCGTGTCACAAACGGTCAAGACCGCCAAGGAGTCACGAGGAGCGAGGACGCGGTGCGCAGCAGAGCCTTCGCGAGTTCCTCGCCACTGAGTTCGGTGGTCATGGTGCAGGGCTCCCCTCGCTGGTGGTGGGTTCAGTGTTCCGTGCGGGGTTTGGTGAAGCGCTGGCACGGTGGGTCGACGACAACGATGTCTGGGCGTGGTGCAGCCGTTCGGTGGCGGCGCGTTGCGCCCGCCCGATGCTCAACAGGTGGGCGAACAACTGGTCTTCGGGCAGCTGCTCGGCGGCTTGAGTCATGGACTGTGCCGCCACGTGGAACCCGCGACGGTAGGCGCCGGAGAGCACGGCCACGGCGTAATGCCCTACCGCAGACGGAGCTGCCCCGGCGATCGTCGCCTCCGACAGTGCCCGGGTGAGCTGGGTCCCGCGGTGCCCACCGGCCCGCCCGGACTGAGTCAGCCTGCTCGCGATACTCGCCGGATCGTGCGGGGCCCCAGTACGAACCTGGCCGGTGATCACCTCGAACAGCTCGCCGTAAACACCCCGGTCGAAGTCGGTGCCGTTCAACAGGTCGCTCACGTGCCCCGCAACGTCGGTCGCCGACCACAGCAACGCACACAGACACAGAGCTTCGACATCGGTACGCGGATCATCGAGCAGGTCCCCGACCTCGATCGGCTCCTCGACGTCGACCTCATGTGTCGCCTCCTCATAGGTGTCCTCCGTACTCATCCCCGCCTCCCCCAGTTGCCCTGATCCACCCCTGCCCGCGAACAGGTCGACGAACTCATGGTGCTGCCTGCCCCTGCTGGTCCGCAGTTTCCTCGCCAACCCCGACAGCCGTGGTATCCGTGGTGGGTCTCCGGTACGTCGAATTCCGGTCCCGGCGCCCCCTCCCCCGCTGCCCGCAGATTGCCTGGGTACGGCCGCGCTGTAGGGCTTGTGCTGACAGAAACATGCCCGGGCGAGTCCCGTCCGGCCCGCGAGGGTGTCCTCGCAGTTCTCAGCGGTGTGCGGCATCCGGCATGGCTTGCTTCTTCATATCGGCACATAGTCCACTGTAACAGAATACCGGCAATACCCGCAATACGTGTGTCGTTGGCGGTTGAGCCTTCCCGACGCGCTCTGCAAAGTGCTCGTCAGCTCGCATACATAGTCGGCGGGCAGTACTCGACCCAGCCCGTGACACATCAACCGGCCCCACGGCTGTGGGAGCACTGCGTACACCGCGACCGCGGCGACCGCGGCGACCGCGGCGAGGAATGGGAGAGCAGGGATCGACTCGAACACTCCCAGCTTTTCGACTGCGGCCACCTGGTCGCAGGTATTGCGTGTATTGGCGGTATTCATAGCCTCTTGTGGCGTTGCGGGCATGATGCGACACCGGCCCGGCCAGCGTTCTCCGGCAGCGTCGGAGTGCTCCGGAGCGGCGCAGTTCCCATCATCTGCCACCCTCATCCCCGATCCGTACAGGGTCCACAGGAGGCGCCCCCGGTCGTGCTGGGTGAGGACTTCGGCGGCAGGCGTTCCCCGTGCCGCCGCCCGGTAGGCCACCGGGTTGTCGCCTTCATCACGGGAGCCGTCGTGCTGATGACTACCGTCGCGCTTGTGCTCGTTACTCGAGGGCAACTCAGCCCCACACCACCACGATGACCTCACCCGAGGCGACCAGGCACGCACAACTACGGACCCGTCGTGACGGGATTAGTCTCCAAACACGAGCTGGCAGAACTGGATCGCCGCCGAAAGACGGATGACGAGTTGGCGGCGGCGGGAGACAAACAGGCCAAGGGAGGAAACCTCGTGAAAATCCACCCGGCTTGGAAACCTATGGCCGCCGCCGCGTTGCTGAGCATGGGTGCGCTCAGCGGCTGCTCCACCAACAACACCGCACCAGCCCCCAGCCCACCGGCGAGCACAGTGCCGCTCACCTCGCCGAGCTCCTCCTCGCCCATCCCCACACCCACCGCGTCATCGAGCAGCACCCCGACCGCGACGGGCGGGGCGCCCACCAGCACGGCGCCATCCCCTGGCCGAGGGTGCGCACCAACGCCGAACGGTAGGCCCACCGGCGCCGCCACCGGGGCGACCGTCAAGCAGATCATCGACGCCGACGATGACGGGCGCCCGGACACCGGATGGATCGGCGGATCAGGCCTTTTCGGCATCACCACCGCCTCCGGCGCCACCTTCAGCACGGTGGTCAAGTCCGCTAGCCCCAATCCACCCGCCATGCTCGTGGCCAACATCGACGGCAGCATCGTCGCCCTGGCCTCCGACCAACGAGCAGCCGCGCTGCTGTTGGTCAAGAACTGCGCCCTGGTACCTGCGCGGAACGCGCAGGGCAGCACCTACTACTTCGACCTCGGCGCCGGCGTGAGCGGCACCGGCGTCGGCTGCTCCCAGGTGGCCGGCACCCAGGGCCGCAGCCTCGTCGGACTCAAACTCATCCGCAACAGCACTGGAAACCCACAGTCTGTGGAGCGGACCCAGATCATCATCGACGGCACCCAAGCGCGTAACGGCGCCCACGACACCGTCTCGGCCACCGGCCCGCAAGGCGCCGCCGCAGCCGCCTCAGTGACGCAAATCAGCTGCGGCGACCTCACCATGGCCACCAACGGAGTCCACAGCGGTTGATAGCCCCAGGTCGATGGTCACCTAGTGCGGTCAACGATGCCTTGGATGGTGGTGTTGGTTTCATCGGACATGGTGTGCTCCTTGTCGGTTAGGGATTCGGTTGGTGTTCCCCTGTGGTTGCTATCCTCAGTCTACTGTATTGCGGGTATTGCCTGCAAGGGTATTGCGGGTATCCCTTCAGCATTTTTGCCTCACTGCACGGGACGGTTTGGTGGGGTGTTCTCCTCGTCGGCTGGTGCCGTCTCGACCTTGGGCGGCCGGGGTGGGGCAAGCACGCTTTACCGCTTGCGCCCACCTGGTGCCCGAGGTAGGCATCTGCCGGTCGTCGAGGAGAACACCCCACACCCCACACCCCGACCCACCACCCAACGTCACCCTCCCTGCCCACCCACCATCTCCTCGGAGGCAGCCAGGGGTGCGGGGGCGGCGAGCACCCTGCCACAGCGTTCGGGTTAGGCGCCGGGTGTGGGTCCGCTGGGCAGCGGTCCCTGGGCGGGCTCGAAGGGCCGTCCCCCGTTGAACTCCTTGCGGAGACGTTCGAGCTTTTCTTCGATGGCTTCGGCGACGAGCTCGGAGAGGTTGTTGGGGCCTTCGACGGCACCCATCAGGACTTTCGCGGCGCCGCGGGCTTCTGCGCGCACGTCGGCGGGAATGTAGGCGGTCAGCTGCACTTTGCCTTCGGGGATTCGTTTCGTCGAACGTGCCCGCTGTGGCCGTGGCGTCAGCGCGCGGGCGAGGGCCGCGGCGGTGGCAGGGTCGTTGGCTCCGGCGCCCGCATCGGGCGTCGCGTCTTCGGGGTTTGGCTGGGGAGGCAGCGCGGGGCTGCGTCCCCCGAGGCCGCTCTTACGGGGTGCGGGCCGGCTCATGAGGGTGTTCCTTTCCCGACATCGAGTGCGCTGAGGTACCCGTCGAAGATTTCCGCGAGGACCGTGGCAGCGGCCGGACCCCACTCGTCGAGCCCCTTCGCCGCCTCCGCAGCGTCGCCGATCAGGGCGCGTTTGGGGACCGGCGGGTCGAGCACGGTGACTTCCCCGGCGATCTCGGTGAGCCAGTGCCGCCCGCTGATGGTGGCGGCTTCGTGGGCGTTCACGATGACCCCCGCCACGGTCAGGGTCGGGTTGTAGTACTGGCGCACGGTGTCGATGGTGCGCAGCAGCTTCGCGAGCCCGGCGGCGGAGAACAGCTTCGACTGGGTGATGATCACCGCGGCGTCGGCGGCGACGAGACCGTTGATAGCCAGTTGGTCCAGCGACGGTGGGCAGTCGATGAGGATTAGGTCGTAGTCCCCGCGGACCGCATCGAGCGCGCTGGCCAGGCGGGCTTCCCGCCCGGCACCGGCGAGCACCAGCTCGTCGCGCACTTCGCCCAGCGACTCCCCCGCCGTAGGTACGAGGGTCAGACCCGGCCACACCCCGGTGACAGTGACGTCGGCGATGGTGTCCTCGGCCCGGGTGCTCAGCACGTCCGCCAGCCCCACCTGGTCTTCCTCCACAGAGTCTCGGCTGGCAATGACCGTGAGGTTGCCCTGCGGGTCGAGGTCGACCAGCAGCACCTGTAACCCGGCACGTACCGCGGCGCGGGCCAGGTGGAAGGTGGTCGTGGTTTTCCCGACCCCGCCCTTTTGGTTGCACAGTGCCAGCACTCGTGCGGTCATCGTGCAGCGTCCTTTCCTCGAATACCCGCACAGTAGCAGGCATTGCGGGTATGACGGGTATTGCTTGTAACAACGTTGCGGGCAATACCCGTGCGGAAGGGGTGGTCGGTCACCCGGCGGACTCGTTCAGCAGGTCGAGCAGGTCCTCGGGTTCGTCGTGGTCGAGGTCGAGCGCGAGACGCAGCAGCCGAACCTGCTCGGCACGAATCTGACTGCCCTGTCGCGACCACGGTTCCCACACGTCGCGGTCGAAGGCGGCTCGCTCGGCCGCCGAGAGTGCCGGTGGCCAGCTCGGCGCGTCGAGCTGATGTTCCTGTCCTCGCGCGGACACCTCACGCAGAGCACCCCGCAGCGCGGCGGGTATGGCGGCGGCGTAGGCACGCAGCTGGGGCCAGGTGATCACGAACAATGGTTCGTGGCCGAAGGTGCCGCCGATGCTGATGCCCTTGCTTCCACATTGGTATCCGATACCGGGCGGCCAGCCGTGCAGCTGCGAGCCGCCCATCATGGAGGCCCGCAGGTGCGGGATGCCCGTATCGGGGGAGTGCAGGCACACCGCAATCGTCCAGCCTCCGATGGCGGCGAGGGCTCGGCGGCGCTCGCGAGTCATGGTGTCCATTCATGTGCTCCAATCAGGTCGCAGGTATTGCGAGCGTTGAGCTACCCGCAATACCTGCAATAGGGAAGTCAATGCCGCTTGCTCGGGACGCTGATCTCGTGGGCCACGGCCAAGGCGGCGGCGCCGAACGTGGCAGCGGGTGCACCCCACGTGGGAAGACACCGCATGGTGCCACCCCTGGCCTCGATCATCAGGAGAACGCCCTGGCTGGTCGGCACACAGAAGATGCGCACGTCCTGCCCGTGCAGGTGCAGCCCGACGAAATACCACCGGGCATGCAGTCCCTCCTGTGCTGCGTCGGTGCCGGGCGGGTAGTGCCCACGGATCACTCGCCCTGGTGCCCCGGCGCGGATCACGGCCGTCATCAACGTGCTGGCGTACTGCTCGGAGACCGCCCCCAACGGTGCGGTGTCGGTGAGCGCTTCGGTGGTGGTGTCCACGATGCCCCTTCTCTGCGTGTACGGGTATTGCGGGTATTGCGTGTAATGACGCGCTCTTGCTTTGTGCGTGCGTTTCAGGTCTGGTCGTCGTCGAGTTCTTCGATGGTGACGGTGGTCGTGATGTCCTTCGACCAGGTGCCGGTCCAGCGCAGGGTGTAAGTGAGGATCGCGTCATCGACAGCGGTTTCCCGGCTGATGGTGACTGTTTCCCACGGGTCGTTGCCTGCGAGGGGGCTCACGGCCGCGCCGAGCGCGTCGCGCTGGGCTTCGTCGAAGTCGTCGTAGTAGACCTCGATGGCGGGCATTTCGAGCGGGTTGTCACCGGTGGTGGTGCGGTACATGGCCATTTGGTCAGGTTCTCCTTCGGTTGGCATACGCGGAGTGGGGGAGTGGTCGTCCACTTGGCTGGGGGGTACTCCCAGTCTACGCGGTTACGGGTATTGCACGCAAGGGTATTGCGGGTATTTGTTCGACGTTTTTTGCCTGCCTCACGGGACGGTTTGATGGGGTGTTCTCCTCGTCGGCTGGTGCCCGAGGTAGGCATCTGCCGGTCGTCGAGGAGAACACCCCACCCCGACCCACCACCCAACGTCACCATCACCCACCCTCTCCTCAGAGGCAGCCAGGGGTGCGGGGGCGGCGAGCACCCCGCCACAACGTTCGGTGACGTGGGGGAGCTGTTCGTGCCGTGTCGAGCACCGCCACGTCTCTGTGGTGGCGGCTAGTGCTGGTGTGGGGTGATGGCGCTGGCGGGTAGCCATTGGCACAGCTCGAGGGTGGCCCGGTGGTTGCCGCTGTGTGCGACGAAGGAACAGAATCCCAGCCAGGTGCCGGTAGTCA
>JAABUO010005018.1_pt1 | contig 15524 bp, 20 predicted proteins | sample 5559291 | NCBI WGS metagenome assembly JAABUO01 (sample SAMN10711878, study PRJNA513372) | rock metagenome | isolation source: Antarctica rocks | place: Antarctica: Victoria Land, Finger Mt sud
CAGGCCAGTCTGCCTCTGTTGTGGTACTGCCTCACACAGGCGCACAGCTCGATCTGTGCCAGACCTCTTGGGGACACACAGCACAGCAGCAGCCTGCAAGTGCCCTTGCAAGACCTGCAGCCACTCAGCCTGTCCCTCCACTGTCTCCACCTGCTGAAGCAGTGCAGACTGCCACAACCACTGCTGCAGCTGCTGCTGCTTGGGGTCAGCCAGCGCCCTCGCCCTCAGCCCCTTCTCTGCAGGACAGCATGCAGTCACAGAGACAGAGATCAGACGCATCACAGCCTGGTGCAGCTGCCTCTGCAGCTGACCCTATGCGCCAGTCTTCTTCTCTTGCATATGCTGCAGCCTATCGAAACACTGCTGGCAGCTCAGCAGAACCAAAGCCAAATGCCCCACCTGCACCTGCTACTGCATTTGCACCTGCACATTCAGCTTCTCCCTCAGATGCTAATGGGCCTCTGCCCACATTTCTACTCTTACGCTCTGCGTCTTCACATGCTGTTGTGGGTGGTGACTCAGGCGTGGAAGTGAGTGAGTGACCACCCATAACAGCATGTGAGGACGCAGAGCGTAAGGGCAATAATGTAGGCAGAGCTCCATCAGCATCTGAGGGAGAACCTGACTGTGCAGATGCAAATGCAGGTGGGGCATTTGGCTTTGGTTCTGCTGAGTTGCCAGCAGCGTTTTGATAGGTTGCAGCATATGCAAGAGAAGAAGACTGGCGCATAGGGTCAGCTGCAGAGGCAGCTGCACCAGGCTGTGATGCGTCTGATCTCTGTCTCTGTGACTGCATGCTGTCCTGCAGAGAAGGGGCTGAGGGCGAGGGCGCTGGCTGACCCCAAGCAGCAGCAGCTGCAGCAGCAAGGTATGTAGCAGTCTGTACAGAAGGAGCTATAAATGGAATCCAGGCTGAGTGGCTGCAGGTCTTGCAAGGGCATTTGCAGGCTGTGCTGTGTGTCCCCAAGAGGGCTGGCACGGATGGAGCTGTGCGCCTGTGTGAGGCAGTACCACAACAGAGGCAGACTGGCCTGAGCAGTGCAGTGGCCTGGCTCATGTGCAAGTCCCGCTGAGACCTGCTGCTTCTGCTGATGCTGGTGGTGCCGCTGCTTTGCTTGCTGCGAGTGCGTGTTGGAAGGTTGGCCCCCGTCAGCCTTGTCCCGGTAGTCGCCTTCTATCCTGTAACCTGTTTCCTGCGGCCAAGCCAGACAGAGTCACAGGTGATAGATCCAGCAACCAGGCTTTGAAACGCAGAACCGATGACCCATCTTGCAGTGAAACCCCTACCACGCAGCTGCACCATCACATGCGTTCACTGGGAAGCCCTCTGCAGATGAGCTCAGATCTGTGAACGACGGGCTTGATAAGGAACACACAAGTGAAACTTGTGCAATTGCTGCACAAAAGTTCCTGATACAGGAAGTGACTACTGTACTCGATCAACAAGGTGGTGTAGTCCTCCTGACCTGGAAATGCTGTGCCATAAGCTGCGCCTTGCTATTGTGAGTCATTGAGGGCCTCAGACGCCTCAACGGCACATGTGAAGCAGCAGCATCCATCATATTCCCCTGGACCACCTGATCTGAGGTACAGCCTGCTGCCGGCTGCCACAGGTGAGCAGCATGCAAGCTTTGTGGGTGGTAGTGGTGCTGCTGCTGCAGCTGTGGAGGTGGGTGCTGCAGCTGTGGAGGTGGGTGCTGCAGCTGTGGATGCTGCTGCCAAGGGTATGCAGTAAGGCCAGCCTGCAGCCAATCACTTGCAATCATTGCAATCGATCTGTGTATTGAAACATTTCTGCTGACATATCGCAAGCTTCATGAACAAGGGGGAACCATGCTCAAGACCAACAGGCAACAGCAGTCAGATCAAGGAACCATAACGCAATCAGAGCATTTGACTGTTGACACATGGTTCATCAGTTGAGCGTTGCCAACCCCACTACTAGTGGCATTTGCACAAGGGTGTGAAGGAATACAATAGCAAGGTGAAAGCCAGCCAGGCTTGGCACAGTGCTTTTGAAGCCATAAGCAATGAGCAGCAATCACAGGAGCAGCCATCACTGATCACTCAACGGCTGCAGTGATGAGGGAAGTACTGCTGGGGGAGCCCGCCTGAGCAGAGCTGACCGGTGACAAGGCATCTTCAGGCCCAGCATCTTTGCACCCACTCTTGTCAAGCCTCTCTTGGGCTGCAGGTCCACCTGCTGTCCTTGCCAACTGGCTGGCTCCCCTGCACGTTGCAATGTAAATGTCACCTCGCTCTTCATGCTGCAAAACAGATGACGTCATGTGCATGCTGCCACGGTGCGGCTGACAGCATGGTGCAATTGACAAAGCATGACTGCTGCACACGCATTACAGCATTTTGCTCTCTCCCACCATTGCAGCTACTTTGCTCACCGGCACCTCATGCCAACATCCAAAAAGGTGTGCAAGCACATGCCATCGACATGCCATTGTAAGAAGCAGTGCAGGGCCACAGCAACTCTGCGTTTCAGACTCCCAAACAGTGCTTCCTCAGCATACTCGGGCAGAGTGTGTCACCTTTAGGTTGCCATCAGGCTGCTGTGGGTCCTCAGAAGGTCTTGACAGAGCAGGCACAGCAGCATGTGACCGCCACGAGTTGAAGCCAAATGCCCCACCTGCATTTGCATCTGCACAGTCAGGTTCTCCCTCAGATGCTGATGGAGCTCTGCCTACATTATTGCCCTTACGCTCTGCGTCCTCACATGCTGTTATGTGTGGTGACTCACTCACTTCCACGCTGCTGGCCTGCAGCCAGGGCCTCTGTTGCCAAGGTCTGGTGTCCGCAGTAGTGTGTTGCAAGAGCCTTCAGCTAGGCTTACATCCAGCATGCCTTGTGCGCCCTCAGCTGTTGTGCCCACTATTGATCTGACATCGACTGCGGATGAGCTGCCAAGTTCAGCCGGCCCCTCAGCTGCTACCTTTGCACATCCAAGCTGCAAACAGACAGGCCCTGCTGCTGAAAGGCCATCAGCTGTTGACTATGCTGCCACCAGAAGCCAGATCACAAGCACCACCTCTGTACACAATAGCAGCAACAAGCAGCTGCTTTCAATTGCAAATCAAGCTTCAAATATATTGCAGATCTCTGTAAACGCTAGCAGCACTTCTAGCAACACCTTGCAGCTGCCAGCTATGCAGCCTGCTGCATGTATAAACCAAAGCAGGCGTGCTCAGAGGCTGAGCAATATAGGTGATAGGACTGCTCATGCTCAGCAGCCTGCACCCCAAACCACGCCCCAACAACAGCCCCCTTTACAGCCCCTTCACTCTGCTGGATCCCTGGCAAGACACCAGGCACGTGCTCATCCCTCCAGAGGCGTGTTTGCTGAGCCCCAGGCGCCCCTCCGCCATCACGATCCATCCCATGCACACTCACAGAGCCTGCATGCTTCTGCTCAACACCACGCTGCAATGTTGTCATCTCCACCCAATGGGGGGTATGTCTCAGCCTGCCAGCCATGGGCGGCATTCTGGCCATCTGCAGCAGCTGGTTGCACATGAGCTGGAGCATCAGCAGGCACTGCAGAGGAAGCAGAGGCCAGCCTGGCAAGCGCATGCTTTGCACGCTATGCAGCCCCTCCAGCCCAACAGGTCAATGTTGCGCTGGCTACCAACCGTGAGGTAGAGTACACGCTTGCACCGTCACTGCATAATGTTGATTTTTGCTGCTTGTCTTGAACAGATGTAAGCAGTTGTTTGCTTGAATTCAAGAATGAGTATATTTGTCACAAGACCATCACAGACATTCTTCATGCAACTCTTGCATTTGATGTTGTACAATAAAAGCTGTATACTGCACCAGCCCTATGCACAAATACACTACCCCGGTGGGTGCTGCAGAGGACAGGTGCTGCAACTAGTGCTGGACCTGGACCACACTATCGTGCACAGTGTTGATGAGGATAGGCTCACCGCAGAGGAGCAGCAGCAGCTGCCAGCCCTTCAGGCAGAGCAAGCGGTTCTGCCTCAGGAGCAGCAAACTCTGTTTGATCTGAAAGCAATGAGGATGCACATCAAGTTTCGCCCTGGTGCTTTTGAGTTTGTTCAGGCAGCAGCACAGTTCTTTGAGCTCTGGATCTTTACAAATGGCTGCAGGTACAGTCACCCTGAATGATCGCATGTGTCAAATGCAGCTGCAGCAGCTTACAGCTGGCGTAGTTGTCATAAGCTTGTGCCTAAAAGCCCTACTCCTACTTACCTTCTGGCAAAGAGATCTTTGGCAATCTGGCCATATGGAGCGCCAGGTGCATCACAGGCTGCCGCAAGGGTGGCAAATGGGGCATTTGTGCAAGCAGTTTTGGATGCTGGAGTTCAAAGTGCCATGCCCAAGTGAGTTTCACATTTTATTTGTCTTATAAGCAGTACTCTTGCTCTCTTGGAGCGCATGTCAGACTGACAGTAAGGCACAACCTTAAGACCTTGCTCTGGGCTTGTCTATATGAGGTGTGCTGTGTGTCATGTCATCACCTGTCAACCCATATCAAAGCATATGAGTACGTATCACCAGCATAGGCAAGCTATGACATTGTGATTGTGGTCTCCAGGGACCAGAAACTGTGCCCCTTTTGGACCTAGGCCTCACCTTGCTGTGCTTCAATGAGTGCACAAGTCCGGCTGTCTGTGTCACTGATGAGGATCAAGCCCTGACAGCGCGTCTGGTACAGGAGACTGCTTTGCCTTTCATGCAACGCACGTTGTTCAGCTGTCTTGGCAGAGGCTACTGTACCCAAGCTCAGGCCAGGTGTCCGCCAATTTCTGGCAGCTGTGGCCCTCTTTTTTGAGCTTTGGATTATCACCAATGGCTGCAGGTAACACATGACAAGTCTTGCCATGCTACCAAACACATTGTGGCTACATTGCTGTGTTTGCCTGATTGTCAACAGCTGTAAGCTTGCATCGCATTGACAACAGTACACATGATGCGTGTCTTCAGCGTCATTGGTATCTCCTTTTGAGAGTAAGTTTTGCTAAGTGTACAGACTGACTGGCTGTCGTAGAGGTCAGTATAGCACTGCCAATGTCCTGAAAGTTGAGGCTGTACCAAACGGTCTTATGCCTTGGGGCTATCCCCTTTGGCTCTGAAAGGATGCTTTCTGCATATGTGTGCATGATCCCCAAGCAAAGTTCAGCAGGAAGGTCACCTGTTGACTTGAAACTTGCTCTCACTAGTAGCAATAGTAGGCAGTTCAGTGGCGCTTGTGACATAGCGTTCTATGCTGCAGTTGGTATGCTGAGCAGATGGCTGTCATCCTAGACCCCAGTGGGCTGCTGTTTAAGGGGCACATCATAGCCCAAGGGGGTGCAGGAGGGGACCCAGTGAAGGGCTTCTTCAAGGTCAGTACAGCTCTGTTCCTCACGTCTATGGTTGCAATTTCATATGTTCTTTTGCTGCTGAGATCAAGACAGAGTTTATGTTCACAATATGCTTGGTGTGTGTGTGAAGGTGCCTGGCAGGGCATACTGTTTGCATGAATGACTCTGTGACTTCCCTGTCTTCTTTTTCCTCCCAAGTTTTGATCTTGTCAGGCACGCTATGTTTGTAGTCCTGTTCTTCAGTCTGGCTGCTAAGTCCTTCTTCTTCTCGTTGTGTTGACTGTGCCAATTGATGTGTGTATGTGTAATTGTAAGGTATGACAGGCTTTTGACAGACATCAAGCAACATGCATGTACACACGCTTGCAATGCATATGCACACGCCTGCTACGCTGCAGGGATTACAAGGCAGGGAGGATGTAGCTTTGATCTTGGATGACAGCCCTGATAAGTGGCCGCAGCACGAGCGGCAGCTCATCTGCATTGCTCGTTACAACTACTGGCCAAAGCAGGGCTCCACACTACTCCCCCCACTTGAGCAGGATGAGCATGCTACGTCAGACATGATGGCAGCAGCACAAGACCTGGTGCTGTGGACCAGACAGCGAGTGCTTGACAATGCCAGGACCGCTGCTCATGCTGCCTTCCCTTTGCCATGGCCACGCAGAGACGTCCCTCAAGCACTGTCAGCTGTGCGACTGCAGGTGATCAACCAGATTCGTGGTTTCCTGAGTGCTCTCAGTGTCCGCAGTGTACTCAGTTTCCTGAGTGTCAAAGTTGGCAAGAGCAGTCAGCATGATCGAGCTGCTTCTCCTGTACAGGCTGCATGAGTCATTCCCAGCCTCATGTGTATGTCTTGCCATTGTAGGTGCTTGCTGGGGTCAAGCTGCGATTAAGCGGATTTTCGTCTGAGAAGGAAGAGGAGAAGTTGAAGAAGAAGGCTCAGAGCTTTGGTGCAGAATACTGCACAAGTGGCTCTGTGACGCATGTGGTGGGCGCCAAGTACACCTCACGGGTATGCTGAGTCAATTGCACCTGATTGTGCTGTCCATGACTGCCTTTGCACATGCCCAAACAGAAGTCATGCACATGCACATGCAATGCTGCTGTCAGTGACTCAACTCCTCAATTCATTGAATGCTGCACTCAGGCTGTAACACTCACTGGGAGACGAATGAATATGTTTCCGCAACGACAATGAACATAAGTGCTACCAGATTTTGGCAGCAGCTCCATAGACTGAACTGCAGCTTGTTTGATTTTTTTATTTATTTTTGAATATATGCTATAATCTCTTGGTCCTTCATGTTTGCAGATCAGGGCAGCTCACGAACAGGACAAGCACGGCCTGAAGACAGAGTGGTGAGTTGCATTTGCGCTCATCAATGCACGTTCTTGTACATCAGCGTACCTAGAGCAGCTTTGTCCTGGTGGTGTTTGAGTGCCGCAGCACCGCGTATATGCTGGGATGCTGGCTTTGTCTGCTTTGAATGTGCTCAAAATAACGCAGATGTGTACTGGTCGTGCCTGCTACGTAACATAACAAGCTTAGAGATCAGTCATTGACTGTTTGCAACCTGGTGCAGGCTGCATACTGCTTTTAAGCTCTGGTTGAAGCCATCAGAGGGTTTGTACAAACTAGACTGCAGCAAATCACCCAAAAGTTGATGGCAGCAACATCTGCAGATTTCCTAGGCGCCAGCAACCAATATTCCAGGAAAAATACTTGGATGATATCATTATGACATATAGGTGACAACATCACATGACAGCGCTATCTAATGCTCTGGCTGTGCCAATGCATGTGGGCAGACCATTGAGCAACAGAAACAGTGCACACACATAGACCAAATGCCTTGCTTTTGTCAGAGGGCTGCAGTAACGTCCTCTTTGGCCTACCATCAGCAAGCCTTACGCTGCTAGTATGATTCCAGAAACAATTGTTGCCATAGTTTGGGGACGTGCAATTCAAAAGAGTTTTGAATTACTTTGCATGTCCTCGAGCAGACCCTTCCTGCTTGGCATGGAAGGGCCAAGCTTGCAGCTCTCAGAGTGCTAAGTCAGGATGCGCTGACCACTCGCTAGCTTCATGCAGCTCCTCCTCACCTAAAGTTTGTTCAGCTGCAGCATTGACAGCTAAGCCTGATGTGGGCGTCACATGTGTTCAATCATGTCAGATCTGCCAGCAGTGCTTGTTATTGTCCTCACAATTGCACATTGACATGGCAGCTACACCAGCAGTTGAGCTGTCCCCATCCTTTCTTGATCTTTGCTGAAGCACTTTTGGATGGCAAATGCAACTGTCTGCAAGACAGGCTGCTGGCCAAAATGACCTTCACCAAAGGCATGCAGCGCAGCAAGCACCGGCACCAGTGCTATCGCAGACACAGCATGCACCCCTGAGATGTGCAGACTGCCAGTGCACCTGTTACAAGTACAGGTTGATTATCAGTATTGCTGGTGATCTGACCTCTTCTTTATATTGCCACGGTCTTATCAAAGCCATTTTGTGTTATCTGGCTTGCCAGCACTCTTCTGGAGAGAGTTGGGCATGCATGCTTCAGTGTGCCCATAGTGTCATCTACAGCAAGTCCCACAGACTGCAGCAATAAAGCTTGCAGAAATGCTTCCAGTTATGAGGTGTTGGCATTCATGAGTTAATTCATTACAGATACAGCCGCAAGGCTAGCCCTGTGCACAGCATATTTGGTGCGTTTCAACAGCAGCTTTTGCAGGTAGCTGCAGTATGACTTCAGATGTACCTATGACGGCAATGCCAACTCGCTGTGACATTGATACCGCGTCAATTCATCTTGCTGTGCTGGATTCGGAGCAGGCCGTATCAGCCAATGTGACACCTCAAACCGGCGCTGCAATACGGGTCACATTAGTGCAGAGCGCCTTCTGTTTCCGAGCATGCCTTGTATGGTACTGCAGATACGTGCAAGAGTCTCGTGCTCGTCTGACGTGTGAACATTCGGGTTGATCACTTATGCAGATCCTGATCGTCGTTGAGGTGAGTATCGAACCTGGGCTGCATATGCGCTGCTTCGTATGTTTGCACATCACATGAAAGGCTTGCAGGAGCCTTACCGGTATGAGTGGCGGTGCAAGTGGTCAGGCGGAGGATCAGTCGGGGACCTGTTGTCAGAATTTTGCCAGCAACTCGGTCTGCTATCAGAAGACTGCAACCTTAGTCATAATGGAGATCAGTTGGATCAGGCACGTTTGCTGCAAGAGGTACAGGACTAGCGAGACATGCTACTTGTGCTTGCATTCTGGCGGCGCTTGCAGCAGTTGACAGCATTCCAAATAGACCGTACTCGCTAACATGTGCCAAAACTGCAGGTGGACAACCAGCAATCCTTCCTGCTGCTGACAGCATCATTCAGAGTCACACTGACGTTCTACGTACTGGTCAGAAGCACCTTTGCAAGCTCAGTAGTTACTCTGGGCTTTTCAGATTTAGTGCGCGCCACAGCAGAGGAGACTAGTATACAATATTATGATGCAATGGCAGACGCCAGGACCTGTCAACAACTGGCAGCACTGCCTTGCACGTATATGCTGCCAGACAGCAAGCATGGGGCTCAAGGGGAAGCCTCACAGACTGCGCCACCGTCAATCACTTTTCTGCAAGCTGTACTTGAACGCTTGTCAGCCTCTGTGCACACGCGGGGCAAAGGAGGGGCCTGTCCTAAAGATGCACTGCTGACCAAAAGAACTCAGGAGCAGCAACAATGCTTGCCTGAAAATCAACAAGAAGCTCAGAGCAACTTGTGCTGCGCAAACTTTACTATACAGCTCCGCAGTGCGCTTCTGATATCAAAGCTGGCTGGTCTATTGTTGGGTGCCAAGCAAGCAAATCTTGCTCTTCGAGAGCTCCTCAATGCACTGGGAGAAATTTCTCGTGTCATTGTACATGAGATATTTCACCCCAAAGGTTCGCAACAGGATGCAAATACAGCTGCTGACAGTGAGAATGTGCGCCTTTGTCAGGCTCTGGTTCAGCTACTGACACCTACTCTTCGGCAGCTCTTAGCACGTGATGATGATGCCTGTCTGGGCAGCTGCAATTTACTTCAAGCTCTCTTGAAGTCATCTGCTGCAGTGCAAAAGGCTGCTGCTTGTGAGATGCTGAAAATGGGTAAGTGCTGCCCCTAGTACGTAATGTCCTTAGACTTGGCTTTCAATCTGTGTTGTGCGTGTCTTCCTCCTGCATCAAAAGCTGATTGCCTTTTGAATGTACTCAGATACACTGTTGTGCAACCTGAAAAGTCTGATGCACAGGCAGCCTGGCCGTGTTGGTGTGTGCTATGGATGAATGGAGCAACATTGCAAGGGCGGCCTCAGTAACATTGAGCCATTTGCATCTTCAATTATCTCCTGACCAGAGGGAAGCTGTTCAGACTGAGCTGATCAGCATGAATGGAGTGCTGCTGTTGTCCAATGTGCTGTGCCCCCCAAAAGTCAGCATGGCCAAAGCTGCTAGCAGTAAGCCATGAGCTTGTTGAAACACACATGACTGCTGTATATTTGACATTGTCATTATTCTTGCTCATAACTTGAATACCAGTAATCTTAAGTATGTTGTTCATTGTGTCATGCTTGCTTGCAACAGCTGTGTTTGATATTGCGTGCATCTGCTTGATTTGATTGTGCGTGCATCTACTTGCTTGACATGACAAGTCGATTGCCTGTTGCACCTCAATTGGCACCAGCTGTTTGACAAAGTGTGGCATGCTGCAGTTCTCAGAGCATACTCCAAGATATCTGTCCCACTAGCTGCCCAAGTGAAAGATGACGACCTTGTCATCATGCTGAACGCAGCACTCTGGATGAGGGATCTGTTGCTTGTTGAGCCAATGTCAGTGCACTCATATGTCGAGGAGCCCTCAAAAGTCACAAGCTGCTTGGATTTGACACAAGCAATAGTGCCAGGTGCGGCAGCAGCAGCTACAAGCAAGGTCTATGGTAGCCAAGATGATGGTCAAGTAGTTTGGCCAACCCCCACTGCAGCAGTGTGGGGGAACATCCAAACCATAGCAAACAGGGTGTTGATAACACTAGAGTGGCTGGTTGCTTATCTTCAGGAAAAACCTGAAGAGTCGGAGAGGGAAGCCACTTTGTATGCCGTACTTATACAAATCTGCCATCAGCTGCTTGTGGGTCACGTTCTCGATCACCAGCTCAACATGATGGGGACTCTTCTGTGTGGGGCAATACCTTTGCTTTCTGTGTTCTTTGACATGAAGACCTTGACAAAACCAAAGTCACACAAAGCCCAGTATGTTTGCATTGACCTTGAGGAACTGGTCGCTTTGTTCTTGAAGCGAATGGCCACTGACCAAGAGTTTCTTGCCGAGGAGCCAGACTACACAGCTGAAAGATGGGTTGTGGCAATTGTCGAGTGGATTGCTCATGGCTTTGGTAAGCCTTGATTCTGCACTTGTGACCGCACGTTGATGCAGTGAGTCTTGTTCACAACGCAAGCAACAATCAACATGAAGCTACCATGCTGCAAAGTCAGCTGAAGGTCAGCAAGCTGAGCTACTGTGCGTCCTTGTGCTGGACATCATGGCGTACAAATGCATTGTTTACATTTCCCTGGTTTTCCTCAAGAGCATGTGTGTAACCCTATACACAATAGGTACAAAAGCCAGCATTGTAATGCAAGGACGTGTGCACAAGGCATGTGTGCATGCACAGGCAATGTTGTGAAGGACACAAGACTCAGTCCATCAATCTCAACAGCAGCATTAAGCATTGTACACATTGCTTTTGCCAAGAAGAGTTATCGAAGTGCTCTTTTACCTCGCCCAATGTTTGTGGCTGGTGTGGAGGCTGCAATTGAGACTTTGACAGGCCAACAAGTAGCGCAACTGATAGCGGTAGCCACTTGGACATGCATCATCCATCGTCTTCGCAAGATTGGGCAAAAGGACCCCAAGTACCCTACATTGCCAGCTCTTACTTCAAGAGCAAGCCATAAGCTGTTCAAGCTGCTTCATATGGGAATGGCGGTGGGTAGCCTTTCCTCCTGCGTATTTCCCCACATGACATGTTGTGGTGCACGCATGATTTGCAAGGTTTGGCGCTTGCAGCAACTTTGACTAATGTCAAGACATTCTTCATCAATGGTGTGTTGTGCACCAAGTATGTAACAAACATTTGATTGGCTACATACTGCCTGCCAGTTCTGCTTACACAGACATGTCATACATGACACAAGTGCCATGTTTGCAGGAGCCGGCGCCTTGGTCCGAGGACCATTGCAAGGCAGTGGCCTGGGCAATGTGCAGTTGTGCAAAGCTTCTCAAGCGGGCGACATTCTCCTCTGAAAAACTCAGCTGTGTTCAAGTCAGTCACAAATGTTAGCAGCACCACAATAACACCAACGCCCTTGCTAGTCAGCACATGTGACCCTGTCACAATTATGCCACAGCCAGCCCACATGCTTGTTTCCTTTGATGGGTAGCTACTATAGCATGCACAAGCATGCCTTGAGCTCACACTGTCCAACAAGATTCAGCAACACTGTTCCCTGCTGGCGTCTTGAATATGTGATGTTCTGCAGGATTGTGCCAAGTCTGTTCAGCTGGCAATCAGCATCCAGCAGCGTTTGCCTCAGCTGACAGCTTCCAGCCAGCTGCAGAAGCAACTGTCTCTGGCGTCATTCTGCCTCATTGTCTACACAGGCCCAAACAGGTTGAACATTTCAGGAGAGCCTGAGCATGAAGCGCTCAAGGTAAGGTCACATGTCCCGCAGCTCAGCACAGAAATGTGCGTGTGTTTGCCAAATCTTTTCTCTCAGTCAGCAGTTGTGTCTGTTCAGGGAGCAGACACGGCATGTTGCTGCCAACCTGCATTGTTATTGTATGAGAGCAAACAGTGTGTGGCCCCATACAACAAGAGGTGCCTTAGATTGATGGCTTCCCGCCACTTTGCAACAGCATGCCCCCGCAATGCTTGTATACCTCAAAGTTTTCACCTGCAGGGCATTCAAAAGGTGCTCACAGACTGCCTGGTTGCTCACTCTTCCTGGCTTGAGGCTGACGGCACACTCTGTGACAACTTTGCTCTGGTGTCAAGCTGTAAGGTGGAGGCGTTACAGCCTGCAGCTGTGACTACTCTGAGTAAGGTGTTGGTAACACCTGACGACTGGGAATACTTTGGACATCATGCAGCTGCTCAGTGCACACATGAGTTTGTTGACTCTGCGCACAAGAGGATGGAGATATGGATGACAACTGCTCTACACCCGGCCATGACTATACCATGTCCACACCCCCACATGCAGATCATATGTAAGCTGCTGCAATCACACGTTAGACACATTTTACCTATTGTCTACAGCTTGTGTCTGTTACATTTGCATGGGCTGATTCTGTCAACCCCACCTGACGTAGTCACAGTCCCTTTGTGACACTGTAAAGCTGAGTTGTACAGACTAATCTGTTGAGTTTCAAACATGCAGCTGCAGCCACATACCAGATTGATGCCCATGCACTCTGCTGTGAAACACGTTTGCCAGCAATTGCAATGAAACTAGCAACTCATCATGCTAACATCATCATGGTGTTGCTATGCAGCACACTGGGAGCTGATGTATCCCAAAGCTACACCCTCTGCGCTGATACTGTCAGGGGCAGTGGCAGCATCTGCACAAGCACTGTTCCTGCTGGTCAGCTGGATGGCAGAGAGCACAGACCCTTGCAAGGGCAACAGAGGGAAATTGCGCCCAGAGCAGGTTTCCTGTGTGGTCGATGAGATTAACAAGATCAAGCCTGAGATTGGTGAGTTACCAGCTGTTGAGGAATTTTGGCACAGCCGCATAGCAACAGCAGTTTCTTGATCTGACTGCAACCAAGATGTCACACGGACAGACTCATCTTGCTTGTCTTCAGATCATAATGTGGCCATGCCTTTGCATGTCTTCTGCATATGCTTGCACACTGTCTCGCATGCGTGCAGAACATAGAAGTGCCAATCAACAAGGTTGGCACTCAGCTCAATGGCAAGTGCTGCTGCTCATCTCTTACACTTGTTGAATCTATCCTCAGGCAAGGCGCTCACTTCCTTGGAAGGCCTACTACAGCAGCTGTGCTGGCACTCTATCAAGAGGGAGTGGAACAGTGACAGCTGGTGTGGTGTTCACACAAGCGCCAAGGGCAGGCTCAGACGGGAGCTGAAGATGCTAAAGCTGGCTAGTGTCCTGCCCAAACCTATTTGCAAGCGCATTGAAGATTGCTTCTCAACCCTGGAGGTAGACCTGCATCAAGACATGCACACTGTCAACCAAATGCACTCTTCACAGCAAAAGGGAGCAGAGCAGCTTGCCCTATGTGGTCATGGCTACCGGGCTTGATAAGTATCTGGGCCTTGAAGACTATATGGGATATAGCCAGGCACAATTTGCCACACATCACAGGCAGATCCTGCTAAGTCAGGATGCGCTGACTGCCAGCCTCCGGTCAGAGGTTTTCCAGAGGCAGTGACCTTGCAATGACATGGATGGCATGTTGCAGGCTTGCATCTTGCAGAATTTGCTGTTGCCATAGAGCAATTCTCACTGTACCTGATGCAGCCGCTGTGCTTGCAGGAAGATGCACAGCTTGAGATGTCTGCCGCTGCAGCAGCTGAGCAGCTTCTGGCGGAAGAAGAGATGCAACAAGCTAAGGCAGCAGCCAAGAAGGCAAAGCAGCAGAGACAGCAGGCCAAAAAGGTAGCTGCAGCGCCCCTTGTGACAGCAGCTGAAGCTGACAGGCCACCAACAGGCTCCTCTGCACCAGCAGTCTCATCTGAAACTGATGACTCACCAGCTGCTGCACCTGAAGCAGATGGGTCAGCCGAGATGATGTTTGCCTCAGCATCTGCTTCTGAACCTGCTGAGTCAGCTGCTGCTGTCTCTAACAGCAGCCCAAGGCATACCGGCAAGATCAGCAAGCTTGCAGCTTCACAGAGCTCAGTGAGGTCGACACAAGAAGTGCAGTCCCTTGACCAGCTTGTGGGCAATACTGCACAGAGAAACATTGTGCCTTGTCTTATTCGTCATGTCTGTGAGTCGGAGGCAAAGACCCTGGGTGCCTCACCAAACACAGCATCAGCTGCTGCTGTGGATGTGGCATCACAGGCAGATCCAGCTGTGCAAGTGGCAATCAAGCCACAGTCTGAGTACTCTGCTGAAGCGTCAGTCTTGACTCTAGCAGCAGGAGCAGAGCATGGTGATGTCCCTGCAGCTTGGTCATGTCAAGACAGTGTCTCAGCCTGTGGTCAAGCTGGAATGCTCCAGAGCGACGCCATGGCTGCTGCTGAGACAGGTCCTGCCTCTGTGCAATCTGCTGTGAGTCACAAGCAGCTGCTGCACAGCTTGTTACTGTGCCCACTCTCTCAGGCAAGTCTTTGCGATATGTCTCTCGCACGTGCAAGCAGTCAACTGTGGCCCACTGTGCATGACTGCAGCAGCATCAATGTGCTCAAGATACAGCAGCAATATAGCTGCATGTGACATTGATGCACAATTTGCTCTGCAGCATGAGTGCAGAGCTGGCTGTATCGTCACTACCATTGGAAGTGTGGATGATCTATTGGAGTTGCCACAGCTGCATTCTTCTTAGTCACAGCTGCTGCCTTCTCTCAGGAATAGCTCCTCCGATTCTTTGCTGGTCTGTTCTCTCCGTGTCATTGCAGAACATATGTGCAGCAAACAGTGCGATTTATGTCCAGGTTATGATGACAGACCCTGTGATTGCTGCTGATGGACACAGTTATGAAAAGGCAGCTATGGAAGATTGGCTGCAGAATCATGCAATGTCGCCTGTGACAAAGCAGGCTTTGGATCACCCTTGGCTGACCCCTAACATCAACTTGAGGAAGTTCATCGCAGCTGTCTGCCAGCATGCAGTGTGCAAGCACTAGTTTGCTGCAAGCAAGATCATTTGCATGTGTAATGTTACAACCTTACCAGCTTGGCTTGCAGTTGAGTGGGTGCCAGGTACATACCTACTTTTTGTGTTTGTCACTCAAGGTTGTTTGTCTGCATCTGGTAGATGATCTGCCCAAGCGGCAGCTGAGCTTAGCATGATACTCATGCGTTGTATGCATTCCAGTTTTTAGTCGTCTTGCTGCTGCAAACATAGCATTTCCCCCAAAGTCGAATATACTATTACCCAGCTGCTGGTGACG
>JAABUO010005019.1_pt1 | contig 15521 bp, 19 predicted proteins | sample 5559291 | NCBI WGS metagenome assembly JAABUO01 (sample SAMN10711878, study PRJNA513372) | rock metagenome | isolation source: Antarctica rocks | place: Antarctica: Victoria Land, Finger Mt sud
GCCGGCCGTGGTGGCGGGCCTGGTGGAGGCGCCCGTCGTCGCTGTGCCGACCTCCATCGGCTACGGCGCCGCACTGCAGGCGCGCCGGCGCCACTGAGCTGCTAACATGGAAACAATGTTGCTCATTGTGTGTGGGCTGCTTGCCAGCATGGAAATAATGCTGCTCATTGCATGTAGGCCCCTTTGCAATGCAAGTGTATGTGATGAGGACCCTAGGGAGAGTCCTAGTATGCCAGGGTGGCTCGTCCAAGTGGGAGAACGGTCAGGCACAGCGTTCCTTGCCTGCCTCTCGAAATGAAAATTGGCGGTGCATAACGCTCCTCTTTTGGCGCAGGGCCTGACGCCGCTGCTGGCCGCGCTCACGGCGTCCTCCCCGGGCGTCAGCGTGGTCAACATCGACAACGGTGCGTGCCCTGCTCAGCGCGCTGTGGCGCGGGGTTGCGGCTCAGAGTGGGAGACCTGTGCCAGACTGTATCTCTGAAGACTGACGCAAGACTGGCTGCGCCCGCTGGCCAGGCCCCACCAGCCCCTTTGCTGCTGTCACACTAACAGAGCAGCTCGAAGCGAATGGCGTGACAGCATGCCGACATGGTCCGGGATTGCCGTCGCAGGGTTCGGGGCGGCGATGATCGCCGCACGCATCCTGCGCATTGCGGCCACGCGCACGCTCAAGTCCGTCCAGGCGGCTACAGTGGCGTCGTCGGCCGAGCCTGCGGCTAAGGCGTAGGTTTAGGAGTAAAGATTGAGAGCGAAGACAGACGCGCCCTGCGGCAGCATCGCGCGCGGGCGTCTAGAGCGAGCTGTGTGGCGTATGGAAGACACTGAAGTTTTGGTGGGCGAGGTGCGCTCACCCGGGGCTTAAAGCATGACGCGTGCGCTGAGTGCAGCCCTTGTGCAGGGCAGGCGAGGTTGTTAAAGGATCATCACATGTGCCTAGATGTGTGCAGGGTCTGGTCATGTGGGATGCGAGCTGGGAGCAGTTTTTGGAAGTTTATTCTTTGGTGGCCAGAGCTTGGCAGCGGGGGCAGTAGCCTGCCAGGCCTGCCAGGTACACATCTCTGCATTTCGTCCTGCTCAACAGAAGGGAGCACCGCAGAGCAGCGTTGCTGCTGTACACTTGTGCGACCCTGTGTGACTTGGACCTTGTGTGAGTTGGAGGCACTACAATGTCTGCCAAGTGCAACGTTGCCGTCGTTCATGCTACTTACCGGTCCTTGCATGCAGCGCGTTTCGGGTGCATGATCCCGTAATATATGTAGCCGAGGGTGCAGTGGTGTTGCAAACCTCCATGTGTGGCAATTCTAGGTGACGAGGATGCAGATGCTTACGAGAGGCTGAGAGTGGAGTGTGCTTCAGGTGCTGTAACAGTGTTTGCGGCATGGTGGCATATGTGGACGTAAAAGTTGACAAAAGAGCACCGCTTTGCTGAGCCTGCGACGCATTGGCGCCCAAACCCCCCTTTTCTTTGAAAAAGCTACAGTGAATGAAAGCATAGCGGAAAGTAGCCAGAGCGTGAGGTCTTACAAGCCAATGGGCAGCTGCGTGTTAGAACTGCCATAGGTAATGGACGTGCTGGTCAGCAGCAACATACTCGCACACCTAGCAGCGTGCAACATGCACGCAAACAATGTCAGTCACAAGTCCATGTTCATGCGTTCCAACATGCCAGGCTAGGATGTAAGCCCTTAACAGGCACAACATATCAAGTTGCCAAGAGCTGCCAAGAGCATGCACCACGCCATGTCAGGCAGTGGCTGAACATGCTGCCGCTCCCAGCTGCGCATGCTTTGCATAGAGGCAGGGGACACCGCCAATCCACTCCAGTGCGACGGGGGAGACATGCATGAGGCGGTGGTGCCGCGGCAAGCACTTGCGCGAGACACAGACTACCTCAAAGCGTGCAGGCCTGCAGGCACCGCTCAGCCAGCCATGCGCACTGCACTTGCCCAACCCAGCGCCTCCCCGTCAGCTGAAGGCATGAAGCCCCTGTCAATTTCAATTTCAGCATAGTGGGGGGGCGCCCCTGCCGCTGTGTGCTGCCTTCTCGCGCCTCTGTCACTCGCCTACTCCTGGGCGGGGACGAGCACTCCCCTCTCCCCGACGGGCGGCAGCATTGGCACGGCGTCGCCCCGCTCCGCGTCCTCATCGTCGGCCGCATTCCGGATCATGTCCGCGGTGCTCTGCCGCCGCAGCTGCGGGCGGCCTGCGGCCGGGGCCGCCTGCGCGGCGGGCCCCAGCGAGCGCCCCGCGTGCGGGCGCTCGTGCCACAGGCCCGGCATCGCGCGCCGCAGGGCTGACAAACCCGAAGTCGGCAAGTCAGGCAACGTGCCCCTGAAACACCGCAAAGCCTGCGCAGCAGGCGCCTGTGCGTTGGACGCATGCACGAGCCGCGTGCCCGCGCCTTCCACGCCGCCAGCACGACCACGAAGAGCGTCGCGCCGCACGCGGCGGCCAGCGAGCGCAGGCTGCGCGCGAGGTCCGCCGGCAGCGACAGCGGCAGGCTGCCGCCCATGCTGCCGGGGCCCGGCGGGCCGCGGAAGTCGCCGCGCAGCGGCGCGGCCGCAGGCACGCCGGCCAGCTGGCCGCGCCAGTACGCCAGCTGCGGCGCGAGCGCGCCGCGCTCGTCCTCCAGGCGGCCGCGCTGCCAGAAGGAGTAGTCCACGTAGCTGGCCGCCAGCGGCGGCAGGTCCGGCGCGCCGCCGGCCGCCAGCGCCGCGTACGCCGCGGGCAGCTCCGCCAGGACCACGCCCTCGCTCCAGCCGTCGAACACTGCGGTGCCGAGGCGGCTATTAGCCCGCCTCAGCATATGTTTTCGGGGGGCCTTGATCCTGATGCGGGACGCCCGCTGCCCGGGCCGCTCTTGGCGCTCCTGGGCCAGCACACACGGGAGTGCGCGCATCTCGCGTGCGCTTGTGACAGGCACGAGCCGCGGGCCTTGGGCTCTGCCCTGCCGCAGCGTGGGGCAGCGCGCGGGGCAAGCGCAGCGTCCGCGTGCGGGCGCACCAGCGTGGTGCACGCACACCATCAGCGTGCTCTCGTCCTCGCCCGCGGTGAGCAGCAGGCACCGCATGAGCGAGCGGTCCTCAAACAGGTCAAACGGCCGGCCGGCCTCCGCCTCCAGGCGCGCCATGAGCGCCGCGGCGCCGCCGGCGGGCGCCGGCTCCACGGCCAGCTGCGGCGCCGCGCGCGGGTCATCCGCAGGCGCCACCGCCTGCAGCACCTCCCCGCTGCGCACCACGAAGCGCGTGCGCAGCGGCTCGTGGCGCGCCACCAGCAGCGCGAGCGCGGCGCGCAGCGCGCCCAGGTCCAGCGCGCCGGCCAGGCGCAGCGTGACCGGGATGTTGGCGCATGCGACCTGCTCGGGCGCCTCCAGCGCGGTGCGGCCCATGCCCTGCATGCTGCTGGAGCACGGCACGCCGGCGGCCTTCTGCGCGGCGGTGAACGGCGCGCGCGGCACGGCGCCGGCCTCGCCGCGCGGCATGCCGGCCAGCACGGCCGCCAGGTCCGCAATCGTGGGCGCGCGGAACAGCGCGGCGGTCGGCACCGCGGCGCCGGTGGCCTTGCGCACGCGCGTCATCACCTCCGCCGCCTGGGCGCCCCCGGGCGCGCTCGCGTGCAGCGCCAGGCAGGGTGCCCCATCGCTGACTGCACCATGCGGCAGCGCGCATAGTGCCTGCTGGCGGACCATGTGCGTGCCGGCACCCGGCGCAGGCGAGGCAGCGAGAGTGCAAGGGCGCCACCGTTGTGTTGGTGCCGCCGGCGCCGAAGAAGTCGGTGTAGGTGCCGATGCCCGCCTTGCCGAGCACGGCCTGCCAGATGGCCTGCAGCTCGGCCTCCAGGCCATTCACCGGCGCGACGTACACAGGCTCTGCGGCTGCCCAGTCCGGCAGCGGCAGCGCGACGCGGTCCACCGCGTCGCCCACGAACAGCGTCGGCATCTCCTCCAGCGCGGTGACCACCGACGGCAGCATGTGCTCCGGCAGCCGCTTGCGCAGCAGCGGCGCGAGCGCGGCGCCGTCCAGCTTGCTCGGCGTGACGTATGCCTGCGGGCGGCGCGGCGTGCGGTGTCACGCCGCCCTGGCGCTGTGTCTTCCGCGCCCGCGCTCCAATATGCCCATGTCCTCTGCGCCCGACTTCCAGTATGCCATCCCGGCACTCCTCCTGGAGCAGCAGGGCAGCGGCGTGCACGCTTGTGAGGAGCATGCAGCACGGCCTCCGTGAGGCAGGCCCCGCACCACAAGCCGCTGGTTGCCCGTCAGGTCCTCAGTGATCATGGCGACGGCGCTCGCAACGCCCTCGCAGCCCATGAGAGCGGCCTCCACCTCGCTCAGGCTGATCCTGTAGCCGTGCAGGTACGTCTGCGGAGCACACGCTGTCAGCGGCTGCTCAGCAACACGGGTACCTTTTCCGAGTTGTGGCGGCTCAGCACAGCAAGAGTGCATTGTGTCGCAGCACACGAGCGCATGCATGCCATCTCGTGCAATGGTCGCCTGCGAGCTTCGCGGATCAAGACCTTGTTCATGTGCGCGTTCGTCTGCCCCGGCATGCACACGCAGCGTGCACAGGACGCTCAGCAGCGCACCTCATCACCGACGGGCCCGACGTAGCGCAGAGTGCCATCCGGCTGCCAGGCGACCAGGTCGCCGGAGCGGTACATCTTGGCAAAGTGCGGGTCGTCCGCGTACGCGTCAAACAGCGGGTTGGGCACAAAGCGCTCCGCTGTCAGCTGCGGGAGGCCGATGTAGCCGCGCGCGAGGCAGGTGCCGCTCACATGCAGCTCGCCCGGCACGCCGACGGGCACAGGGTTCTGCAGGTCGTCCAGCACCAGGGCCTGCGGGGCACCATCTCAGCGTGACGCTCTGTGGCAGCTTCTGCATGCGCACAGCACCTCTGCAGTGAGGGAAGCTTAGCGCACAGCAACCTTGCACAATCCAAAACTATCCTGTGCTACCAGGCTGACTGATGAGAGGGCGCGCCCGCATGTTCACGAGCGGGCGGCCGATGGGAGCGCCGACCGGCGCGTCGCCCTTGCGCAGCACGGCGGCCGTCACGAAGGGCGTCGCCTCGAGAAGGCCGTAGCCCAGGACCAGCCGCGCGTCCGGCAGCAGCGCGAACAGCGCCTCGGCCGCGCCCGGCCGCAGCGGGTCGCTGACCCACAGGCAGCGAAGCGTGCGCGCGGCCTCGGCCAGCGCGCCCGTCTCCACCGCGCTCTCGAGCAGCTCGGCCGTGAAGTAGGCAGCGGTGGCGCCTGCGCCCGCCAGCAGGCCCGCAAAGTACGGCGCGTCCAGCTCGAACTCTGGGCGCGCGAGCACCAGCGCGCCGCCCTGCGTCAGCGGCGTCCAGACCTCCAGCGCCGCGGCGTGCTCGGTCAGCGGCGCGGCCAGCGGCACAAGCGGCGGCGCCGCGGCCGCGCCCGGGCCGCTGCCGGCCAGGTGCGCCAGCCCATCAATCATGTCGGCGAGGCCCTCGTGCTGGTGCACGATGCCGGTCGGCCGGACCGCGTCGGCGGCCTGCGTGAAGAGCACGAAGGCTGCATCGACGGGCGCCGCGCGGCGCCCGGGGCTGCGTGCTGGCCGGCGCCACACCATGGCCTCCTCGGCGGGGTCGTCCAGCAGGACCACCTTGATCTTGCGCCCCGCCGGCAGCCGGCGCTGGAGGCCGCGGTGCGCAATGACCTCCGCCAGGCTGGCATCCTCCGCTATCAGCGCCAGCGCGGCGTCGCTGCGGTGCTGCTGCAGCGGCACGTAGCAGCAGCCGGCCTTGAGCACGGCCAGCATCGCGATGACGGCGTCCGCGCTGGGCTCCAGCAGGAGCCCCACGGCCGAGCCCAGGCTCGCGCCCTGAGCTATGAGGTGGTGCGCGAGCTGGTTGGTGCGCGCATCCACCTGGGGCGGCCACAGCGCCCATCAAGGCATCCGGGAGACACGCGCGGCCCGAGATACACACCGCTGCCAGCAGTCTGCCACGCAGGACGAGGCGCTGCAAGTGGCGCGCACGGAGTTGGCCTGCAAACACGCGCACGGTCTCAGGCATGCCATGCAGCCCATGCGCGGGCCCGGGCGCGTCACCTCGCCGTAGGTCAGGGTCGCATCCCCGCAGGCCAGGCACGGCGCGTCGGGCCGGCGCCGTGCATGCTGCTGGAACAGCTCGTGCAGGCAGCTGCGCTCCTGCGCCAGGTGCGCCTGGGTGCTGTTGAAGACGGTCACCACGTTCTGGCGCTCCGTGACGCCCATGATGGGCAGCTCCGCCGCTAGGGCATCCGGATCGTCCACGGCTTCTGACATCAGGACCTGCTCAGCGCGCCGCGCTTACTGCCATCTCGCATCAGCAGCAGTCACCGTGCCGTGACGACCACGTCTGAGCGTCAGCAAAGCTTGAACATCCATAGCATGGTTGCAACCCAGACAGCGGCATGATGGCGTTGCCATCACAGCTGTTTGCAAGCACAGCCATGTGGAGTGCATCACTCCCTTCACTGCAAGTCAATGTAAATGCCAATCGCCTAACAGCCACACTGCTAGGTTGGACCACAGATGAGTGTAACGATACCCATGCTTGCATGTAAAACCAGAAGTACTTCCTGCTGGTGGATCTGGCATATTCAGTGCAAAGTTTGTCAGCGCCTCCAGCCACTGCAGGGTGCAGGGCACGCCATAAGATGGGCGAGCATGCGCTCGGCGGTCGCGGCATCGTAGACATCCGTGTTGTACACTAGCGTGCACTCCAGGCGCTCAGCGTCGCCCACAGCCACCGTCAGCTCCAGGTCCAGCGCGCTCGCGCCCATGAAGACCTGATCCGCGTAGCAGCCCCACTGTTAGACTAGAGTATGGGTCAAGAATAGGCTGCAAGCCCGACGCTTGCTTGCATGTAAGTCATCCGAGGTCATTAAACGCAAGCTGCAGTGACATGCGCTATAGGCTTGCCCGTCGTGCGCAGCTAGACCTGTGTGCGCAATCAGCTCTACTGACTCCTCTGAAATGGCCTCGCCAGGGATTCCTGTCCAGGCATCGGCACAGGCGGGCACTCACCTCCAATGGCTCCGCATCGAAGCGGCCCGCCTGCTTGCCGCTGCGGCTGGGGGCCTGCTCGTCGTCCAGCATGTGCACCACGGTGGTGAATGCGGGCGCATGCGCGGGCACGACCGGCACGGCTGCCGCCTCCAGTGCGATTGCGAAGGGCAGGCTGCTGTTGGCCAGGGCGCTGAGCACCGCAGTGCGCACACGCGTCACCACCGCGCGGAACGTCGGTGCGCCTGCGGCCCCGTCCCCACAGTGTCTGCGGCAGCCGGGCAGCCCAATCGGGCACGCTGCCGGGCTGCAGCATATGCTGGCGAGGGCGCGGCACTGCGCCGCAGGGATGCGTGCTGTACAGGGCCGCCTGCTGCGCGCAAAAGCCGAGGAGGCCATGTGTCTCGGTCAGCTGAGCGGCCGAGCATGAAACCAGGCGAGCGGATGCGGACCTGACAGGTCGGTGCGCAGCGCGAGCAGGTTGGCCAGGCAGCCGACGACGCCCGCGAGCTCCGGCGGGCCGCGCCCGGCGTTCTCCGTGCCGACCACCACATCGTCCTCACGAGCGGAGCGGCTCAGCAGCACCTGCACCGGCACGCTCTGTGACACATCGTAGCCTGCTTCCTGGGCCACTGGAGGGCAGCATGAAAACAGCGCCCTTGACAAAAAAAAGAATGGCCGTCAGCCCTGGCTGTGCTGCGTCGCGGGCAGCAGGAGGCTGGCCGATGCTGAGCCGGAGGCAGGCGCACGTGGCAGCCGCACCCAGCTTGTTGAAGGCGGCACGGTGCGTTTGGACTGTGCAATGCAAAGCGATCCGACAAGGGCACCGTCCATGTGCACGTGGGAGGCTGCGGGCTGGCCAACACAGCAGCCCAGGTAGGGTAGGGCAGCCCAGGCAGCAGGCAGGGTGCCAGCACCTTCCAGGCCGCCAACACTACCATGAACAGGCTCGCGCCGCAGCCGGCCGCCAGCTCCGCCAGGCGCGCCCCCAGGCCCGCGGGCGAGCTCGCGGCAACGGCGCGCGCGGCCACGCCCAGCGCCTGCGGCCGCGGCCGGTCCGTCGGCAGCGCCAGCAGCAGCGGCGCGTACGCCAGCTGCTGCCGCCAGAACGCCTGCTCCTCCCGCCAGGCGCCGGCCGCCAGCTGCGCCGCCTGCCAGGCCGCCACGTCGGCCAGCTGCAGCCGCGGCGCCGGCGGCAGCGGCCCCGCCCCCGGCCGCTGCGCCAGGTACGCCGCCTCCACCTCGGCCGCCAGCAGCGCCAGCGACCACCGGTCGCACTCCGCGCAGTGCACGACCAGCAGCAGCACGTGCTTGCAGCCGCCCGCGCCGCCGCCGCTGTACAGCACCGCGCGCCAGGGCGGCGAGGCGCCCAGCAGGTTGAACGGCGCCGCCGCGCGGCGCTGCAGCGCGGCGCCCAGGTCCTTCGGCGGCGGCAGCGCAGCGCGGTGCAGGCGCGGCGCGGCCTCTGCGCAGCCCGGCGGCAGCACGGTCTGCACGAACGTGCCCTGCCCGCGCTCCAGGAAGCGCGTGCGCAGCGCGCCGTGGCGGGCCGCGACGACCGCCAGCGCGGCCTCCAGCGCGGTCGGCTCCAGCGCGCCCGTCAGTCGGAGCGCCTCGGCCAGGTGCGCGGCGGGGCTGCTGGCGCGCGGGCTGCCCCAGTGCAGCAGGCGCAGCTGGGCCGGCGCGCACGGCACGCCGGCGGCCAGCGCGTCGTCCGAGTAGCCGGCGGCGGGGACCGCAGCGGCGGCGGCGGCAGCGGCGGCCTGCTCGAGCTCCGAGATGGCGGCCGCCAAGCCCGCGATGGTGGGCGCATTGAAGAACAGGGCAGTGGGCACATCGCTGCATGTGGTTTGGCGGGTCTTGGCCATCACCATGCCCACCTGTGGCACCCCACGCCCGTCAGCACTGCTCTGCGGCCAGCCGCACCTGCGTGACGCCCGCAGCGGGAGCAGCACCCCGCTGCCCCGCACAGAGGCGGATCACGCAAAGGCGGAGGCCGGGAGCCGCACCTGCAGAGAGTTGCCGCCCAGGCCGAAGAAGTCCGCCTGCGTGGAGATGGGCTCGCGGCCCAGGATGTCCTGCCAGATCGCCTGCAGCCGCGCCTCCAGGGCGGTGGCGGGCGCGACGTACTCCGCCGCCTGCGGCGTGCGCCAGTCCGGCGCCGGCAGCGCCCTGCGGTCGATCTTCTCGTTGGGCAGCAGCGGCATGCGCGCCAGCGGCACCACCACCGAGGGCACCATGTGCGCGGGCAGCCGCTCGCGCAGGCCCGCCGCCAGCTCCACGGGCGCTAGCGTCACGGGCGTGACGTATGCGACCAGCCGCTGCGCGCCAGCGGGGTCCTGCAGGACCAGCGTGACCGCCAGCTGCACGCCCGGCAGGCTGGCCAGCGCGGCCTCCACCTCGCCCAGCTCCACCCGGAACCCGCGCAGCTTGACCTGCGCGCCCGCGGTAGCTCTCGGCCTTGCCTCCTGGTAGCTCTCCTGGCATGACGCATGCGCTGCAGAAACGGCGGCATTGGCGCACCTGGTTGTCCAGGCGGCCCATGAAGCTTATGTTGCCGTCGGGGAGCCAGCGCGCGAGGTCGCCTGCAGCTCATGCAAGCGGCGGTGTGAGCTCGGTGTCCTTGCAACGAGACATGCAAAGCAACATGCAGGAAGACGTGATGCAAATTAACTCACAAGCAACTAATACTCTCTATTCTGGCTCAGTGTCTTTGATAGTGCAAGACCAGAGCGTGCCTGTGCGATACAGGCGGCTGTGGTTTGGGTCGCCGTCCGAGAACGGGTTGGCGATGAACTTCTCGGCGGTCAGGTCGGGGCGCTTCAGGTAGCCGCGCGCCAGCTGGATGCCGCTCACCATCAGCTCGCCCGGCACGCCCATCGGCACCGGCTGCAGCCGGGCGTCCAGCACGTAGCAGAGCAGGTTGGCGATGGGACGCCCGATGGGCACCGTCGCGCCGCCCTTGAACTCCGCGGTCACGTCATAGCCTGCATGGCAGCAGCGGCTGAGGCACACATCAATGCGGCTCTGTAATGCACACCAGCCTCAGCCATGGTGGCACCTGTGGCATCCACGGTCGTCTCTGTCGGCCCGTACGCGTTGTGCAGGTGCGCAGTCGGCAGGCGCTGCTTGAAGCGCGCCGCCAGCGCGGGCGGCAGCGCCTCACCGCCCACCAGCACGTGCCGCATGGTCTTGCACGCTGACACCTCAGGCTCCTGCAGAACGACACGCTTTTAGCACTGACAGCGCACCATGCGGATGCGCTTCAGACACAGTGGGAGCGGCCCGCGCCTGCAGCAGCACGTCCAGCTGCGACGGCACGAAGCTGGCGCAGGTGATGCGCTGCTCCCTGCACAGGCGCGCCAGGTACTGCGTGTCCTTCTCGCCGCCGGGCGCCGCCAGCAGCAGCACGCCGCCGCACGCGAACGGATTGAACAGCTCCTGCACCGACGCGTCGAAGCTGACGGGCGCCTTCTGCAGGAACACGTCGCGCGGCCCCAGGTCCATCTTCCTGCGGGCGTGCCCGACACGCGTCAGCGGCTGTGCCTGGAACTTCCGGCAGTAACACTGGGGCGGCAAGCAGCGCGCGCACGTGGTGATGCAGTGCAGGTAGTTGACGACGCCGGCGTGCTGCAGCACGGCGCCCTTCGGGCGGCCCGTGCTGCCGGACGTGAAGATGATGTAGCACATGCCGTCCGGCTGCACCCGCACGCCTGGCGACGTGGGCGGCTCCCGTGCCAGCGCCTCGCGCTCGCTGTCCACCTGCCGCGCTCGTCATCGCCGCTGACAGCGTGTTGCTGCATTTGAGCGGGACTCAGGTCCTCGAGGGAGCGTCAAGGATGGAAGCACGCACCAGCAGCACGTGCGCGCTGGTCGGCACAGCCACCCGCGCATGCACCTTCTCCTGGCTCAGCAGCACGGGCGCCTGCGCATCCGGAGTCCTGTGTGAAGTATACCTGCAGAGCACAACAAGCCAGCAAGCGTCTCATGCGGGTGCCCAATGAAGCGCGCCTCGGAGTCCTCCATCATCAGCGCCAGGCGGTCCGGCGGGTAGCTGGGGTCCATGGGCACGTAGGCGCCGCCGGCCTTGAGCACGCCCAGCAGCGCCACCACCAGCTCCAGCGAGCGCTCCATCATGACGCCCACCGGCACCTCGGCGCGAACGCCCAGGCGGACGAGGCGATGCGCGAGCTGGTTGGCGCGCTTGTCCAGCTTGGCGTAGCTCAGCGCGCCGCCCTGCAGCACGGCCTCCACATCTTTGCATTGTGGCGCTCTGACTCTCTGCATGGCATCGCGCTCTGCCGCGCCCACTCTGACGCAGGCCTGGCGGCAGCGGGCGCGTGTGCGCACCTGGAACATGGCTGCGGGAGCGGCCGGCGTGGTGGCTGCCCAGTACTCCAGCATGCCATGGATGGTCTGGCCCTGGCAAGCTCCACTGGGCACGCAGATTGGGGTCCGGTTGAAGGTGTGCAGCACGGTCCGGCGCTCAACGGCGCTCAGCAGTGAAACGGCATCAACGGCCGTCTCTGGCGCTTCTGTGAGGCGCTCCAGCAGGACCTGGAGGCAGGCAGCCACAGCATCTTGGCGGCAGTAGAGCAGAAGCGTCGCCCTCACGGCAAAACATGTACAGGCTGTGTTCTATAAGCAGCCGGCATGGCCAGAAATGCAACCGACCTGCAAGTGGCCGGCCATGCGCTGGATGGTGCTGAGCGCAAACAGGTCCGTGGAGAACTCGATGTTGCCGGAGATGGTGTGCTCCTCCTCGGCCAGCTCGAGCGTGAGGTCCATCTGCGCCGAGCTACCTCCCACCTGGGGCCGGGGCGCCAAGCGGTCAGCGCCCTGTCAGTGCTGATGCGGGGACGGCGCGCTCCCATTTTGCCGGTGCTTGACATGCATGGCATCAGCAGCCAGGAGCTGCAGAGGAGTGAAAGCAAGGCGCGCGCCGACAGCTCCTCCGCCGCCAGGCCGCCCATCTGCGGCTTGCCGCCCGCCTCCCCCGCGCCCAGGGCCGCCTCGAGCGTGAGCAGGGTCTGGTAGACGGGCGTGTATGCGGAGCTGCGCGGCACGTTGGCCGCCTCCACCACCTGGGGAAAGGGGATGTCCGCATTCGCCACCGCGTCCTGGACCACAGCCTTGACGCGCTTCACCACCGTCGCCAGCGTCGGCGAGCCTGCCGAGCGCACGCGCAGGTCAGCGCGGGCGCGCGGCTGGTAGGGGCTGGTGCAGCGCAGCGTGCGGGTCGGGCAGCCCGCGGGCGGCGTGGCAGGCGTGCGCGCGGCCGCAGAAGGGCGCGGAGGGCGCGAGCGGCGTACCAGACATGTCTGTGCGCAGGGCGGCCGAGTTGACAAAGTAGCCGATCAGGCCCTCCAGCTCCGGGTGCGAGCGGTTGCCCAGCGGCGTGCCCACCACCACGTCAGCGGAGCGGCTGTAGTGCGCCAGCAGCACCTGCCCCAGCGCGCATGCTCTGAGCCCGCCGGCCGCAACGCTGGCTCTGGTCCCCAGGCAAGTCGGGCAGCGCATTCGCGAGAGGCGCTGCGATGGCGGCCGGGGTGCACCTGCCAGGCGGCCACCATGACCATGAACATGGTTGCCTTCTCCGCGACGGCCAGGAAACGCAGGCGCTCCGTCAGCGCCGCCGGCAGCCGGAAGCCGACCACATCGCCCCGGCCGCTGGGCTCCGACGGGCGCGCATAGTCGGTGGGCAGCTCCAGCAGCGCCGGCGCGCCGGCGAGCTGCTGGCGCCAGTATGCTCGCTGCGCCTCCAGCTGGCCGCTGGCCAGCCGCGCGCGCTGCCAGGCGCTGAAGTCCGCATACTGGATGGCCAGTGGCGCCAGTGAGGGCTCGGCTTGGCCGGCCGCCAGCGCGCCATACGCGGCTGCCAGCTCCGCAGTCAGGATCGCCGCGCTCAAGCCGTCGCTGCGCGCATGCGGGGACAGTCGCCGGGCGTGCGTCGCCTTATGTTGCAGTGCGACCGCGCAGGTCACACGCTGCGTACAGCGCGGGCGCAGAAGGGCGGGCGGCACCTCAGGATGTGGTGGTTGCCGATCAGCAGCACATGCTCTTCCGGGCCCACGGCAAACAGCACGGCGCGCAGCGGCACGCGCTCCCCGATGACCTCGTAGGGCTGCTCGGCCGCGTCTGTCAGCGCAGCGTCCAGGGCCGCCTCGTCGCTGCCGGGCGGCAGGCTGCGGTGCTGCAGCGCGGGCGCGGCGCGCGGGTCCGCTGCCGGGTACACGGCCTGCAGCAGCTGGCCGTCGCGCTCGACAAAGTGCGTGCGCAGCGTCTCGTGCCGGCGCGCCAGGAACGCGAGCGCGCCCTCCAGCGCGCGCGCGTCCAGCTTGCCGCGCAGGCGCATGGCCTCCACCATGTTGTACGCCGCGCTGTCGGGCTGCATCTGGTACAGCGCCAGCATCTGCTCCTGGTTGGCCGAGCAGGGCATGCCCGCCGCGCGCTGCTCGGCGCTGAAGCCCGCGCGCGGTATCGCGCCCGCCCCGGACCGGCCGCCCGCGCTGGCATGGCTGAGCGCCGCCGCGAGCGCGGCGATGGTCGGCGTCCGGAAGAGCTGCGCGGTGGGCACCTCGCACCCGACCACCCTCCGCACAGCGATCATCACCTTGCTCGCCTGCCGCAGCATGCGGGCGAGCGCTGCGGGCGGGCATGACGTGAAGGAAGGGCGCGGCTGCCGACGGAATACGCGCGAAGGGTGCAAGCCAGCAAGCCAGCAGCGCAAAGGGACAGCCGCACTGCGAGAGGTACCTGCAGAGAGTTGCCGCCGACCGCGAAGAAGTCGTCGGCCGTGCTGATGCGCTCCCGGCCCAGCACCTGCTGCCACACAGCCTGCAGGCCCGCCTCCAGCTCGTTGGCGGGCGCCACGTACTGCGCTGCCTCGTGGCTGCCCCAGGCTGGCGCCGGCAGTGCCTTGCGGTCGATCTTTTCGTTGGGCAGCAGCGGCATGCGCGCCAGCGGTACCACCACCGAGGGCACCATGTGCGCGGGCAGCCGCTCGCGCAGCCCCGCTGCCAGCGCCGCCGACGCAAGCTCGGCCGGCGTGACATAAGCCACAAGCTGCTGCGCGCCGGCCGGGTCCTGCAGGACCAGCGCGACAGCCAGCTGCACGCCCGGCAGGCTGGCCAGCGCGGCCTCCACCTCGCCCAGCTCCACCCGGAAACCGCGCAGCTTGACCTGCACGCCCATGGTAGCTCTCGGCCTTGCCTCCTGGTAGCTCTCCTGGCATGACGCATGCGCTGCATAAACCGCGGCATTGGCGCACCTGGTTGTCCAGGCGGCCCATGAAGCTTATGTTGCCGTCAGGGAGCCAGCGCGCGAGGTCGCCTGCAGCTCGAGCAGAGCGGCGGTGTGAGCTCGGTGTCCTTGCAACAATGTGTGCAAAGCTACATGCAGGAAGACCTGATGCAGTTATACTTGCGAGCACTGAGTACTCCTGTACTGGCTCAGTTTGTTTGACAGTACAAGACCGGAGCGCACCTGTGCGGTACAGGCGGCCATGGTTCGGGTCGCCGTCCGAGAACGGGTTGGCAATAAACTTCTCGGCGGTCAGGTCGGGGCGCTTCAGGTAGCCGCGCGCCAGCTGGATGCCGCTAACCATCAGCTCACCCGGCACGCCCACCGGCACCAGCTGCAGCCGCGTGTCCAGCACATAGCAGCGCAGGTTGGCAATGGGACGCCCGATGGGCACCGTTGCGCCGCCCTTGAACTCCGCGGTGACATCATAGCCTGATTGAGACGTTGCCTTGGTCAGCCGGGCTGGCATCATATGCTGAGGAAGCACATGCAAGTGCGAGCTGATGTGGGACCTGTGGCATCCACGGTCGTCTCTGTCGGCCCGTACGCGTTGTGCAGGTGCGCGCTCGGCAGGCGCTGCTCGAAGCGCGCCGCCAGTGCCGGCGGCAGCGCCTCACCGCCCACCAGCACGTGCCGCATGTCCGTGCACGCCGACACCTCTGGCTCCTGAGCCGCGACATCAGCTGATCCAGCTTCAGAGCCTGTGGCACTGCTGGCTGTTCAGCAGCAGAGCCTGTGCACAACGCACATTGCCATCATCACTTGAGGAGCGTGCGCGCCTGCAACAGGACGTCCAACTGCGACGGCACGAAGCTGGCGCAGGTGACGCGCTGCTCCTTGCACAGGCGCGCCAGGTACTGCGTGTCCTTCTCGCCGCCGGGCGCCGCCAGCAGCAGCACGCCGCCGCACGCGAACGGATTGAACAGCTCCTGCACTGACGCGTCGAAGCTGACGGGCGCCTTCTGCAGGAACACGTCGCGCGGCCCCAGGTCCATCTTCCTGCGGGCGTGCCCGACGCGCGTCAGCGGCTGTGCCCGGAACATCGGACATTGACTTTGGGGCAACAAGCAAGCGGGCCGCGCACATGGTGATGCAGTGCAGGTAGTTGACGACGCCGGCGTGCTGCAGCACGGCGCCCTTCGGGCGGCCCGTGCTGCCAGACGTGAAGATGATGTAGCACATGCCGTCCGGCTGCGCCCGCACGCCTGGTGA
>JAABUO010005022.1_pt1 | contig 15520 bp, 25 predicted proteins | sample 5559291 | NCBI WGS metagenome assembly JAABUO01 (sample SAMN10711878, study PRJNA513372) | rock metagenome | isolation source: Antarctica rocks | place: Antarctica: Victoria Land, Finger Mt sud
ATGGAACGACGCGCCTGCCGAGAGCAGAGTGTAGGGCGCCGACGAGGCGCCGCGCTTCCACGCGCGCAGGCTGAGCGCCGCGAGCAGCGCGTGCACGGCGCCAAAGAGGCACAGCGCTGCGCCAGCTGTGCTGCCGCCTGTGAGAAGGCTGGCCGCGCCGCCGGCCAGCAGGAGCGCGCCATACGGAATGCACATGCAAAAGTCGTGCAGCGCCGCATGCCGGCCCTGGCCGACCTCCCTCACATCCGCCGCCAAGTCTTCCAAGGCTGGCTCCGCCGCGCCGGCTGCCTGCGATCCAGTGACTTGTTTCTTGTTTCTTTCAGCTGCCCAACACATCAAGTAAAGAGCTCTAGGGCGTGTACAAGAGCCTGAGCCAAGGTGCCATACCTGCTGATACGGCTCAGCCGCGCTGCAGCGCAGCAGCTGCCTCGCAGGCGTGTGTTGCTGCCATGCCGAAGGTGTTGCGAGCTGCAGCGCGCCAGGTACTTGCCGGCCTAGGTGCCTGGGGACCAGCACGTGCCTTGCATAGTCGGAACCGCAGCTTGGCACCGAGAGCTTGGCCAGCAGTGCGCGTTGGGCCTGCATCCTGGCTTCTGATCAGGCAGTGACCCCAGCCCTGGCACCAGTAAGCAGCAGTGTTGGGCAACACGGGTGGTAGTATTGCTGATTTGCACAGAGCAAGCAAGCAGAGCAGCCCCACTTAAACTCCGCGCAAGCCCCCACTAAAACCCTAGCCAACGGCTACACGGCTTCACGCTTTGAGGCGGACGGACAGACACAACCTCCTCTGCCTGGAGTTGTGTGGGGCAGGCTGCCAAGTGTCAGCATGCCTGCACAGGTCTTGGAAACGTGCAGCGCATGTGCATAGCCGGCTGAACAGGTTGTTGTAACAAAGGGAGGCTGCCCTGCGGCTGCAGGCACCATGAGCCATGGCGCACTGCAGCCGCCTTTCTTTATTGCTCTGGCAACAATGGCCAGGTAGCGCCCGTGCACCAACGTGCTTCGTGCTGTGCAGCGTAGCAACTGTCACGCGCTGCGTTGGGCTGTCGCGCTACGAGCTGCAACGCGCCTTAGCACGAGGAGTTGCCAGGACGGTGGCTGAGGCGTTGTGTGCGCGCGCTCCGCACAGCTGGGCTTTCTTCTTCCTGTTTGGCCACATGCGCGACCTGGTCCGCAAACGCTTGCCCAAGGCGGCTCTGAAGGTGTGGCTGCTGCGTCCGCTCCATCTGTTGACAGCGTGGTCTGCCGCCATGTATGAATGACCTATTCACAGCGCAAGCTTTTCCTCGAGGGGGCTGGCACGTGGGCCGTTGCAGGGATACGCACCCATCCGGCAGGACTATGAGGACTTCTACACGCGGCGCATGTTCTACAGGATACACGTGCGCCCTGCTGGTGGCGTGCCGTCACTCAGCGCCCCAGCCCTGTCACTCGCAGCCTGGGCGCGGGGAGGCTGGGCTTGACCTGGGCTCGCGGGGGCCAGGACTGCTGGAACCGACCGATCTGCAGCGCGCCGGACGCGTGGGTGGACGTGATGGAGCGCACGCCAGTGGACGGCCAGAAGTGCGCGCCCTGACGCAGCTCCTGCCGCGCCCGCTTCCGCTGCCTGCTCTGCGCTGTGTCGCTCGGCCCGCCCACTCACTGCCTCTGGCAATACGAGAAACGGGAAGGTGGGGGCCTCTGTGTGTGCACGACGCTGTGGCGGGTAGGCGATTTGGCCCACCTCTGTGCACGCTGTCAGCTGTGGCCAGCGCAGGCGGCGCTCGTCAGCGCGGCATACAAAGTCGTGGCGGACGCCCTGGCTCCTCTGGCGTGGGTGTCCTGGGCGTGTCGGGCGCGACCGCGCGAGGCGCCGCTGCAGCGAGCTGGCACAGCGCATTGCCAGCAACAGCTGGCACAGAGCCAGGGCACGGCAGGCTGCTGGGTTGAGAGCGGCAAGCTGTGCTGCGGCTGCTGTAGCTCAGGTGACAGCGTCGGGCAGACCGGTGGGCGATAAGAGTGCGCAATGCAGCCGGCGGCCCCGAAGCCGCTGACGCGCCTGGCGCCGCGGGCGTTGCAGGCCGCTGCAGCTGACGGGCGCGACGCGGCGCTGCCTGAACCTGGGCTCATACAACTACCTGGGCTTTGCGGCCGCGGACGAGTTTTGCACGCCGCGCGTGCTCGCCACCATGCGCGAGCTGGGCTGGAGCATGTGCAGCTCGCGCGTCGACGCCGGTGCGTCGGCCCGCCGCCCGCCGCTCTCCGCAGCGCGCTGACGCGCGGGCCAGCCGCTCTGCCATGGCGCAAAGCGGCTCCCAGAGGAGCGCTATGCGGGCCATGGCCATGTGACCTGTGGCAGCTCGGACAGAGGCTGTGCGCGTCCTGGCGTGCGCCTTTTGCCGCTGCGAAGCATCTGCACGACGCTTTCCTCAGGCACAGTGCTGCCGCGTCGGAGCCAGCGCATCTGCGGCAGTGATGGCCTGCGCAGACTGCGGCTGCCGGGTTCGGGGCCCCGCGCTGGCACCCCATACCCCGAGAGGACCCGCCCCTGTGCAGGCACCACGCCGGTGCACCTGGAGCTGGAGGCGTTGGTCGCGGAGTTTGTGGGCAAGCCGGCGGCGCTGACGTTCGGCATGGGGTTCGCGACCAACAGCATCGTCATCCCCGCGCTTGTCGGCCGCGGCTGCCTCATCCTGAGCGACGCGCTCAACCATGCCAGCATCGTGGCGGGCGCGCGCGGCTCCGGCGCGAAAGTGAAGGTGCGGGGCCGCGCGGCGGCCTGCTCGCCGCCTGCTGCAGGCCTACGCAGTGCGCGTCTGAGCTTTGCCAGCATCGTGCCGGGCGCGCGCGGCCTGGGCGCGAAAGCGGAAGTGCCGGTGCGTGACTCCAGCGACACGACTCGCGGGATTTGCTGCGAGGGGCGTCGCAGCAAGGGGCGAGGGCGTGCCGCAAGGGACCTGCTGATTTGGTGGTCTCTCGGCACCGTGCTCGAGGCGCGCTGGCTTGTGGTGGCCGCGCGGGCCGTGGCCACGCGCTGCGCTCACAGGCCACCTCAGCCACGCGTGTATGCTGTCGCGCCAGCACAGCGCCCGGCCTTGGCGGGGGCGGGCGCCGCTGCAAATTGCAGGCCCTTGCTGGCTCGGACATGGGCTGGCCTGCGAGCTTGACTCCCATCTGGAGCAGGTAAGTCCCGGGCACGCACAGCAGCTTCTCAGGGCTGAAGCCCTTGGCGGCCCGCGCGCAGGTGTTCGCGCACAACGACGCGGACCACCTGGAGGCAGTGCTGCGCGCGTCGATCGCCGAGGGGCAGCCGCGCACGCGGCGGCCCTGGCGCAAGGTGCTCGTGGTGGTGGAGGGCATCTACAGCATGGAGGGCGAGGTGGTGGACCTGGCCGGCATCGTGGCGGTCTCCAAGAAGTACAAGGCGCGCCCTTGCACACTGCTGCCGTGGCGCTCGCAGAGCGGTACAGAGTAGTTGCGGCGCGCCCCGGCGCCGCGCGGCTGTGCGCAACGCGCACATTACGGCGCTCGACCTGGCCGGCAATGTAGGCGGTCGCGAAGAGATTACAGGGCGCGTCGGCGCAGCGCGGCTGCGTGACGCGCGCTTGTTGCAGCGCTCGCATGCCGGCAGGCGGTCTGTGAGTGCGCCGGACTGCAGTGGAGAGCAGTGTGGAGGCGGGAGACGGGGCGGCGTCCGGCCTGCTGTCCGGTCTGTGCAGCGTGCCGCACCCTTGCCGGAGAGCCCGAGCCTGGCAGGAGGGCAGCGGGCCGCCAGGAGGCACCGACGGCTTGCTGGCTGTCGGTGGGGGCCAGGGAAGGGCGGGCAGGTCCAGAGATCGTACGCCAGCTCGCGCGCGTCCGGTGCTGACCGAGGGCGCCGCTGCCCTGATACCCTAACCCTCTTTCTGTCCCTGCTGCGCCTGCAGGCATACCTGTACCTGGACGAGGCGCACAGCATCGGCGCGCTGGGCGCGGGCGGGCGGGGCGCGTGCGAGGCGACCGGCGTGGACCCGGCCGACATCGACATCATGATGGGTACCTTCACCAAGTCGTTCGGCTCGTGCGGCGGCTACATCGCCGCCAGCAGGCGCGCGTGCCCCCCTGCGGCCGACCGACCACGCCTGGTCTGCCACAATCGCGTCCGCACGCCGCCCTGCCTGTGACCCACAGCCTGCCGCAGCTCCCGTGCAACCGTGCGCATGTTGTGCGCAGCCCCTTCTTCAACCCTGAGGGTCTGCAACCCTGAAGAATGCAGACATCAGGACCTGGGCTTACGCCAGCGCGCAGGGACGTGATAGCCCACCTGCGGCGCGTGGCGCCGGGGCACCACTACGCGACGAGCATGGCGCCGCCGGCCGCGCAGCAGATCGTGTCCGCGCTGCGCCTGCTGCGCGGCGAGGACGGCAGCGGCCGCGGCGCGGCCAAGCTGGCCGCGCTGCACGCCAACTCCAACTGGTTCCGGCGGCGCCTGCTGGAGCTGGGCTGCCACGTGCTGGGCGACTGGGACTCGCCCGTCATGGTGCGCTCCCGCGCGCCGCGGGCCCACCGGGCGCGCCCGCGCAGACGCGGTTGCACAGCACCAGTCCTGGCTGCCGCGGCGCAGACGGCCAGGGGCGCGCCGCTCACCCGGCTCCCTATGGCTGCGGCGCCGTCCAGCCGAGGCGGCGTGCTCTCCAAGGGCTGGAGCAGGAGGGAGTGTTGCGTCACAGCCTGCACGTACCCTTGACTGCATGTCTGGACGGCGGTGAGTGAGTTCGAGCGCGGTGGGGACAACCCCAAATCCCCTCCCTGGCCCTTCTCTGCTGCCTGTGTACCGGCTGATCAGCCTTGCCGACCACACTTTTCTGCAGTGGAGCAGCAGCAGAAGGATCTCTGTACCGAGCCATCTCATCAGCCTCCCACTGAGCAGCCGCCGCCCTCGCCGCGCGCGCAGCCTGTGATGCTGTTCCAGCCGGGCAAGATAGCGGCGGCGTCGCGGCTGTGCTGGGAGCGCGGCGTGGCGCTCGTGGTGGTGGGCTTCCCGGCCACGCCGCTGATGACCGCGCGCGCGCGCATCTGCATCTCCGCAGCGCACACGCGCGCGGACCTGGAGCATGCGCTGCAGGCGCGGCCCCAGATGTTTCTGTTCGCGCTTCCCTCGCGTATTGAGGAAATGTGGGGCACTGTCGCGCATGTGGCGTTTGAGGTCGTGTTCTCCATGCGCAGTTCTGCATGCGAGCCCACAGTGCATGTATGTCTCCAGTGGTCCCCAAGAGCCCATCTCTGTGGAGCTCGTGAGCACACTTGCGCGGCGCGGCCTGTCGACGTTGACGCACAGCGCGCAGCGGCCGGTCAGTGTCCACGCGTGCAGGCAACCGGGCGTGCTGACATTTAGTCGCACCCCCCTTCCAGTGCTCACTTTGGGCCGAGCTAGGCCAGCCGGATCTCCCTGGTCCCCGGAGTATGGTTGGGCTGGGGGGCGTGGCCACGGGGGCATTAGCTGCGCGCGCAGGGCGCTGGACGAGATGGGCACCAGAGCGGCCTGAGGGCGCCTGGCCGCGCGCGCGCGCACGCGCCGGGCGAGCCGGGCACCACAGCGGCCTGAGGAGCAGCCCTGGCCGCGCGCGCGCGCAGGTGCTGGACGAGGTGGCGGAGCTGGCGCTGCTCAAGTACCAGCCGCGCAAGGGCCTGTCCGCCGTGCGCGGCGCCGCGCACCTCATCAAGGGCTGAGCGCGGGCGCGGCGCGGATTTTGGCTCGACGCGCGGCTCGGCGGAGGCCGCTTAGCCAAGGCCACGCGATAGGCTGTGATAGGCACTGAGTTGGGTCGCATTGTGGCACCTGCTAGAGAGCGTGTGAAGAAGGTCGGCGCTTATGTGCAGGACAACCAGGCCTGAGTGCAGAAGCCTGTAGCCAAAATTTATGATTGAAAGACCCTGCAGCAGTGACCCTGGCTCCAGTGGAGGATGGCATGCTCAGGCAGCTCCAAAATGAAACAAAGGCGCAACTCCTTCAGTGCGGACAGCTTGAGCTGGCAGCCCGCATACACGAGTTTTCTGCGTTCGTTCCAACGTGCTAAGTCATCTCGCCTGCCACATGTGGGCGCCCACAGAGAGCCTTAGGACAACAGTCCCTTGTGCCCAGCTCTGGCGTCACAGGTGTGAGCGACTTACAGCAGGCTTCCCACTGGCAGCGCCCGCGGGGCTCGCGCCGCGACGCGTGAGCTGCACCGCCCCAGTCGCTGAGACCAGCAGTGCGGTCGAGCCCGCCGCTGGGGACTTCAGTGCGTCAGATGTCACAGCAGAGGCCGTTGCGTCACACACTGGAGCGGCCGCCTCTGCCGCAGCCGCAGGGCCGCCGCGCGCTGCCCCATCACTAAGCATGGCTACCAGGCTTGTGCACCCTCCCAAGGTGCGGCGTTCACAGAGTCGTCAAGTCGTCGCACAACTTGATTTGTATTACCTATGTGTGGGGAAGTTTGCACTCGTCAGAACATGCGCTTAGTACAAAGTGGAAAGCACGCAAGTGCCAAGCACATAACCACTTAAGTATGGCTCAGCGCCAGCAGGGAGCCCTTCCCACAGAGCGCTCACAGTGTGGCATGTTACCGCGTAGCTGCTCACAGGCTTCAGGCGCTCAAGTCAGTGAGCTTCTGAGCTGGGCCGTGCCGCTGCGCAGGTGACGAGTGACCCATACGGGGCCGTGGCGCCGCCGCTGTACCAGACGGCGACCTACCACCAGCTGAGCGCGGTGGAGTGCGGAGAGTATGACTACAGCCGCTCCGGCAACCCCACGCGCACGCAGCTGGAGGCGCAGATGGCTGAGCTCGAGGTGCGCCTGCAGCTCGAGATGTGCCTTGCAGAGTTGCGCAGTCTGAGCGACAGTAACAAGCGAAGTCTCGCACGAAATCGTGTGCTAGGACGTACCTCCTATTCATGAGACAGGCGCTGTGCTCACACACAGACCCGTGCTGTGCGATGTGGCTCCGGACGTGTGCCATGTCAGGTTCGTGCAGCATCAATAAGAAGGCGAGCGCCGTTGCTGCCGCCGCCAGGGCGCCGACCGCGCGCTCGCGTTCTGCAGCGGCATGGCCGCGCTGAGCGCGGTGCTGCGCCTGGTGGCCAGCGGTGAGCATGTCGTGGCGGGGGACGACATCTACGGCGGCACTAGCCGACTGCTGGCTCAGGTGGCGCCCCTTGATTCTGACCTGCCCACTCTGCAGCTCCTCCTTGTCCGCGTCAGCTGGTCAGTCCAAATGCCAGGTGGTGCAGGTGACTGCTGACCCACATTGCATGCGTGCTTCACTGGGGGCATGGCTGGGTAGTACAGACGGGTCGAGCAAAATTGCTGGGCTTGCTACAGCAGGCGCTTGCATGTATGATGGCCACAGCGTATAATCACATGGAGTGCACTCCCACAGGCTTGGTGTCTGCGTCCTTACCAGCTATCACTTCAAATGACTTATGGGCACAAGCAGTTAGAAAGGGCTTCCGGCCTGATATAGCTTGTTGCAGAAAGACATGCTGATGCGGGGGCATACCGTCGCAGATAGCACCGGGGCTGGGCATCGAGGTGACCAACGTTGACACAGGAGACATCGAGTGCGTAACCATACTTACAGATCAACTGTTGGCGCTTCAGCCTGCAGCCTTGCCTGCATGACAGACAGTGTCAGTAGACCCAAGAGGGGCAGCACAAACGTGTATGTTTGACATTCTTGCAAGCTGCACGCATGCGTCGTATTGGACCCTGTTGCTGCCCATTGCCTTCGACAGGGGGTTCTGACGCGCAGCTGCCGGTGCCTAGGGCCGTGCGGGGCGCGTTCGTGCCGGGCCGCACGCGGCTGCTCATGCTGGAGTCGCCAACCAACCCGCGCATGCAGATCTGTGACATTGCGGAACTCTCGCGCCTCGCGCACGAGGCGCGCCACGCAAACTGGAAAGAGGACCTCCTGTAGAAAAGTGGAAGTGTGTTGTGTCACAACACCAGCTGCAGGCATGCCGGCCTGCGCGGCAGAGCCACATAGCTGAGCGGGGTGCAGGCACATGGAGTTGAGTGCCCTGCGTGTGTAACGGCGCAGCATGCGTGCTTTAGGGACCCTGCAGCAGGCCTTTCTGTGCCACGTCTGCGCACGAGTGCCAAGTGACTGCGCCAAGACAGGCACACAGTGCACGAGCCAACCCCATCGAAACCCTGTGAAGCCCTGGCCCAGCCGACCACAGCGATGCAGGCGGGCGCGCTGGTGGTGGTCGACAACAGCATCATGGCGCCTGTGTTCCAGCAGCCGCTCGCGCTGGGCGCCGACGTGAGCATGACCAGCGCCACCAAGTTCATCGGCGGCCACTCCGACATCACCGGCGGCACGCTGTCCATCCGCGGCAAGGAGCTCGCGCAGCGGCTCTACTTTGTGCAGGCGCGCCGCTCAGAGCCATGTCAGCGCCGCACTGCAATTCTGTCGCGTACCCTGTGCTCTTGCTCTCCGCATGCGCACATCGCAGAAAGCAGGGCCTGAGTCCTGCTCAACCAATTCCTTGGGTGCCATCACCCGCGCGGGCGCCTTCTCTGAGCGCACCCGCGCCCGGCGCAGAACGCCGAGGGCGGCGGGCTGGGGCCGTTCGACTGCTGGCTGGCGCTGCGCGGGCTGAAGACGATGGCGCTCCGCATGGAGCGCGCGGCTGCGACGGCCGCCGCGCTCGCGGCCTGGCTCGCCGCGCACCCGCTCGTGCGGCGCGTCAACTACCCAGGGCTGCCGGGGCACGCGGGCGCCGCCGTGCACGCCGGCCAGGCGACCAGCGGCGGCTCGCTGCTCAGCTTCGAGACCGGCAGGTGCTTCGCCGGGGCCCGGTCGGGTGGCGGCGGGATGACGGGCGCCTGCGTGCAGTCCTGAGCAGGATGCTGCTGGTGCCCAGACAGGCAGCGTGTGGGATGCGCAGTGGCAGACGGCGCCTGGTTGAGCCTCCCTTGCGGTCCTCTTGTCTTTGACTCTGGCAGGAGAAAGTCTTCGGTCGGCAGCCTGGACGTGAGCACGCCACACGACTGAGCGTGTGACCACCTGCCACGCGCTGCGGCTGCATGCGGCGTTCCATGCATGTGCGCTGCCGAGGGGGTCGGCTCGCGGGCCGTCCGCAGCCTGGAGGCGAGCCGGACGGTCGTGGAGGAGACCGCACTGTTCCGCGTGACGGTCAGCTTCGGCAGCGTGGCCTCGCTCATCTCGCTGCCCTGCTACATGAGTCATGCGTCGATCCCGGCGGCCGTGCGCGCCGCGCGCGGGCTGCCCGACGACCTGGTCCGCATCAGCGTCGGCATCGAGGACGCCGGGGACCTGCTGGCGGGTGCGCCGCTGCGGCCACGGCAGCGGGCTCACCCAGCCGCTGGTTGGGCTGCTGTGCCTGACGCGCGGCCTACCCGCGCGCAGCACAGGTCCAGCCGACATGCACATGCGCACATGAGGGCCTGCACCCGGTTGGAAACAGCGAACGGACTCTGGTCCAACACATGACGTGGCAATTTAGGTTGCCTGACCGCGTTGCCGGCTGCCTGACGCGTTTGCGCCGCCCGGGCCGGGGCAGATCTGGACCAGGCCTTCCGCAAGGCCATAGCGCGGTTGGGCGTGGACGCCGCGGCGACCCCGCCGCCTGCGCCGCCGCCGGCCGGCCGGGAGGCCGAGCTGCTGGCGCGGATAGCGCTGCTGGAGGCGCAGCTGCACGGCCAGGCTGAGCAGCCGATGCACGGCTAGGCCATGTGGCTCAGCCTGCGTCAGAGCACATCTGTGCGCTGCTTGCAGGCATGCAGTAGTGTGTGCTGCGTTGCCGTGTAAACCGCTCTGTCTGGGAGTGCTGCCGAACTTGCCTGTGACCGACGATTGATGCACACAGAGGTGCTCGTGCAGCAGGTCAGATGTGTCCTCTGCCCGTGCACCTTGCCAGCATCACATTCAGTTCACATGCTGAGGTATTGCATGGAGAGCAACGCTTCATGTTTATCGGAGACCCATTAACAGCCCAAATGCCTTGCCCTGGTCCTGACCCCATTATAACCTGTAAAGTTTTTGAGGATAGTTTTGACAGAGTAGCAACTTAATTTCCACATCGGCATCGCGTGCGGCAATTGTCAGCGTTGCAAATATGGGGGACTTTAGCGCTTTTGAGGAGAAGATGCGCAAAGCAGACCTGAGCCAGGCAGCGATTGATGCGTTCAGGTTGAACTATGAGCAGCTTGTGGCTGGTGTCACGGGCTTGGTACGCCTCAATGCACCATGTACGCCTTCTCCTGCTCTGCAGCGCCTCTGTACAGAGCGCGGGAGTGCCTCTTGCAGGTGCCAGAGGACGAGATTGACGCTGTGCACGAGCTTCCACGCCTAGACGACATGAAGGCATCTCAGAAGGCTGACCTGAAGGTGCTCATGCGGGCTCTAACATCTGCACTCCGTGCAGGTATCAGTGCTAATCCTGCATGTCGCTGAGAACTGCTGGCGGGGTAGTGACTGTAGACTCAAGTGAAGGTCGCAGGTATGTGCTATGGTGTTTCTGACTCAAGGTGTAGGTGGTGTCAAATGCGTCATTGTTGTCTCTCCAAGCACCGTTGTCTGTATGCATATATGCAAGTGCTCCTGTTAGCTTTTTATTGAGCAGCTAGTGAAGGGGTGGAGCAGCTGCCCTGCTGGTGCACAGCATGGGCTTTGTGAGTTCAGCACCAGCGTGCTGCGTTACGTTACCAGACAAACAGGACGCCTGCGTACACCAGACGTCCTGTGGCACTGCGTATGGCAGCTCGGGCATGATTTGTTGCATGATTACTGTGAGGTTTGCAAGCATGCCGACATATGCTGCTACCCAAGCACATTACTCTCGCTGCATGCAGGCCCTTTTGTCAGGGTTCTTGCATGCGAGCCCCATGGCGACTAGCGCGGCGCAGGAAGTCTGAAGCAGTGAGGCGGCAGTGAGCGCGTGTCGTGCGCACCCGCAGACGCTGCTGGCGAAGACCGCGGTGCTCAAGCTCAACGGCGGCCTGGGCACGTCCATGGGCCTGGAGAAGGCCAAGAGCCTGCTGACGGTGAAGGACGGCAAGACCTTCCTGGACCTGATCGCGGAGCAGATCAAGTACACGCGCGAGCGCTACGGCTCCAACGTGCGCTTCGTGCTCATGAACTCCTTCTCGACCAGCGACGACACCAAGGCGCGCGCGGCGCTGCGCCGCATGCATCTCGCATGATGCAGCGTGTCCTCGGGCGTGGAGGGTGCAAGACAACCCAGACAGGACTCTTGTGTCTTTCAACCTATGTAATTCTATGTGAAACAGACCTCGCAACAACGTGTTTGCGCCCTACAGCGCCCTGCAGCCCCTGCCCGCCTCAGCACGTGCACCGTGTTGGATGAGCTTGCCAAGCAGCACACCTCTGGCTGCGCATTGTGGGGCTGCTGTGGTTGTTATGGGTGTCGCAGTGCGCCTGCTCGGCGTGGCGCGCGCACACACTCCTATCTCCCATCACTGAGCATCATGGTAGGTACATACCGGCGCTGCGTCAATCTGGCCTGAGCTTGTGAGCGCGTGCATGTGCGGGTGCTGCGAAGGAAGGCACCGACCATGTGCAGCACTCTTTAGCAAGCGCGTGGTGGCCGGCGGCAATGATCGTACGCGCGTGCGCACTTGGTAGGAGTTCCTGAGCGCCAAGCACGCGGACCTGCTCAAGGAGGAGGACGTGGAGCTGGTGCAGAACAAGTCGCCCAAGGTGGATGCGAAGACGCTCGCGCCCGCCAGCTTCCCCAGCGACCCCGACCTGGAGTGGTGCGCCCCGCGTGCTGGCGACCCTAACCCTACCCTTGTATCCTTACTATAGCCGCATCGCTCATCAGGCGGCCCACGCCTGCCCTGGTACTAAAGGGGTGCTTGCATGCTTTCACGTCGCTGGCCTCCCAGCTAAGACTCGCTCACCGGGCAACCCAGCGAGTGTCTGGCGCTGCAGCCGCAGCGCCTGCGGCGCTACACAGGGATGCATGCGCCTACCGGCAAAGCCTGTGCCCCCACTTGACGCCTGGTGTGCGATAGAGCTGTCATAAGTGTCTCTGCACGGCCATGATGCAGCACCAGATTGATAGAAACGCTGCATTCGAGACTGTGCGGGGGGCGCGCCCAGGTGCCCGCCAGGCCATGGCGACATCTACCCCTCGCTGCTGGGCTCGGGCATGCTGGAGCGCCTGGTGCGGGCGGGCATCGAGTACCTGTTCGTGTCCAACAGCGACAACCTGGGCGCCACGCTGGACGTCGACCTGCTCGCCTACTTTGCCGAGTCCGGCAAGGCCTTCCTGATGGAGGCGCGCCACGCCCGTGCCCGCCCCGCCGCTGCAGTGGCAGGCTGCAGCGCATTGCAGGTTGCTTGGGCGCCCAGGAGCTTTGCGGCTGGCCATCTGCGTCTGCGTGCACGCACGTCGCTCGGTGTGCCGGGGTTGAGCAGCCAAGGAGGCGGGGGCGGCAACGCGGTCTGGAGCGTACCAAGTCGGCAGGGCTGCCATATCAGCTCGACCACACATGCGCTCAGGTCGCGGAGCGCACGACCGCGGACAAGAAGGGCGGGCACCTGGCGCGGCGCAAGGCGGACGGGCGCTTCATCCTGCGCGAGTCCGCGATGTGCCCCGACGACGACAAGCCCAAGTTTGAGGACGTGCACCTGCACAAGTTCTTCAACACCAACAACCTGTGGGTGCAGCTGCCCAAGCTGCAGGCGCGCGCCCCGTGCCCGCGCCCTCCTGTCCTGCCGCAGCTCGCTGCATGACCGCGCCACAGGCGTTGCCGGATGCGCGCTTATGATTGTTTGATGCATGCTGTGCGCCGACCTGGTGCTGAACGTGGCCGCCGCTTGTCTGTGAACGAGTCCCCTGCGCTGCATCAGACATGACCGGACCACTCTGGACACTGCGATTATGTGCAGGCTCCGTGTTGTGATTTGAATTGTCGCCTAGGGCAGGCGCTGCAGGAGGCGGACGAATGCGGTCAGCGCCGCCGCTGCTGGAAGACCTGGAGGGGTTGTCGTCTTTCATGACGCGTCCGCCGCAACCCTGCAGCGCCGGCAGGCAACCTCGTCAGCAGGAGGGGCGGGGGGCGCAGGCGCTGCTGGAGGCGAACGGCGGCGTGCTGAAGCTGCCGCTGATAAAGAACAAGAAGACTATCAACCCGCGCGACTCGTCCACGCCGCCCGTGTTCCAGCTGGAGACCGCGATGGGCTCCGCGATCGAGGCGTTCGGCGCGGACGGCGCGGGCGCGGTGGTCGTGCCGCGCAGCCGCTTCGCGCCCGTGAAGACCACCAATGACCTGTTCTGCCTGCGCTCCGATGCATACAAGGCGCGCCCTTCGGCACGGGCCGCGCACGTTCACAGCTATGGACCGACGCATGGGCCCTTCTACCTGGTCTGAGCACAGGGACTCACAGCGGGGGCGCTCGAGTGTCCACGCAGACCTGGGCAAGAGACAGCACTTGCCTCGTTCGGCCTGTGCGTTTGAGCGGCCTGCACCATGGTATTGCAAAGTGCAGGGACGCCGCCGGGAGAGCTTGACAGTGTGCACCGCATGTGGTGGTGAGCGCAAAGACTTTCGACGTGTTGGGGCCAGTGATGGACGACAGAGAGACAGTGGGTGCTGTTGCGCTGACACGCAGGTGACGGAGGCGAGCACAGTGGTGCTGGCGTGCGACGCGTGCCCGCTGGTGAAGCTGGACGACAAGCACTACAAGCTGGTGGACAAGCTGGAGGCGCTCGTGGCCGCGCCGCCCTCGCTGCGGTCGGCCAAGTCGCTGACCGTCAAGGGGCCCGTGCGCTTCGTGGCAGGCACCTCGATCGCGGACGACTGCCTGATCGTGAACGGTGCGCCGCAGCGCGCTGGCGGCGGGGCGGGCGGGTGCGCGGGCGGGCCGCACCGAGCGGCCCCCTGTGCTGCACCCGAGGGCCGAGTGTCTGAGCGCAGGGAGGCGCGCGCTCTGTGTTGCGCCTGTGCCAACAGGGCGCCGGACAGTGCTCGCAGCGCCCCACGCAGCGCCGTGCGACCCAGGCTGCCCGAGCCGCTACTTGGCTGGGTTGACAAGCTACAAGCGTCACACTGCCGAGCATGCCAGGCTTGAGCGAGGGGCCTTCCTGCCGACTGGTGGCACGCTGGCTCATGCATAAAGCCGCCTACCTGCAGGAGCTGTTGGGTGGAAGGAAGCCAGGTTTCATTCTTTCGTGGCACGCTCACAAGGCCAGTGGCCCAAGGCTGCTCGGCTGCAGCAGCCTCCCCAGCGGGGCGCCCGGCGAGCCTGGCGGGCTGGCGCGCAGAGTCGGGGGAGCCGGTGGACCTGCCGGCCGGCAGCTACACCGGCGGCGTGACCGATCTGACGACGGCCGGCGCGGACAAGGCTGCGGCGGACATCCCGGCCGTCGCGTTCACCTGACGCGCCGGCTCCTGCGCGCCGCAGCGCGCGCCGCTGGGCCGCGCGCGTCCGCCTCGCGGGGTCGCGCTGCTGAGCCAAGCCGCAGCGCCCTTGGAAGTGCCCGGCGCCGTCGACGGGGGGTGCACCAGCTCAGCCCGTGACACGGACACAAGCGCTCGCCGAGTACCTCTGCGTGTGGTGCCTAGAGCCGCGCGCCGTGGCTACCGGGGCGCTGGCGCAGCAAGCGTGACGTGCGGCGCTGATAACTTGCTTAGGGGCGTGCCGCCAGCGGACAAGCTCTGCTGTGTCTGCCGAGCTGCGCAGCGCAGCTCCCAATCGGGGTGTGCTTGACATTGGCGCCGCTTGGCAAACGGGGGATGGCCCGAGCGCCTGGTGACAGTTTTGAATTGTAGCTGCCTTCGCGCCCTCCTTGGTTCGTCCAGACTGCTACATTGACCCGCGACGCACTCCATGCTGTTTGAAATGCTGCTCCCAACCCTATATATAGCCTCTCTAAAAGTAATGGTCGCTCTGGGCGTCCTTGAGTAGCAGTAGGTATGTTGTCGACAAGTGCATGTCGTGTGCAGAAGCTTTGCCTTGCCGCCAGCCATGCTCTCTCTGGCTGGCAGGAGTAGAGGCAGGCCCTGGTTGTCCACCAACCGCCCGGTTTTGGCCGCTTGAGCGGAGCAGTCATGGCGGGCGGGCGGGACAGGGAGGGCAGCTCGAGGGAGAGGGACGCCTCGGCGCTGCCGCCAGTGATTGGGTAAGCAAACGGCTCGTTGTCGCCCCCACCCGCCGAGGCCCAGATCCGCGCTCGCAACGCTGCTGCTGCGTCGCAGGAGGACCGGTGGCCCGTCCCGGCGCTCCGCAAAGGGCGGCTGGCAGCCAGAGGAGGTAGGTCGCCAACCTTGCGGACAACTGTTGGGCTGGCAAGTGCTGACCAGCTGGCTGAAAAGCTCGACTGGGCTGCAGGACGATATTCTGCGACGCGCGGTCGCGGCCTATGGCGCCAAGAACTGGAAACGCATAGGCGCGCCACGGCCCGGCGACTCCCTGACCCCGGGTCGCCTGCCCACACGCCGCACGGCGTGCGCGCGAGTGTGGGCCTCCCGGCCCAGGCCGCGCTGCCTCGCTCGCCTGCCGGCCCGCGCAGCGGCGGTGGCGCCAGG
>JAABUO010005023.1_pt1 | contig 15520 bp, 14 predicted proteins | sample 5559291 | NCBI WGS metagenome assembly JAABUO01 (sample SAMN10711878, study PRJNA513372) | rock metagenome | isolation source: Antarctica rocks | place: Antarctica: Victoria Land, Finger Mt sud
ATCGCTTGGTTCGGCCGATGTAACGCCATCGTCAAACTGGTTCGTCAACGTAACGCCAGCCGTCATGACTGAGAGCCATATATATATATATATTTGTGTGAATATATATAATTGTCTATGATAGACAAATCTCTCAACGTGTGAGCTGGGACATACCTGCGGGTCACGGTGGGAGAACATCCAGCAGATCTCTGCCAGCGTTTGCATTTCAGGCATTGTGCTGCTGTTATATGGTTGGTCTTTTGTCTCATGATCATCTTTCTCACAAGCATCGGATGAAATGCTCAATCTGCTGATGACAATGTACTGCGTGCAGCATGCACGCATATGCTTTGCAGCAGCCTCTTTGCTGCAGGCCAACAAAAGGCTCCTGTTTGCAGCAACCTCCATCCAATGTATTGTCACACATTTGGTGCAAGCAGCAGCAAAACATGCACAGCATGCGATCCACACAGCTACAGCTACTCTTGTCTCATCAGACTACTGATGCCTTTCTGTGTATGTTTCAGGAGTCATGAGAAGATAATCAGTGAGATCCTGCAGACCATGATCGATGATGATCACATCAAAGACGAGTCTCTCAATGACATTGACATGAAACGCAAGCAGCAGCTCATTTTGGGCAGCACATAAACAATGTCATGCACAGGCTGTTACAGGCAGAGATACTCTGCAGCATGAGCCGATACACTGTTGCGGTGGCCTTCTTCAACACAGTATCTCACGTACACTGAGGCATATTTGCCTGGCATTGCAGACATTATGCCCTACATTGCCTGTGAAAGACTCCAGCTGCCAGGTGAGGCATTTAAAGCAAACCCCCAACCCTACTCACTACCATCTGCAAGCACCTTTTTATGTTCTGCCAGCGTGCAACACAGCAAGGCTCTTACACAGTGGTATGTTGACTTACTCTGACTGTCTCCTGAGTGTTTCACGAGGGTGCAGTCATGATGTGCAGTGACTGCAGTGTAGGTCCTTGACCTGATGGTATGCAATGGCTTTGCTTTGACAAAATGTGTGGCATGTGATGAGCTTAATTTCACTAGCTGGTGTGTGTGTGTGTGACTGAATGTGTAGTAAAAGGGTACGGCCGTTGCTGTCATGGGAATTACAGAGCCCATATGCGCATCCCAGACGTTACAACTACTCCCCCCTCAAAGCACGCTCGTCCTCCTTCAGCGGTATTCCAGGAGATAGTGTTAGACAAACACAATTGATTGTTGTTCACAGGTCACAGCAGGGACTTAACCAGCATCCAGGAATCTGGATTCACAACTGGCCCGCTGGCATACACGTCAGACAGACGTTACTCATTGCATGCCAGCAGTATTGATATCTGTCGTCTTACGCCGTAAGACTTAGTGTGACTATGTCAGGATACTACAGAATGTTGTGCAAGAAGGTGTGGTGGGCAGGTGAATTGTTGCATGGTGCTACAAACAATACATCTGCAGGCAGGAGCAGTCTTTCATGAGCAAGCAGGGGACAAGTTTGACAGATAGGTGAAGTAGCCATCTTGGGTGTAGGGAGCAAAGCGCTGCCAGAATTTTCCGAAGACAGCTGTAGATTGCAGTGTGGGACATCTGAACAGCATGGAGAGACATGCATGCATGAATGGGCTGATGGGCACGCTATGACTGTTGAGTACCTTCAATCAGTTGGTCTTGTTTGGTAGCACTTATTTTTTGAAGGCTCCACCATCCCCTTGAAACTTGCTGACCAGCCTGCGCTGCTGCATGAGGGCAGCCAGACGCCTCTTAGCAGCTTTATAGGTCATCCCACCAGATTCCAGGCCCTGCCTAGATACCACCCTCACCCCATGCTGGCATGTCTCCTTGACTGCAAAAGAGCAAACTAAAGGTTTTGGTTATGTCCGTGCTTGTTGAGGAAGGGATCAGAGCTTGCTCGTTTTTCGTATTCTTAGCAACTGTGCAGTTAGGAAGCTGCAAACAGATGCCATACAAAAGTGCATTTGAATGATCGTCAGCCACTTCTCCATGCATGGGATGGAGAAATGGTTGACAATCATTCAGATGCACTTTTGCAGTTGTCAAGCTCAGATCTGCATAGATAAATGTTTGTATGAACAACGCCCCCTGCAGACAATTGGTTCAGTGGGATTGCGTACCGAAATTTTGCAGGGTGTGGGTGTGTAGGGGTGTGGGTTTCCAGGACAAACCCAAGTGAGCTTCTCAAGACATCCCCACCTTGTTTCTGTAACAGAAGACGTTCAGCGTAAGAGCAACTTTGCGATCAGTGCTGGCCAACCCAGGTGCCACTATGTCACATGCCATGCTCCACATGACACTTGCTTGCATTGGAAGGCTAGATGCAGTACAGGGCAAAGTAGGCGCATAAGTCCATACACGAGTCAGCATGTAAGTCCTTGAATAATAACACAGACACAGAACAGCTTGCCAAAATATGCTCACCCACAAATTGCACGCAGTACACATGGCGCATAGCTTTCACTTGATACAAAACATGTTTTGCAGAACAAACCTGTGATTCTCAGCCAAGTGCTTCCAGAAGCAATGGCGTCTCAGCTGATGGAATGGCGCGGGCAGCTCAAAGCTAAAAGCTCATCTGCAGCAGCTGTGCCCCTAAATATATGTGTACCCACATCATGCTCAAGCCGGACGTGAGTAAGCAACCACCCTCCGTAGACGCCTTTGCTCTGCAGCAGAGTCCTGTCAAAGGCTTGACTGAAAGGACTGTGACCTAAGTCATGACACAGACCTGCCACAGGCAAAACAAGGTCAATAAACTTATCTGCTCATGACAAAACTTGTCTTGGAAGCTCGTATATAGTTTGAGTGCTTAGCTTACCTGCTAGCTCCAGAACCTTGGTGTCTGTTCTGTCCACGTCCAGCTCAGCTCTCTGACTGTTCCAGATATTGTCAGACCCCTCAAAAGCTAGATGCGCCAACCCCAAAGAATGCTCAAATCTGATGTGTGACGTTCCAAGAAAATATGTAGTACGGCATACCAAGTCTCTAAGCCGCTGAAATCGAAGACACCAATACCGAGGGGATCAAGCCTGAACACTTTGTGCACAGGGTCATTTAACGTCTTTTCCTGTCGCCTGTGCTGCTTGATGTACGATGATGGAAACTCCGGTGACTCAGTCGGCGTGTTCAGATCAAAGTTGTGATCTGGCAACACCGGGTCTTGCTGTTTGGCAACAAGCTGGCTGAACGGCACGTCGTCTTCGTTATCGGGAGGGTCCAGCTTGTCCTACCGTGCAGCTGCAGATGAGTCGCAGCTCACGCGGGTAAAAGACTTGACCTTGCACCAATGCTGGTGCTCATTAGGGCTCACAGTAAAAAGTGTTGGCGTTATGTTGACTGCGAATTCAGTGTGACACATTCTTCCTGGTTTTAGGGGAGTCAACAGACAATGACTGGGAAAACAACGTACACTAAATGTTGATGGCGTTCGACAATATTGCCTTAAACAAATTGCTGTAGTGATGCTGTAATGTAGAAGGGCGCTAGTACCGCGATGCCACATGCTCAACACTAATCTAGCTCTACAAAGTTCAGAAGCCAAGCTAAAAGTGGACTGGCCAAAACAGATTGTTTTTGTGCAAAACAAGTGTTGAGACAACTGTCTACTACATTGACTTGGTCAGTAGCCAGAAAAGCATCTGCACGAAAATCCATGTGCCCATAAGTACATCACAGAACTGCTAGTAGTCGAAAAAGCTAATCACACAAACTTAAGTGCGGTATCAAAGATTGATTCTAACAGACATCACCAAAAACAATTGACATTGTACCCAGTCACCATAATGACAACCAGAACCCTGCCAACATATGACTATGGTGCTACCAGTGAAGAAGGCTTGTAATGGCCAAGCACTTTGCAGAAGGCAATGCACTTTGCTGAAGGAAGCAGCAGCTGTAGTCCAACTACATGCATCACACTGCAAGTCACTCCACACTGCTCACTCTTGAAGCAGGGCACACATCAGTGTATTGGTGTATGTGCTGCCTTTACCATCAGGACCCAAGGTCTTCCAGACCACGCAGCACAGTGCAGCGCATGATCAACAGCTGCTGTCAATTTCATGAGTGCCACCAGCATTTCCCAGGGCAAGTCGAATTTGCTTTCAAACTGTCGCAGCCTGCTTGCACATGACTTTTGGCACTCCACTTCTGGAAAGCTGCCCAGATCTCTTTTGGGCCTTGGCAAGCAAAACCTGCAACATCATGCAGTGCTGAGCAGAAAAGTCACTCTGTTGTATGGGCACAGCACAACAGAGTGGCAGGAATGATCACACAACCGCACCCTTCATACGACACAGTCAGCCTTAGACAATGACAGCCAACAGATTCAGTGTATGCTGCTGTTTGTCAGAAAGCATTGGCTGCTGCCAGGTCCGCTCTAGAAAGCAAAGCACCACCTGTAAGCAGCGACGGGGTGGCCAGCTTCCCGGCCAGTGGCATGGCTGCTCATGGCTGCTGTGCAAGCCTCAATGAGCAGGCTCGTCCTTCAGAGGTGTCTTTGAGCGCACACATCTCATCAGGTCCCGGCCTCTCTGCACAAACTTTGTCAGAGCACTGTAGCTCTGAGTCCTGCAAAACACAAATTACACATGGCATCTCACAACTGCAGAGACGGATGTTGCCATGAGAGGAGCAACCATGTTGCCATGACATGCAGAGCCCAAAACTTTCTTATGTTGCCTGCATAGCAGGTGGATCCCACATGGCATCTAGTCTGTGTCACTTGGAAGCTCACATGATAAAGTTGCTGCTTATCAACACACATCACATCTGAAAGCATTACAAGACGCAATTGATAGATACGGTACCTGTCTGTGCTTGGCTTCATTTCAGCCTCATTCCTTTCTGTCTGCTGATGGCAAAGCTGCTGTTGCACTGCACACCCATCGCTGCTCTGTGCCTCCACTGTCACATGGACGCATCCAGGCTGCAAGCTGTGTTTGCTAATAGCACCCTGTTTCTGCTCAGTGCTATAGTGAGAACAGGAGACAGCTGCAGAAGGCCTTTTGGCATCACCAGGAATCATCTGCTGGTTATCTCTCCCTTCAACACCTTGCTGAGTGGACGCACTACTGCTGGGCTTGAGCTTGCGTCTGCATGCGCTCTTGAGTTTTCTGACACACTTGTGTGTCAGGGACACGTGTGCAGCTGTGCAGAGCAGCACCCTGCATGGTGTGTGTCTCCAGCTGACCATCATGTGAGCACTCAACTGACGAAGCAACAGTCTGAAGCTGTGTGCCATCATCAGTCACAGCTCCAGCCTCTAGCACTCTTGTTGGAAGAGGGCAGCTGCTGTCTTCTTGGCGCTGTGAGATGGGAGTGCTGAAGCATGCACATAGTGCTGCACACAATCCACGCTTTTGCTTCTGGTTCCTTTTCTGCAAAGCTGCCATTGCAGCTGCTGTCCCCGCCTCAAAGTTGGTGCCTGTCTCTGAAAACATCCTGTTCACTGTTGCAGCGCACCACAGCTCTTCCAGAGCCTTGACTCTGACTTGGGAAACTGGACTCAGGGTGGTCTGGAAGAAGAGTGCTGCTTGGTCTGGATTGGTGCTGCACTGCCTGACTCTGTCCAGCAGTGGGTGCTGCACTCCCAACTGACTTGTGTGCGCCAGTTCACAAGCATCGACCTGCACAGACGTAAATATGTCAATAATCTTAAACTGGCGCATCGACCTGATCACAAGCAAACATGAACGGTTTGCTTGATGAAGTCTCAGCGAGCATGGGCACATGAGAAGATCTGTCTGACTTGATGGCTGTGCAGCGACAAAGCATTGAGCTTGCTATAACATGAGGCTCTCAGACATGGAGCATCAACTCTGGTGTATGCTGTTTATATGTGTACATGCTGGGCACACAAGCAACAAGAAGCTGCATTACAAATGGCATTACAGCTGTCACAAAGCACTGCGGCTAAAGCGAGCTCACCCATGTCTGCTGAGCTTGAAGCATACGCTCATAGTCTTCCCATTGTGCTCGACTTTCAACAGGCACGGTCTGTGGCGCTTCCACTGCTGCAGGACAGTCCTTGCTCTTGAAAGGCAACTCCCCAGTCAGGATCTCAAACAAAACGTATCCCACAGCCCACCAATCAGCAGAGGGGCCGTTGATCAGGACACCTGCTGATATGTCTCGCCCCTCAAACTGAAGCTGGAGAGACAGAAGCAGCTCGGGCGCTGCATATGCTGCAGTTGCTCCATGTGGAATGACATCCAGCACTACAGGATCTGCAAACCAAAAGAGCCCACATCAGCTGCTGCGCACAGACGGTGAGACAGACAGCAGACAAGTAGCACATGTGATGACGCCATGACATGTGATGCATCCCACATCATCGTGAGGTTGCTCTGTAGTGCTACTATACGACGCTGTGCCGTCTAAGATGCTGAACAGCCCTACCTTTGTTGCATTTCTGAGCAAAGCCAAAGTCCACAAGCCTCAGTTCATCCCAGGCTTGGTAGTCATCATTTCGCAACATGATGTTGCTGCTGGTGATGTCTAGGTGTGCCATGTTGCTGTCTATGTGAAGCAGATGGACTGTCTGCACGAGCGTCGACAAGAGTCGGGAAATATGTTGTCAGCAGTAGCAGAACAGAGATGTGGATGGAATGATGCAGGCAAGTCAGAGCTTGAAGCTCACCTGCAGCAGCTGTGCAGCTGTTTGCATGACCTGCTGTTCATGCTGATGCATGGCAGGTGCATGTTGGGTACCCAAGCGCCAGCATTCCAGCATCTTGACCAAACTAGCACCATTGATAAGCCTGAACAAACTATGCTGCTTTCAGCAAGGCTTCAAAAGTCACAGATGACAGCTGAAAGCTCTGATGGCATGCTGACTTACTCTAAGACAAGAAATGCTTCGCCTGCTGGCGAACCTAACAAATCTATATACTTCACTATGCGCGGGGTGTTCGACCAGTTGGTGTGGACGAGACCAGCAGCCTCGTTCGACAAGAGGTAAGGAAAAAGGATGTTGTGAGTGGGACTCAGGCGCTTGACCGCAAACTCCCGATTTGTGGCCCTGGCAAAGCACCTGCAACAAGCACAGGTTAATGGTTTGGACGTCGGACTCCATTCGCTTCCTCACGTGAGACAGGGCTACCTCTCTACGGCAACTGAAGAGCCACCTTGCCCCAGCAAATTCTTGTCAGCGTCAGGGACCTGATAGTACTTGTTCGTGAACAACCAAGATTCGGACGACATAGTTACAGCGCCCAGCTCAATGCAATCGCACGACTTGCAAGTGTAGCAAAGCTCCGTCTGACCGATGTTGGCAGGATAATTGTTGTTGAATGCCAATCAGGGCGCAGTTGCACAAATACGTAGGGGTTAAACAGATGGTCTCTTGAACTTCGCATATGCATGTACAAGTAAGGCTCGGCATTCACGTGCCCCTGCCGGAAAAGTGGTTCCGACAAACCCAGACTCCCGGCTCATTGCAAGCAGGCTTTCAATCGCGGACACAACCAGCAAACGAGAGTTCAACGAACGTATTGTGTGTCCTCCGGCTGGCACCTGGCGGCTGTGACCAGCAAAGCTCAAACTCTTTCGACTGCAGTGCACGTCTCGCTGTGTTCGACCGTTGGCTTGTTGACGATCCAGCCTGAGCGCATGCCCTCTTCATGGCACCGCGTGTTCTGAGGTACGTCGAAGCGCATTACCTGTCGACAGCATAGTCAGCGCAATCTTGTCATAGATCGTAGCCAGGTATACTGACGCACGCAGGCAGCAGGCAATCTTCAGTCTCGCTGCCGACTTGAATCAGGAGGTACGGCCGCTCGTTGCAACGATAGATCTGCTTGACGCGCTATCTCAATACATCCAGTGAGGGCATAGCACACAGGCGAGTCACCTGCAGGCAAGCACACCAGCGCGGCGCAACGACTGCTGTGCTGCAGAACATCAATCGATGTCGCAGGTGAGCGTGCACGCCATATCTCAGCCGCTTTTACATACACGAGGATGCACTGCACTCCAGGATGCAGTACACTCCAGGTGCACTGCATCCTGCAGACCGTAGCCAGCCCTGCCCGTATTGCAGGTGAAAGATGAGGTGCAATCAACGGCGACGATCGTCCCGTCCTTGCCCAGCGGTGTGCAGTCCAGTGCTTCATCTGGCATGTTGAAGTGGATGAAGGGCAAGGGCAGCAAGTTTCAGAGGAAATTTGAGAGACTTAACCGCCGAAATCTGGCTGTGAGTGCTCGTGCTGGTCTGTGGTGCACTTGTCTACCTGCAGGGCACATAAGGCTTGACAGCAAAGTGAAGCAGCCAGGCGCACCTGATGTGTTTGCCACCTTGATTCTGTGATGTGAAGGGGAGGGATAACAGTCAGCAAGATGCAGCTGAGCAAGACGAAGAGAGGCGTAAGCATCATGACAAGATTGTGGAGTGCTTGCAGAACTGCAAAGCCGAGGTATGGTGAACGTGCACCGAATGCAGATCATTTTTCATGCATGTCCCAACTCCACAACATGCAGGGGCACAACATACAAAATGTCAATGCAGGTTGATTGTGGAATGTACCGCCTCGAGTTTACAACATGTCCACTCTGTCTCTTGCTCATCTGACATGCTAATCTGACATGCTAATCTGACATGATAATCTTAAAGCTATCCACAATGCCTCTTGTGTGACGCAGCTGAGCGGGGCCAAGGTTGGAGGAGCAGGCAGCAACTGCCATGCGTTTCGTCTGCATGCATCAGCTCAAAGTCCCTCATACTTTCGTACAGCCCCTCAGGTACCACCTTTTGAACCAGTGCTCCATGCAGACAGAGCAATTTGGCATTTTGTCTTCTTTCGATCTTCCAAGCAAACTTGGCGGTCTGGTACACTGCCTTGACTTTCATACTGTTGTGCTTCCTGTTGGGAGTAAGCCATGTATGTAAGACACACTAGTTGTACCTGAACTGTGAAACTAATGACCTGGATGAGTGCCATGCAGGCCGGAAGCAGCCCGAGCAAGGCTTCAGCGCCTCGCGCACATCAGACCGTGCCTTCACCTCAGGTCAGCACTGCATGTCTGCATACATCGTCTGTATGGATTGACCCCATGCCAGCAAACCATATGCTTCATCTCAGAAGTGTGCTGACCTGAAGCTTTGACAAGGCACCTGTCCTGCAGAAAGCATATGAGCTGATAGAGGTACAGCGGCCAGAGGATGTGCAAGCAGTCTTGTCTGCAGCACGGAAGAGATGGGGGTCACGAACAATTCTGCAATTGCCCAAGCGAAGTGTGAGTCTGCATCTCTGTCAAAGTGCACAGCACAAAGTGTTGTAGGTGTCAGGCTTTGGAGCAACGACTTACTGCCTTGCAGGGCGCCAACAGGGAAATTTTGCCCGAGGACAGAAAGTACATTCTGTGTACTGTTGACTGGGAGGTGATCCTTCCAGATCCGAACTTGTGCCCGGTGCTGCTGCTTGATCACTATGTACCTCTGACCTCCGGATTTGGCATTGTCTTCTGGCCGTCATATGCTTACATGCTTTTGGGAAGCATTGCTAAATTGATTGATCGATTGGTTTTGACCTTTGCCAGTCAAAGTCAGGTGAGCATGAAGGGTTGCTGCTCAACATTGCGACTGTCACAAACTCGATTTGTCTCTGCAGAAGTTGAGACACCGTCGGTTCTGGCGGCATTTTGCTGAAAACACAAGGTTTGTTCTGCTTTGCGCAAAACTTGTTTTGTATTGAGTGAAAGCTATGTGCCATTGTGTTATTTACTGCGTGCAATTTGGGGTCAAGCCTTTTTTGGCAAGCTGTTTTGTGTCTGTGTTTTGTTTGTTCGTACACTTGCGTATGAAGTTGCGCGCTTACCCTGGAAATTTGCTCTGTATGGCATCTAACATGTCAGATACGCATATATATACAACAAATGCAAGAAAGCGTCATATGTCAAATTCGAAATGTGACCCATTGACACCTGGGTTGGCCAGCACTGATTGCAAAATCGCTCTCAAGCTGACTGTTTGGTCTTTTCTGTTACAGGAACAGGGTGGGGATGCGATGGATGCTTTTCACACTGAACATTTGTCCTGAGAAGGCTGCTCAGGCTGTTGTGCTGGATACGCACACCCCCACAAAGTTTCGGCAGGCAAATCCACCGGACATATTGTCCGCAGGGGATGCTGTCGATGGGATGGAGGAATGGCTGAGAATCATCCAGCGGCACTGCTGTAGGCGTCAAGCTCAGATCTGCATGTTTAGTTGTTATGTGAAATGTCATGGAGAATCACCAACAATCAGTTGCATGTTGGCAGGTGCAGCTGCCCTCTTCTACAATTGGTGCCATCAACTACTATTAGTTGCTGGTGCAGGACTATGCTGTACATTCCGGCCCTGGATGAATGTGTGTTCAGCAGCTGATTTAACAATCCCTCCATGCACGTTCTCGTATGTTTTTCTGGGTCTATTGTATATTGCTTCTTGTCAGCCAGGTAGCATCATGCATACGGCATCTGTCTGTAGCTTGCTAGCTGTACAGTTGCTAAACACACAAAAAACCTCACATTCCTTCATAGACACCTTGTAGGCAAGTCAGCACGGACACAAACAGAGCCGTCTGTCTGCTGTGTTGCAGGGAAGGAGGTATGCCGGCATGGGGTGACGGTGGTGACGGGACGGGGCCTGGACTCTGGTGGGCTGACCTACAAAGCTGCTGAGCGGCGCCTGGCTGCCCTCATGCAGCAGCGCAGGCTGGTCAGCAAGTTTCAGGGAGATGGCGGAGCCTTCATAATCTGGCTGCTACCAATCAAGACCACCTGATTGAAGGTACTCAACAATCATGGCGTTCCCATCTCCCCATTCATGCATGCATATCTCTGCACGCTGTGCAGACGTCCAACACTGCAATCCACAGCTGTCTATTGCAAGTGCAAGTACTGGCAGCACTATGCTCCCTGCACCCATGATGGCTTAGCTACTCCTATAATTTGTCAAACTTTGCCCCTGCTTGCCTACGAAAGACTGCTGCTGCCTACAGACATACTATTTGCAGCACCATGCAAGTTGCATTTGGCAATGTTTGACCTGTCTGCCACACCTTCCTGCACAACATTTAATCACGCACACCAGCTTACCAAGAATCAGCTCATCACAGGCCACCAATGTTGTCACAGCAAAGCCATTGCATACCAGATGGTGAAGGACCTACACGCCAACCATTGCACATCATGACTGCACCCTCTTGAGACACTCAGGAATCAGCAAAAGTAAGACCACGACATGACTGACCACTGTGTGAGAAGCTTGCTGTGTTGCAGGCTGGCAGAACCTGAAGGAGATGGGGAGTAGGATAGCTTGTTGGCTTTGAGTGCCTCAAGCCTGAACCTACACCTGGCAGCTGCAGCTTTTCACAGGCAATGTAGGGTATAGTGTCTGCAATGCCAGGCGGTCATATCCCATGTTATGTACAATACTGTCTAGAAGAAGGGCAACGCATTGGTGTATCTGCTCATCCTGCAGAGCATGCCTGCTTGTAACAGCCTGTGTTTGACAGTTCGTTCGTTCATTCGTTCATTCGTTCATTCGTTCATTCGTTCATTCATTCATTCATCCATTCATCCATCCATCCATCCATCCATCCATCCATCCATCCATCCATCCATCCATCCATTCATTCATTCATTCAGTCATTCAGTCATTAGACCTTTAGGTCGTTGGGGCCAATCATGACCATTGGACCAGTAGACTGAATATGTCAAAAATGTCGCTAAAAAAAGTTCCAAAGCTTATGGAATACATGTAACGCCAACACTCATGACTGTGAGCCCTAATGAGCATATTGGTGTGCAAGGTCAAGTCTGTTACCCATGTGAGCTGTCGCACATCTGCAGCTGTACGGTGGGAACATGGACCCTCCAGATGACGAGGACGACGTGCCGTTCAGCCAGCTTGTTGCGAAACAGCAAGACCCGGTATTACCAGATCACAACTTTGATCTGAACACGCCGACCGGGTCACCGGAGTTTGCAGCGTCGTACAACAAGCAGCAAAGGCGGCATGGCAAGATGTTCAACGATCCTGTGCATAACCTGTTCAGGCTTGATCCCCTCAGTATTGATATTATCGACTCCGCTCAGTTTCAGCGGCTTAGAGACCTCAAGCAGCTTGGTATGACATACTACATTTTCCCTGGAGCGTCACACAACCGATTTGAGCACTCTCTGGGAGTGGCGCATCTGGCTTTTGAGGTTGCTGACAAAATCTGGAACAGTCAGAGAGCTGAGCTGGACATGGACAGAACGGACATCAAGGTTGTGGAGCTAGCAGGTCAGCCCAGCACTCAAATTGTATACGGGCATCCAGTACGAGGCTTACTACATGGACTTACATGCATTGACCCAGTCTTGACTGTGGCAGGTCTGTGTCATGACTTGGGTCATGGTCCTTTCAGTCATGTCTTTGACAGGACTCTGCTGCAAAGCAAAGGCGTCTACGGATGGTAATTGCTTACACATATCCAGCTTCAGCATGATGTGGGTGCGTGCAGTCACTGCGTACATCCAGCAGATCTCTGCCAGCGTCCTGCGTTTCATGCATGGCAGCATTGTGCTGTTGGTATGTGGTCGCTTTTACATCTCAACATTGTCAAAAGCATCCCCAGAAATGCTCAATCTGCCAGTGACAGTGCACTGCGGCGTCCAGCACGCATGCTTTGCAACAGCCTCTTTGGTGCAGGCCGAGTGAATGCCCCTGGTTGCAGGAAACTGCATACAATGTATTGTCACACAGTTGCATTGGTTGCAAGCAGCACCAAGACATGCACAGCATGCAACCCACACAGCTACAGCTACCCTCGTCTCATCAAAGAGTACTGATGCTTGTCTGTGTATACCTCAGGAGTCACGAGGAGATGAGCGGCGAGATCCTGCAGACCATCATCGATGATGGTCACATCAAAGACGATGCTCCCGATGACATCGACATGAAGCGCGTGCAGCAGCTCATTGTGGGATCCTGTCCCAACCACCAGCCCGCCGGCAATGGTGCTCCGCCACTGAACGACAAGCGCTTTCTGTTTGACATTGTGGCCAATGGACGCAACAGCATTGATGTGGACAAGTTTGACTACCTTGCTAGGGACAGTCACTACTGCAATGTCAAAGTCAGCTGTGACCTCAACAGATTGCAGCGCCTCACCAAGGTGAGCAATGGTTACTCTGTGCTCAGTGCACATCCCATCCATTGCCTTGTTTATGCACAATAAGCCCATTCTGTATGATGCAGTACATACCAAGTGGTTCTGTCACCACAATAGACAGACTTTCTGATTTGCAACTGTACAGCTCGTTGTGTGTTGTTTGCATGTCATGCTCACTGTTGATGGTGTCTTTGTTGTGCTCTGCCCGTCTGATCCCACAGCAAGCAGGCTCACATGCTCTGTCAAACCAGGGTTCTACTGCACGTAGGTGCTGGACAATGAGATCTGCTTCAAGTGGAGCGAATATGAGAACATCTTTGAGCTGTTTCATGCAAGAGCAACCATGCACAGACGCGTCTACACCCACAGGTGACTGCTTGTGCCTTCACTGCTCTTTCTTGCTCTTTGTGTGAAATCCTGTGGAACGATACACGCAGGTTGTATGCGGAAAAGTTTGTTGAGTTGCAGCAATGACTGCTAGGCTTAATGAGGACTGCGTCATTCACTGCCTGTCCATTGTCTGTCCACCATGTGTCCACAGCCTGTCCATTGTCTGTCTACTGCCTGTCCACTGCCAATCTGCTGTCTGCTGCTGCCTTGGTTCACTGCTTGTCTGTTCACTTCCTCTCCACTAATAATCCACTGCCTGTTTACTTGCTGTCTGTCCAAAACCAATCCACTGCCTGTCCATTTCCTGTCTACTGCCTGTCTACTGCCTGTCTACTGCCTGTCTCCTGCCTGTCCACCGTTTGCTTGCCTTGCAGCTCATGACATGCATACTGTTACCCATGACTCAAAGCAATGGATCATAGTATTTCCCATCTTGTTGCAGACAGTGCCACGGTGCCTTGATTGCAGAACATCCACGTCAACCCCAGCAACAAAAGGCTAATTCACCTTCCATCTAATGTCCATCCACCCCAACACAGCTGCTGAGTCACTGCCAGTCAACTTCTCCATCTGCCTGCAGTCATCCTGACAACAACCATTGCAACTGCTACTGGCCCATGCAGGAAAGCAAAAGCTATAGAGCTGATGTTGGTGGACGCCCTTATCGCGGCCGACCCGGTGCTCAAGATGACAGAGCGCATTCATGATCCCAGGGAGTTTGTCAAGATGGATGACACACTGCTGAAGCAGATAGAGAACTACAGCGTGCTGCATCCCCACTTTGAGGATGGGGATGACCATGCCCCTGTCATTGCCTCCCAGAAGATCATAACCAGGTTCTGCTTCTTGATTTGTTCTGCATGCCCAAACACTCACAACACTGATTGAGCTTGCCCAGGTACTCACAACATTGCCTGTACTTGCTCGGCAACTCTGTTCCGCCGATGTAGCTTTCAAATGGCCTGTTTCACATTTGTTTCAGCCCAAGCATAAAACCAGGACAATGTATACACACAAAGTAATGAGAAAAGTGCAGGTTACGGAAGCGGCAGCTGTACAAGTACTGCAGTGAGGTCATCATCCCCCCCAATGTCATTTCAGCAAACCTCTGGAAGGTCCCTTCTGTACAAGATGTCATCACCTGCTACTCAGGTCCTGTACACATCAAGGTGAGCAGACCTGATCTGGATCATGTTTGTGCTCAAAGTGCAGTGCATAGCTTTGGCTATACACTGAGGTTTCCAACATGTTTTGGTGTAATCTGGCCTTTATATTGTATCAATCATGCAGTCTGTCAGCTGCTACTGCACATTTGTCAGCAGATTGGAAACATAGTCCAGGTGTCATGTAAATTTGTCGTTTGTCATGTACATTTGTCCTGTGTGAAGTTGTCGTGTATGCAAATGTCATAAACATACAGAGTATGCATAAAACAGTTGATCTCAGGTTATGCCCAAGATGTTTCTGATATAGGGCACAATTTGACATGAACGAGAAGACTGTACGACCGTCGGCAATCATGATGAGAGCCTCCTGAGGCGGCAGCCCAGCGCCCACACTGATTACCCCTGTTCCTGCTTGTATGCAGGAAGAAGATGTGATATTGTGCGAGAACAGCATTGACTTTGCCATGAAGAGCAAGAACCCGCTGGACAATGTACACTTCTTTGACAACTTTGACAGCCGGGACAAGTACTCCATGCTGAAGAACACTGTCAGCCCCATGTACCCTGACATCTTCCAGGCAAGTCTATGCTTGAAGGGCACAGCCTGAACCTGTGAAAGGCACACAAGGGCAATGCCCTTTGAGCTTGAGAGGCAGTACCAAGTGTTCTAAGAAATCCTTGTATGACTAGAATGTGCCAAAATCAGTGGCTGGCACACCATGTGATTGGCACATGTCAGCAGGTGGCACACAGAAGACATGCTTATGACATCAGCCATGCAGTTCAAACACGCAATGCTGCAGAGCAAAG
>JAABUO010005025.1_pt1 | contig 15518 bp, 21 predicted proteins | sample 5559291 | NCBI WGS metagenome assembly JAABUO01 (sample SAMN10711878, study PRJNA513372) | rock metagenome | isolation source: Antarctica rocks | place: Antarctica: Victoria Land, Finger Mt sud
ACCCGAAGACATGACAGAGGACCGGAGACATGACTGAGTATCTTGAGGGACATGACAGCGCTTGGATAAAAGGATGGAAAGCCAACATGCGTGCTTCATTGCAAACCAGCTTCCTCCACCTCTTGATGTTCTAGCCGTGCAGCCAACTGATACTTGCCGGTATCCTCTGACGTACACAGACATCGCGTTCGGCCTGAGTGTCCAGAGCCCTGCAGCGCAACCTGTAGCTTGCATTCAATTTTTTGGCATTGGCCTTGTTGCACAAAAGTTCTCGTTCAGCTGTTAGCGTAACGGCCATGCAGACCAACACGCTACTTCTCCTCGCGGTTGTTTGCTTCGCTGGTGCCGGGATCGAGGTATGGCTCAGCAGCGTCCACCAGTCGATGAATTCGTTTTAAGCCACCTGTTGCACTTGGGACTCACCTTCATGCTCAGCTTGGCATGGCTTCAAACGGTGCTCTGTTGACGTCTCTTGTCAGATCATCTGACTTGTGCTGATTTCCGTGCAGGCGAGGCACCTATTGGCTGTTTCTTCCGATGGCACCTGTGGGGCCAACAACAAAGGCAACACGTGTCCATCCGGCAGCTGCTGTTCCCAGTTCGGCTACTGTGGCAGTTCTGCAGCCTACTGTTCAGGGGGCTGCCAGTCAGCTTATGGTACTTGCACCTCCTCCACTCCTACCTCCACACCTTCAACGCCTTCAGCGCCCTCTACTCCAACGTCTACACCTGCTGCAACCCCTGCTGCAACTCCAGCTAAGACTGTAGCCCCCACATCTGCTGCTACTCTCTCAACGAGCACGAATGGAGCCTGTGGTGCAACCACCAAGACAGTATGTCCAGCCAGCTACAGCTGCTCCCAGTTTGGCTACTGTGGAACCACTACTGCCTACACCTTCAACTGCCAAGCAGGATATGGCGGTGCTGGTGCACCTTCACCTTGTGCAGCAGGTTCAAGCACTCCAGTTGCCACCACTGCTCCAGTTGCCACCACCACTCCTGCAGCCACCATCACCCCTGTAAACACACCTGCCCCTGCGGCCACCACCGCTGCAACCATTGTTGCCACCCCTGCAGCAACTTCAACCCCATCTGTCACCGCTACCCCTGCAGTTACCATGGCAGCTACACATGCTGCAACCCCCATCGCTACCACACCTACAGTTACCTCTGCAGCCACTGTAGCTGCTACACCTGCAGCTACTCCTGCAGTCACCTCTGCAGCAACAGCCGCAGCAACACCAGCACCCACACTAGCTACTAGCATTGCTGCAGCTGCGCCTGGACCAGACGGTATCTCCTACCTACCTACCATCCCCGCAGCTACCCCTGCAGCTACCCTTGCAGCCACCCCTGCAGCCACTGCAGCAGCCACTGCAGCAGCTACGTCAGCAGCAACATCAACTCCTACTGCCACCTCCACCCCTGCTTCTACCTCTACACCGGTTGCCACCAAAACACCTGTTGCTACCGCCACACCTGTTGCTACAAAGACTCCTGTTGCAACCTTAACTCCCAACGCAACAGCCACACCTGTCGCTACAAAGACCCCTGTTGCAACCTTAACCCCAAATGCGACAGCCACTCCAGTCGCTACCAAGACACCTGTTCCTACCAAGACGCCTGCACCCACGCCTGTCACCGTAGGTAAGCCCCTTGCAAGTGATCACTTCCTGCTGATGCCCGTTTTCTTGCATAATGTGCTTTGTATGCTTCCTCAGTGCCTGCCTTGGGCTGGCTCTCCTACACACTCTGGCTGGCACACATGTCAATCTCGTTCAGGAATCTGGTCAATCTTGCGCAGATTGCATTGCTGGTCATCAGCTCCTCTGAAGTGAACTGCACCAGTGAACTCCACCATCTGGATAACAGCAAGCTTGTAACAATGATATTGTGTTCTGCAGTGACGAGTGGGCCCTTGTGCTCAGAGACCTACCCTTCAGTGCCTTTTGGATATGTGGACAGTACTGGCGCCAAGGTACACCCCAAGAACAATGCTTCCTGCATCTAGCTTCACACACACCTGTCATGACCCACACCTGTCAAGACGCTGTAACATTCATATTCTGCCCATATGGCTTCATGACACAACCATGCATTAGGTTTTTCTGTCTTGTACCACCAATCGGTTTGCCGCATTGACACGTTCAATGCTTTCATTCAGTTGCTGCTGGATGATGTATCAGGTTGTGCTGATTGCCTGCATAACTCTGCAGACTGGTGCCTTCACCTCTGATCATAGCCCATACCATCATGTTGTTTGCCCAAGTCAAGGTGTCCAGTGCTTTCATGCACTAGCTGCTGGACAAGGTATCAGGCTGTGCTGATGCCCCATGTGCTTTGCAGACCGCTGCTCTTACCTTTGATGACGGCCCAGATGGTGACGGTCACACGGACGCAGTCCTAGATGCCCTTAAGTCCGCCGGGGTCAAAGCTACCTTCTTTGTCAATGCCAACAACTACTGTGACGTCACGACAGCCCCATGCAAAGCCACTCTTGCCCGCATCTCAGCTGAGGGTCACACAGTCGCAGATCACACGTATGACCACCCACATCTGGATACTCTAACCAACGCTCAGATTGCGACTGAATTCAGCTCAGTAGATGCTGATGTTGGACAGGCAATGACGGTGGGCCTCTCTGACATGACTCCTCATGCTCTGTTGCATTTCCAAATCTGATTGTTGGTGCTGACCTTGTTTTCTGTTGCTAGTTTGCATTTCTGGCCCTGACTTTTGCTGCTAGTTTGCGTGACTGCTGCTGCCACAAAGTGTTTTATCTGTCTTGCGCCAACTAGCTGCAGATGGTGCTGCTTGTATGTGCACAATTTGTTTTGCCTTCAGACATAAACTGCTCAAGCAGAAGTCTTTGCTACTACTTGTCCTTCCTTTGTCGCATGCGGTTGACTGACACACTTGCAACTGTCTTCTGCAGATGTACAGGATGCCTTATGGGGAGCCCTTCCAAGACCCCTCCACCCCCATGTGCGGCCCCGGCAACACCCCCTGTGGAGCAGCAGAGATTGCCCGGGTTGCCAGCGTCACTACCCAGTTTGGAGTCCATGTTGGATGGACCTTCGATGGAGAAGACTACAACTGTGCTGACGACGCAGCATGCGTAACAACTGCTTACAGCCCATTTTACAACTCGGGCAGCACCGGAGTCATTCTTCATCACAGCGTGTACGGGGGCACAGCATCTGCTTTGCCTGCTGAGCTGGCGCTGGCAAAGAAGAATGGGTACACTTTTGTGACACCTGAGTACTACATCCAGCAGATTTATGGCATGAGCTCAGCTGCTGTCACTGCTGCGTTTGCGGCTTGCCCTGCTGCTAACAGTGCTAACAGCACTGCCACTGCTGGTCGCTGATTTAATTCTCATTTTGATGCCTGTTTAAGTATACGCTGTAGCTAGTTAGTAGTGGCCTGTCTCAATTGCAAGAAGACAGTTCCTGTCCAGTTTTGAGTACAAGGGTCGTGCCCTCAGACGAATGATGTCAGCTTGCATATGCTTTGTTTGTATTGTTCAGTTCGATGAAAGCGACTGGAAACTATGATCAGCCTTTTACACTGTGACAAACTTTATCATACAATGTGGTGTCTAATTGTCTCAAGTGTCTGAAGCCTGTAACACTTATCTGCAAACGTCTTTAGCAAAAAAGCGTATTGGCTGTGTGCACCGCATGATACTCGTACTTATTTCAATCCTCATGCCTCATACTGACACTTGCCATACTGCTTAGATGTAACCAGATTATGATGTAACAGCACATCAAGGCAATGGTGCATAACAGTAGTTGAAGCTGCATTGGGTATACATAGCTGCTGCTAGCGCTATGGATGCCATTAACGGTTGATCAGTACAGAAGCTGCAATCGAGACACATCGCACCTCTGTGGCAACATACCATGCAACATCAGAATGCGTCGTGCGCACCTCTGCTTTTTTTGCCATTTGAAGAACTTACAACTTCATATACCTCAATGCTCCATGGCAGCATGCAGCTTTGAGCGGCATGGAACAGATTGGCAGAACAGTTAACGCTGCTATCACAGCAACATGAGCTTGCATTGCTGTTGGCAATTGACGCACATGCCCTATTTCTTGCTATCAACAAGAGAAATTAGCGTTATATAGTGTTTTCAAACGCCCCTGAGCTTCTCAAATGCGCCAGCATGGGACCCATAGCCGACGCCCTGACGCCCCCCCGGGGTCGCACAGCCCCAGGAGTGTTTATCCCCGGCACAGCGTTCACACTTTTAGCCTCCAGCGTTTGCTCCTGCTGCTGCTGCTGCTCCTGCTGCTGTTTGCTGCTGTCCTTGCTGTCTGCCCCCTTCTTGTCTGAGTCAGCCCTGTCACTTCCGCTTGCAAGCTCAGCCTTCCTTCTCGCTATTTGATCACTAAGATCAGCCCAGACGCCAACCTTAGGCACTGTATTCCCTGAAATTGCTGCAGCAGCCGTGTTTTCACTGTGAGAGGATGCAGCAACCACAGCTGCTGCTGCCGTGCCTGTGTTCAGTAAATCATCTTGGGAATCTTGAAGCTGGGCAGTGGTGCTGGCAGGTGGGGCTGTTGGTGCAGCAGGGGGTGCAGCTGGGGACTTGGTGGGGTTTGGGGAGGCCTTGATGAGGCGCAACTCCGAGAAAGCTGGCAGCTCTGTTGTAAGAATGCCATCTTCATCGTAGTTGGAAGGCGGACCTGCACAAGGAGCAAATTTTGTAAGGCTGACTAGGCATATTAAGAAGGTTATATCAAGAACCCGCTGCATGACATTCTTGCAGAGCAATTGTCGCAAGCGGTCACATTTCCGGTATGCACAAAATACACAGGTGCTGCATTCAATCATGCGTGTCCTGCAACAGTTTGGCCTTGGGTTTTGACAAAATGATTGGGGGGGAAAAAGAACATTTATTGGCATGGAGATTTGTCCGTGTAGTCAATGTCCAGCAGATCAGTTGATCATCCGGTTTCAAAACTTGCTGGACATAGCTACACTGTGCAAAATCAGCACCTTCTTCCTCTTCCTCCTCTTCTTCTTCCTCAGCATGGCTGTCGGCCTCAGCAGAGGGCGGTATCTGGCTGCCCTGCCCTGCCACGGGCTTGATGACAACAGTACCTGCCAGATCAGCTTCACCCACCTCACCATGCCTCCACTCTGAGACCTGCATCGGCGCAAATGTGATATGAGTAGCATTTAACCCATACGCCAGCTTTGAGAAAGGGAAAAGACCAAAAAAGGAAAAGCTACGCCTTTCGGCAATTATGACGGGAGCCTCTTGAGGCAAAAGCCAGGAGCTAAGACCGTAGGCCATGGTACAAAGGGAAAAGGAAAAACTTAAACTTTTGGCGGATCGGGCGCATTCTTTCTGGGTTTGTCTGTTTTCTCAATCCCTAGTACTCTTCTAGATGTGAGGCCAACATTGACTGGGAGCGTCAAGATGCACTTCTGGCCCCCTCCATTCATGGTTCTACACCATGAACTGCTCAACATTACAGTACACAGTGGACCGGACTAATGCTGTCAAACTGGCCTAAATGCAGTCTGTGCAGTCATGCAATCATTGTAACCACTTTGTGGATCCATCATCCACTCAAATCCATTTTGGGCTTGTGTAAAGGGCCATAACTGATTCCTGTAAACTACGGTCAGCAGTGTGAATGTAGAAGATGTGATGTATCTTGACTTGTTGCTTTTACCTCAGGAGCCCAATCTGCGCCAATTTCCAGGAGCTTGTAGGCGACAATGTCACCAGGCCTTGGGTAGCCCTGCACTGCTGGCAAAGCAGCACACTCAGCATCTGACTGTGGCAGGGCCATGCTGGGGCCTGCCCTGTCCACGTCTAATGCTGAACCTGGTTTGATGCTGGGGCCGTTGGGCATGGCCCCTGAGCCTGATCCATTGACAGGGTCAGGTTTCCCTTTGTGACTGTCTTGACCCTGTCAAAAACAAAGGGGTGTTTGGAACAATACACGTGCACAGTCCTGGTCTGTTCTATTGCGCTCAGAAGGTAATGAAGGCATACGTGGTGCAGATTCACATGATACGCGCATTGTGCAAGTTTTGCATCAATAAATAATAGATGTTGATGCTGGAGGCAGAGCTTGCCTTGCAAAGGCTGCAGCTAGTGCAATACAACAATGCACCAAGCCACTCAAACTGCACATGCCACGTGCACAGAGCAAGCAAAACAGAGCAAGCCTGCTGTGAGTGTGTGAGTCTGCGCTTTGTTGATGTGTACACTCAGTACTCTCTGCTGTTGGTTGAGTCTGTGTGTGCACCTGAGACGAGCTCTGAGGGTCTGCAGGTTGCTGCTGGGCTGTTGCAGGCCTCCTGTTTGCCTCAGTGGGAGCTGGAGGCAATGTTTCATTGTCATCAGCTTTATCAGACTCTGATGCTGACTCACTGTTTGAGTCAGCAAAATGCACATGCCCTGGTGCATCAGATGCTGGTCGAGCTCTGAGTTGAGTCTTAGCTGGCTGGGCTGCATCAATTGATTGAGTCTTGAGGCGCTTTGCAGGTGGTGAGTCTTGACTGAGGTGTGGCGCTAGGGTTCCTTGGTGTGGCTGTGCACCATTAGGGTCAAAGGGTGAGGCTTCAGCTGCTGCAGCAAGTGCAGGGTTGACTGATGCTGGGGGCTGAGGGGAGAAGATGGGGGCCTGGGGAGGGGCTACCCCTAACCGGCGGTACCTGCGCTTCAACTGCTTGCGCCTTGCACTTCTGCTCTGCTTCTTCTCTTCTGCAGGCGCATTGCCTGCACTCTGTGAGGCATCTCCATTGGTCCCAGGGGCATTCGCAGTGGTCTCAAGGGCATCCCCAGCAACCAGAGAGGCATCCCCAGCAGCAGGCTGAGACAGTTCTGCTGCTACACCTGCTTCAGGAAGCTGGGTTTGATCCCTCTTCCTCCTCTTTTTTCTCCTCGTCTGGCTTGCTGTAGCTGGTGCTTCAGCTGACTCAACATCCTGTCCGTGAGTACTGACAGGCACAGCTTCTTGCTCAGATGAGGCATCACTGGTAGCGGCTGCTGCTGGAGCTGCCTCTGCTGTTTTTGTGGCTGAGACAGATGTTTTTTTCCTCTTCTTAGGCCTCGACACCTCAATCTGCTGGTCCTCTGCAGGATGCATATTAGTTGTGCGACGCACAGTACATCAACAGCATTGGAGTAGAACAGCTGCAGTTGCATGCAATGTTGCACACAGTCTTCTGCTCAAGCAGGGCTGCAATATGAGTGTTGACGTGCAATCTGGGGTTTTGCACACTTTGCCGCAGTGCTTAAGTGCAACAGATATCCTGTGAGAGTCTCAGCAAGTGAACACCATGACACAGAATTCCGTCTACAGTATAACTCAGATCTGAAAGTGCTCAATCAAAGACACTGCCACAATCACCTGCTGCTGTTAGCGCTAAGGCCACTTCAGATCGTTTCCTTTTGCCTCCCTCTGCTTGGTCAATGTTTGTGACTGGCACGGTTGACTTCTGCCCCTTGCTCCTGATAGTGACAGTGTCCCCATCACGAAAGAGGCTGAGAGGGCTGTTGCTGATAACAGTGAAGCCTTCAAGCTCAAGTTGCAGATCTGAGTCAGCTCCCAGCAGATCAAAAGCCTCGCGCAACTGTAAGGCAAGACAACATTTGAGGGCAGCATAGCAGAAAGAGAAGTCCTTGATTGCCTGGCACAGACATGACAAGGGGTGGTCTCAGCACATTCTACAAAAGGAAAAGCAAAGCAGTGTCTGGTACAGACATGACTGGAGCAATACCTTTGAGATGAGGTCTGAAACGCTTTGCATTGCCGAGCCTTTCTTGCTGACAGCAGGTAACTGGTACCTGAGGAAGCAGCAGCTTGTGATGACACTTCCAGAGAAGCTACTAAAACTTGCAATGTGGTGACAATAAAATGCAGGCATTGGTCAAGCACCAGCATTTCTGGAGGTTATGCTCTGCAAGGTGTTCCCCGAGGGTGCCTTCAAACTGCAGCTTTATCCGAGGCTGAGCGGCGGCCATTGCGTGCGTGGCTTCAAAGAATGACGTTGCACACTTTCAATGGGATGCAAGCATATCAGGAAGCACAGCGCGCCGGAGACTGACAAGACTAGTTGGGCTCCTGTGATCGAAGCTGCCAACAAGTTACGCAATAACTGCTTTGTGTACGAATGACAGCTGTCGCTGTCTGGTAGATTTCCGCAAAGTTGATCAAGCGGGTACAGTTGCGGCAATGCATGCGCTGCATCAATCCTGCAGTGCAGATTGTTTGCATAACCGAAGACGAAGCGTCGATTCAGCTACGATAAACACTCCTGCATCCAGCGCTGAGCGCTTGCACGCTCGACATGTCAGTTGCCGTTGTACAGTGCCTGCAACAAGAGCTGCCGTGACAGGCGCTGGTCTGACTGCCGCTCAGACCGGTCAGCACTGTCAGCTGAAACTTTTTGCTGACAATAGACGCACCTCTGCGCTGCAGCGACTGGAGTGCTGAGACATTGGCGGCGGTAAAGATGCAACAGTTAGCTTCGCTCAACTGCGAGGTGTGCAGCACAGGATGTGCACAAGCCAAAGTTGGAAGCAGCTCGCTTGCCCCTCCTCAGCAAAGAGTCCAGCTGCCACAGCAGTTCACCAACCTCAGAAACTTTGTTGCAAAATCTCCATTGTCGTCCAGCAGAAGAGGATCTGCAGCAAGTGAGTGCTCAAAGTTCGTCCTGATGAAACCAAATCCTCTGGCAACTCCAGGTGACCAGATACAGTATGGCAGGTTGCAGGAAAGTCTTTGCTCTGGATGCTGCAATGCCTTTTGACTACGAGGCCAAGGCAAATGCAAGGCATAAACAGCAGACAGCTCTGCGCGTTGGCATTGTTGGCTTTGGTACCTTTGGTCAGTTTCTTGCTAAGCGCCTCATTTCACAAGGTCACAAGGTACATTGACCAGCTCTACTGCACAGATCATTTGCACTGTCAGGGTTGCTCAGGAAGAAATACACCGAGCACCGTAGCACAGTGAAGTTGTGAGCAGAGGTTCTGAGCAGAGAGTCTTAACATGCCTCAACCTTACTCATTGTGCAACATAGCTCCCATGTTAATTTCAATGCAGATATGTCCCAATTAAGCAAAGTCATAAGCCCAGCATGGCTTGTGCTGGCAAAGTCACAATCTGTTTGAGTTTCAGTCAACTGTGAGCATAACATAAGCATGACTTCATTGATGCAGGTGATTGCCACTTCTCGCGGGGACTACTTTGAGCTTGCCCAGTCCCTAGGCGTTCACTTCTTCCAAGATGCAGATGACTTTGCAGAGGAGCATCCTGAAGTCGTCATACTGGCATCATCAATTCTGTCTACAGAAGCTGTGCTGAACAGCCTGCCAGTGCAGCGGCTCAAGCGCAGCACCCTGTTTGTGGATGTGCTGTCTGTGAAAGAGTTTCCAAAGCGCTTGTTTTTGGCCAAGCTTCCAGCACAGGTGGATCTGTTCACTACTGCACTGTGTCTTTGCCTCATCACAAGGTGAAATTGCAGACATGATGCATGATGCATGATGCATGATGCATGATGCATGATGCATGATGCATGATGCATGATGCATGATGCATGGTGTATGGTGCAAGATGCTTGATGTATGATGCTCTCTTTGCTCCTTGACTCACCTGTGCTGTTGAGCAGATCTTGTCAAAGGAGACTCTTCACACAAATTTGCCCACCACCCAGCCCCCCTCTCCCCCTACCAAGAGATCGATGATGCAACCGTTTGAATGCAGATTTGTGCTTCCCTGGTTGCAGCGCATGCTGAGCAGACTACTGCTGCATGTGCATACTGTCGATGCAAAGCATGCTCATACAGGGAACGCATGCTGTGCAGATGGATATCTTGTGCACGCATCCAATGTTTGGCCCAGACAGTGGCAGTGGAAGCTGGAGCAACCTCAATTTCATGTACGAAAAAGTGCGAATAGGCGCTGGTGCCAACAGACGAAAGAGAGTCGACGCCTTCTTGCAGGCAAGTTGACCTTGCAAAAGCTTTGCTTGGAAATGCAGGACAGGGTGAGTAAGAACATGCCCTGTTTGCAAACATGTGACTAGAGTGACGATGCGCTTTCTGCCAGACACATGGAGCCACTGTGTGAGCTGTCAGAAGCTGCGCCTTCCTCCTAGTCACATGCTTGCGAACAGTGCTTGTGCTGTCTCGCCCTTTCCTGCTTTCTCAAGCATATAGTGGCCAAACCAGTGACGGCCAAATGCAACCCTTATAGCCGTAGCTATCTTCTCTTGTGACGAATGGCATTGTGCAGAGAGTGCATTTGTTGCGAAGATGTGAAGTCCATCAACAGCTGGATCAACCATCACTGGGCATCTAGCAAATCTTATTGCGTGGGGCACATCAGCATGCTAACCCTTGTAAATGCAATTGTAGTTCTTTGAGAGGGAAGGCTGTAAGATGGTGGAGATGAGCTGTGAAGAGCACGACCGGCAAGCTGCCAGCACACAGTTCATCACACATACAGTGGGAAGGGTGCTGGGAGCAATGGAGCTCCAGGCTACTCCTATAGATACAAGGTACTCAAGCTGTGCCTTCATTCACTGCTGGTGTATTGAACTGAGCCGCACACCTTGCATTATGTGTGGGCCACAGACCTTGCACTTGGTGTGGCACAAGTATGCTAGATCAGACGTCGCAGGGAGGTTTTCAGTTGCAAGAGTCATAACCTGTTTGCTTTGCATTGCAAACCCTTGGATTGTTCAAAACACTCACTGGAGACGTGCATCCCCACCTTTGCTGCTGTTCATGCTGGTGTGCATGGTTGTCAGTGTGTCTATTCCTGACGCACTGCAGCTTTGTGCTAATTGCTGAGCTTACAAAACAACCTTGACAAAATACCCTTTTTTTCAAGTTTTTGGATCAGGTTTGTCAGGTCCTATCTATTCTTCATCAAATATCTGAATACAGTTATCTCATGAGAGCTGACCTGATCTGAATTTAAAATGGTAATCCAGTCCAGGAAGCTTACAAATGAAAGGTTGGTTGCAGAGGGTTTAAGAGCCTGTTGGACCTGGTCAGCAACACAACGAATGACTCCTTTGAGCTTTACTACGGCCTCTTCATGTACAATCAGGCAAGTCGATAATCTGCATTCCAGCATATCTGAGCCCTGCATTTCAGCAGCCAAGATGCTTTCTGAAGGCCTGTAAATGCAGTCTCACATGGCCGCCTGCTCTGGCTGTTGTGAGGCAATTGCACAATCTGCTTGTCAAATCATGTTCGCCACTGTGATACTTTGTTTGTTTACTTACTTGCAAGACTGGCTCTGCACACAGTACGCCATAGTTTCAGTGTTTGGTGAATATGCAGAACGCCACTGAAGAGCTTGAGAGACTGGGCTACGCTTTTGACGCAGTCAAGAAGCAGTTGTTGGCACGGTTACATGAGCTGGCCAGAAAACAAATTGGCTTTGACCCCGCACCTGCGTCATCACCACCCAGGAATGGTGTGCACACGAACGGCTCAAATGGCTCTGGGTCGACTACTGGCATGCCTGAAGTTGCTGATGCAGTAGCATCAACATTTGTTGATCAACCTGATGAGACTGCTGTTCACTGATCGTGAAGTGAAAAGTTCAGTAGAATCTGATGCATGTCGAGTGAAGTGCAGTCTGAGTGTTCTGACTGACCTATTCCCTGTCATAGTAGTACAGTCAGTGCTTGCAGTCGGTGTCTTAAGTTATACTACAATGTAGCAACAATGGATGCTTGTCCTGCCTAAAGAATAGTGAGTATGGTCCAGTATATCTGGAGCTGCTGTGTGCAAGCCATGAGTCACCTCCATAGGCACAGCTGCCCTTAGCAACGAGCTGAGTGCCTCACGACGAGCACAGGGCGGCTAGGACAGGGCAATTTGGGTGCGCCCAGATGACGTTTCGAATCCCTAGGAAATGCTGACAAGACACGGTTGCTTGAGAAGAACTCGCACAGGAGGGAGTTCGTACGTGCATGGCTAAAGAAACGTCCGCGCGAGCTGGCGCTGTACAGTATGTTAATGCCAGTCTGTGCAGCTGACTTGGATTGAGCAACGTCCCCGGTGGTTGCCTGTGGCATAAAGAAGCGCGGGCAAAACAAGGCACACTTCGTCTCGCGCCTAGTGGCTGATACTGTACTCGAGGTCGTACAACGAACATCTTCAACACTCATTAATCTGAACATCATCGCGGTCATGTTCGTGCCTGCCGCCTGATCATCCTTCAGGTGGGTTCTTGGACTACACAAACCGAAGCAAGCGCTTCGTCGCTACGTCGGCGGCAGCAAATACACGTTGCCTTTGTGCATCAACCCAGTCGTGATTCTGTATGTGTTTTCACGGAAAGTTCCAGTGTCAGCTAGGTTACTGCGGCCAATAGCACACAGGTCGTAACAAAGGCAGTAAGCCCCATGGACTCTATGAGTGTGTGCGTGCTGTAGGCAGAACCAAAGCCTTCAGCAGCAAGACAGCTCACAGCTTGACTGACGCTGCTGTGGCAGCTGAGCGCTGCACAGTTGGAGTAGCTGTTGTGCAACTTACTGCACAAGCACTTTCCTCAGTCAGTATGAGAGGCAATAAATTCCTAAGCAGGGAAACCTCCACCACCTGGCGAGCATGGCGTAAGACGACCATTCGAGTCTTTGTGGGACTGAACCTGCTGATCATTGTTGGCTTCTATGTGGCTACCAGCAGCTTCCATGGGGGGCTCAGTCACATGGATGAGTCAAGCTCCCACACATTAGGCACAGACGCCCACAGACATGGTAAGCTCTCCAGCCACAGCAGAAGCTCTCTGCTGCTTGTCATGCTTCTGTTAGTTGCTGCTGCCATGCCTTAAAACGCGATTCATGGTCTGCAGATCTGTGTGTCCCTACAACACATTTGCCTCTCGTCAACCATTAGAGTATCTTTTCTTTGAGCACATGTTTGCTCAGTGTTAGGCCACAGCAGTGGCATTGTGAAGCCCTATTTGCTCGCACAGCATTGTGCCATGGTATGCAATGATTGTAAATCCTTGCAGGGCGTATGTTGGGTGCTCAGGAGGGCAAACAGCAGCAGCTGTTGACACTAGCCGATCCAAATGGGGATGCAAGGGCTGTAGTCAGTGGTGCATCGCAAGCAGAAGCACACCTGAAGGAGTTGCATCAGCCACAAGATGTCAGAGCAGATAAAGCAGTTGTGGCCGAGCAGACCAGGTTCTACACAGGACCATTGGACGTCGACGAAGCAACTGTGAAGCTGGCCATGGTGATCAACCAAACCTACTGGGATGATCCAAGTACGCTATTACTCATTCTATAGCCGGGCCTTCCCTCAGGAAGCCTTGCAGTCATTGCATCACAGCTATACTAGTACAGTAGCCGGGCCACTTTGCATTACACATTTCTTTTCAGGACCATGTGAAGAAGACTCACACATGACATGGCAGCATACAAATAAAGAACAATTCTCACTGCTGCGCTTGTGTCTTTGTCTTTTGATTCCTTCTACTGCACGCTGCAGGGACTGAGTCCCTGTCCATATTTTGTCTTTGCTGTCAGTGCAAGCAAACACAGGATGACATGCAAACCTCTTACCAGCAGCACATGCATATGCTGCAAGACACTCTGCACAAGCAGGGCATACAAATCTCTTTCGCAACTTGCATATCATTGCTGTTGCTGCAAGCTGATGTCATGGGGAACCAGTTGTCCTTGATCCTGGTGTCCTTGCTGTTGCTGCACGCCAACAGCATGAGACTGGTTGATCAAGCAAGTGAGCGTTGGAGTGTGATGATGACAGGTGAGAAGACTTGGTGGAACAGGCCTGGCTACCACTTGAGTTACATGGAGGATTACCCTCCTTACCCATACCAGCGCATCAAATCAGAGGACGGCAAGGACACTGGAGTGGTTGCTCTCATTGCACCCTTCTACGATCTAACCTATTATAGGGTGTGTGTACCGCACTCTGCTTGTGCGTCATTGTCTCTTCTCCTGGGTCCCTGTGTTGTGTAGCAGCTGCCCATGTTGTGGTGCCTGCCAATGCATGTGTCATTCAGCCGGAGGAAAGCCTGCCATAGATGTGTTGTCACTAACAGAAATTCCTCCAGCGCTTGTTCATGTAAGAAGCATGGCTGTGCTGTGCTGTGCTGTGCTGTGCTGTGCTGTGCTGTGCTGTGCTGAGCATGCAATGGCGTGACTACTCAGCCCATGCATGCGACGGGCAGGTTGGCATTGTTGGCAAACAAACATGACAGCACATTGTGCAAAGATGCTGGGCAGCAATCACCTTGACTGCTTTGCTGTGCAGGCTGAAATGGCACGCGCGATGTTTTGGCGCATGAAAGCCAATGGGCAGGTTGTCATTGGCATCAGCAGCTATCAGGAGTTTCCAGGGCAGATCACAAACCCCTTTGATGACAGACACACCACAGAAGCCGACTGGGAAATCTACAAGGCCACTGATGGCTGGCTGCACTGTTTCAGGTGGGTCAGGGTTCTTCATCAAGAACCTTCATTGATTGGCATTTGCAGCGTTGTTCACGATTGTTGTTGTCACCAGTACTAAGGTTATCAAATTATTATCTCACCCTGCACCTGGTTCAAAGTTCAGAAACAAGCCCTGTTCAAAAAGGATTTCTGAGTTGCACGCCGCTTCTCAGAGCAATGGTGCCTGAAATACACCTCCGTCTTGCATTTTTTGCTTATCAGCAAAGAAGTCCATGCCATTTGCTGATGCCAATGCATTATTGTGTACAAAGGAGCTGTCAAGGGCACTTTTCTTACCAGTATATGTGTAGTCAAAGATTTGGCTGCCTTGCAATGTTATACCGCTGAGGCTGATGTGGCTATACTTCACAGGGAGCCAGAGAAATGGATTCCTCCTGGGGTTCCACGCATTTTGCTCAGTGAGTCAGATTTCCACAATCCTGAGCGCCGAGATGATGGTATGATCCTGAGCTCAGTGCTGCTTATTGTTGTGTGATATGCTTTGCTGCTGCATGCTGCTTGGCCAGCCTAGCAACAACTTGCATAAGGTTCTGGTATGCATTGCAGCGTCGTCCTGCCCCCTTATCCTTATCCTTATCCCAGATAGCTTGCATGAAGTGGTGTTTGTGGTGCAACTTGAGATTGTGAACCGCCCTGTAGACCTGAAATTGCTTTTTGCTGCCCATCAGCTATGTATACGCAAGTGATCTGGCAACAACCCTTTTTGGGTGACTGCAGGCGGCTCTCTGCAACCTTGGGGCCTGGAAAAGCTGTATGATGTTGCGTACAGCAATCAAGGAGGGGAGTGGAACGATTGGGCTCGCAACTGGACCTTAGCCAAGCCAAGCTTTATTCAGCTGATCGCAGAGACTAATGCCACAGTCCTGATTCTGGGACGTGACCTGACAAAAGAAGCGGAATTGCAGTCATTAATCGCTTCTGGTAACATCGTATCACACGAGAAAGCGCTGTGGCGAGATTTCTTGAAGCTCATCGAGCAATCGAGGTCACTTGTGACCTTCAATGTGCACGATGCCTCGCCGAGGGTGTTGGC
>JAABUO010005026.1_pt1 | contig 15517 bp, 20 predicted proteins | sample 5559291 | NCBI WGS metagenome assembly JAABUO01 (sample SAMN10711878, study PRJNA513372) | rock metagenome | isolation source: Antarctica rocks | place: Antarctica: Victoria Land, Finger Mt sud
AATGCATCTCAACTGGTAAACCTCTGTCCTTCAACTCATGAATGACATTGCGGAAGACATCACCCTCTGCTTCTTCTGTCTGCTCTTCAGGCTTTTTGCCGTTGCTCTTGCTGCCATCTGCTTGTGACGAGCTTGCAGCCTCTTCAATCTGATCTTCAGCCTTTTCTTTTGCCTTTCTGACTTCCTTTTCTGTTGGCTGTGAGAAGAAGCCTCGTCTCCTTTTGTTCACTGGTGCCGCTGCATACATCCCCATCACCAAGCAAAGTCACACCTTACGTGCGCACTAAAAGGCAGATCGAACACAATGTTATTCACCTTGGTAATACTTGACGAGCTTCTTGGGGGGTTGAGGCGCTTTCGTTTCCGAATCAGCAGTCTTTGATGACACTACCAAAAGCTTGGCTTGTTTTGCATATGCGGCCTGGGCAGGAATGCCTGACAGAGTACGCTTTCTCTTGCCCAAGCCAGGAAGCAGCTTTGCTGGACTTCTTGAAGCCACCTATGACAGGTGTCCCTGTTAACCAGCACTCTGCTGCCTACTGTGTGACACGTCTTGGAGACAAGACTTGCCTGTATCAATCCTTGAAATGAGCGTCCAGATGACATGCTTGGCGTGCCAAACACGGCTTCAGACGTGTGTTTTGTCATTCACCTAAAGCGTGACTCTCTACGCTCAAAAGAAGTATACTCCCGTCGACCAATTGGTTTCAGAGCCACAGTTGTGCTCTGGTTTTTAAGTTAAAAAGCGTATGCTTCCCAGCTGCTATTGCTTTGAATTTTCCTTGGGAATATGTTGGGTTTGCTGGATCAAAAAATGCCATGGCTGAAATGGGTGGCAGACCATTTGTGCACGCCAACCCACAACAGCGCTTTTTGAGCAACAGCCCTGTGCTGACTGCTGCTCTCAAGGAGCTGTCTGGGGTACTCCATTATGGTGATCGCATCGTCTGCAACTTGTCATCCAATGTTGCGTATGACATTACAACAGCATAGCAGCTGGCATGTATAATATCAGCTGTATATGTGCCATTCAACAGTTGTCACTTCTGCAGCGAACAGAGAGCCTTGGCGTATATTTAGCCAGTCCTTATTGGCCTACTTCATGCATGTGTCTTTGCGACACTCAGGCCGCTTGAAGCCGCAATAGAATGCGTTGGACCCTGCCATAAATACCTGACTATGTTACCGAGCAAAATTGTAGTCAGCTGGAAGTTGCGCAACTGATGATGATCATGAAATGTCTAGCCATGTGCACATGCCTACCTGTGAGGCCACAAGTGGTGTCTGGACAGCTTGAGCATGCCAATCGCAATGTGCACAGGGACGCTTGTGGTGAAGACAGCGCACAAACAGATTTGTGTCACAAGGAGACATTTGTTACATGACTGCGGACCACCTCATCTGGCCAACTAGGGAGACTTTCAGCAGCACCCTGGGATGCATATGAGTTTGTGTGATACTGAGCATGACCAGACACTGTGATTGCATCTTGGCTGCTTGCAACTTGGAGCAGTGTCTGTGCTTGCTCAATCTGCATCATGCCTATTCATCAGCGCAAACTGGTATGTGAGACCCATCACACATTTTGCTGCAATGTCAGTGTGACTGTTACTCCATGCAGGAGGTTACATCAGTGCCCGTTGACAATCTACAGGCACTTGCTAAACAATGACTGCACAGCTGTGCAGAAGAGTCACCTCAGAATGTGAACAGAAGATGCGTCTGTTGCTGCAGATATCAACTGTACCTTGCCAACCAGGTATTGACGGTAGCTTAGTCTAGCTTGTAGTAGGAGGATTGCAGCTTGCGCCCATGACTGTTTACTTACTGCCCTGAAGCTGATCTGTCAAGGTAGGTTCAAGCATGCGCATGCGTCTACCTTGACACAGCAGCTTCACGAGCTGTCCAGAGTACACAGAGGGCTGAACAGCTTGAACTCATCCAAAGGCATGAGGTAGCTGACCATGCAGCTGATGCGCCTTTTGTGCTGCTGCAGGCCTTTTGTGTGTCAAACCACATGCGCACTCACGCCATTCAAGCCAAGGAGCACAAAAGCAGAGCAAGTGAGACAGAAGCAGAGGGATGATGCTGGTCATACATAGCATGCCTCTGGACCCGGTAGTCACCTCAGGTGGCGGTCTCACAATGATAACCTGCTGTGCAGGACAGCAGGTTTGCACCTGAGGGCAATGCTGCATAGCTGCATGAGCAGCCAACTAGCTTGCTAGCAGATGCCAGCAGCAGAGCTGCTACAGGCAGTCTGAAGCAAAAGCAGCATTGTGCTCTCTGTTGCCCATGTTGAGCGCTCTCTGAAGCCGACACATAGCTGACTGCACTAAACATCACACGCACAAAAAGCTCCTCGGCATGCAGATGAGGCAGGCAACTGTGTGCAACGTTCCTGGGCTGAAGTTTGAGTGGTGTGTGACGTAGTGCTTATCTGCCCTGTGGAAATTGCACCGTAAACCATGCTCAGCATGAAAACTTGCATGGTGCTCGCTGCAAACGCTTTCCATTTGTGTACACGTCTGGGATCAGCAAATTTTGCAGTGTTGGTCTGCTGCACAGCATACCTGTTGAAGTATAAATGTTTGCCTAATGACAGCAGCATCGATGCTGTGTTATTCCAATGCTCATTGGCTTTTGTTTCATGCAGCTGTGTGATTGATTGCTCCTGATATTGCGGTTATGTGATGCATGGTGTCTGTGATGCAGGCTACAGCAGTCTGCTGCAGTGGGGCAAACGGTGGCTTTAGAACTATTTTTGCTGCAGCCTAGTCCCAATCAGCCTTGACGTTGACTGAATGAGCAGACACGTCGTCATGATTTCACCTTCTCTCAAGCATCCAGTCGTCCATCATCATCATCTACATTGACCACCACCAGTAACTGTTCTAGGAATGCTGTAAATGTCTCGATGTTTCTGCAGACAGCTGGCATTGAGCCACACCGGGCCTGGGGGGGCAGTGTCTCACGCACTTGTCCCCCATATACAACGCCAATGCACAAGTGGCGTAGTCTTTTCTATTTTTCATTGACCCACAGCATCTCAGCAAATCCCGTCGCAGCTCCTCAAGGAGCTCTGCAAGGACGAGTGCTTGTTGCACTCTGGTCGTTTGGAGCACTGAACACTAGTGCCAGCAAAAGTGCTATGACCCTTGGCTCTGAGTTGTATTGGTCAAGCACTATATGCATGTGTGCTCACATCCTGCTGCTTAGCACTTCTTTCTGAATGGTGTGCACAGATTGCTGTGCTTAATAGCAATGCTGTATGCATATGTCATTTACACATTTTCCTCCATCAGTAATCATGGTGATTACGGTTATATGAAGACCCTGTTCATGCTTTCATAATGCTTGTGTTGTGCAGTAGCTTGAGGTGAATGTACACATGGATGGTGTTTGTGGAACGGAATCCGTGTGGTGCTGCATGATGATTGCAAGCTGACATGAATTACTTGCCTGATCTGCAGAACGGCATGCCCTGGCAATTGCTCTTCATATGATTCAGAGTCATCTGCTTGTTCAGAGCTTGCAAATGACTCATGTATGGTCCCTGTAGGACGCCCTATGTGCACATGTAAATGTGGCATGCATGCGTCTATGATACATGTGATTGTGTGTTAGTGTTGTGGCACATGCTCTACTGCAAGAACCAAGGTATGCCCTGAGTATGCAGCTGATGTCCTTGTGCGGATAAGGTGAGACTGGCCGTATACAGAGTACGACCATGGTGCTGACCCTGGCCTCATTGATGAGTCACTGTCATGAGGCAGCAGGTCCTGAAATAGTAGCACCCTGCTCCATACTGTACACTTGTGAGCGCATCAGAGAGGGGTTCCCTGTTACAACTTCAACCCGAACAGTTGTGCACGTGCCTGCAGACTGCTGGCCTCTGTATGATGCATGGGCCTGTCAGCCATGCAGATGGTTCTATTGCACCAATCTGACTGCTGAACTTGGTGCATGTTGCGGCTTTAGGAGTGATGCTGCACATGTAGATTTAAGGGCTTGGCTGTCAAACCTGACAATTTTGAACCCCTGCGCTGACGCCGTTCGTGACTTGACTAAAAGGGTCGTCATGTGACAGCCCGTGCGGATGATGCACAACTTTACTTTACGAACTTTGTCCGAGCTGTTAATGAGGCCAAAATCATGCGCTTAGCGGAGAGAACCTCGTGCTTGACCAGCTGTTCATAGTGCACGATCCTCAGGTGCGCTTGCCCGCTCTGCTCTGCATCTCGGTCAGGCTTTGTTCTTCCACCTCTGCAACGCTTCCGTTGATCAGTCTAGTACATACGTTTGTTTGAGAAGCGCATTCACTGTCGACGCCTCTCGCCTGTTCATAGATTGCATACAATCTACAGTGGCGGCATGTTTGCACAGCGTCCATTGCTATGTACGTTGCGCTGCGCAAGTAGGCCAGGCTTGACCTAGGATTCCGTGACCATATTTGCCCTGCCGCGCACCTCTGCTCGCATTCTTCGTTCCTGCTGCACAACCGCTCTCATCATTTTCCAACTCTCAAACGAACCTATTTTGAAGCAGGGCACGACTGCATGCCCGTACGTTCTGCGATTGGCGATATCTGCATGTGCATGCCAGTCGGTTCAAGCAAATAACTCCCCTGTCGCCGTAATCACGTCGGCATTCTTGCAGGCGAGCTACCCAACAGCAATCCTACTTTGTCGCCGGCACAATGGCCGCTCAGATCTCCCACAAGCGAACCACACCCAGATGTGTCTGCTCCATCGACCCAGCAAAACACCCGTGGGAACAGGAGAAGAAGCTGCACAACAGATGGCACCCAGACATCCCTCATGTACGTTGCAAGCCTTTGTGTCATGCAGTCATGTCATGTGAACTGACATGGAGCTTTCAATTGCCTTTCGAGTTGCCTTTCGCTGTGACAGGTGTAACTACCCAGTGCAACACGCAGGTTGACACAGTAAAAGAGGGAGAATGCTTCCGTGTGGAGACTCAGGACTGGACAGGTGGCCAGATCAAGGACAATGACTCAGCAGAGGACATGAAGAGCATTGACCTGTCACTGGTAAGCCTGCTCATGATATACACCTTTGCTTGCTCTTGCATCTTTGCCAATTTGCTGCCTGAAAACTGGACATGTCACATGTGTTGTCAGGATCAGCTGCATATGTGACTTAAGGTGTACAATCACAAGGTTGTTTTCAGCGCAGGGTCTTTTCTGTCAGAGCCATGCTTTGCATGATGCACCTGTAGCCTTGTGCGATCACTTGTCCTGCTCATGCTGTGCTGCATTTGGTTTTGCCATCAGCATGCCGAAGCTTAGGTCTTTTGCTTTGCACAACTCATTTAGCGTCTCATTTTCATATGTTGTCTACACTGCGGCACTCTCGATTAGGTTACACTCTTGCGCCCAAACCATCTCTCGCTGTGCAGGTCCACAACCTGAGTGGTCCTTTCCGTGTGGAGGACACAAAGGGAAAGCCAGCTATGCCTGGGGACCTTTTGGTGGTTGAGATCCTGGACTTGGGCCCACTGGAGGGCCATGAGTGGGGTTTCACTGGGATCTTTGACCGTGAGAACGGAGGAGGCTTCTTGACGGACCACTTCCCTGAAGCCTGCAAGGCCATTTGGGACTTTGAAGGCATCTACTGCTCTTCACGCCACGTACCAGGTAGGAACAACTTAGTTTCACCTGTTCAACAGCAACACCAAGTGTTGCGAGGCATACGGGGAGCCTCTGGCAGGCAGCTGCATGTGTAGCTGCAGATATCCAGCCTGGACGTTCAACTCCTCATAGACTGGGAGCTTGTCTTGAAGTATGATGCCTGCGTGCAGTCCCCATATCTGTCTGTTGACAGTCTCAAGTATCTGCTGGAAATGTTTGCAACTTGCCAGCTGCCAGAGCTTGTATGTGGCCAGTGCATCAACTTGGTAATATTTCATTGAAACAGACCACCCCACACGTGACTTAGATTCAATGGCAACTTCTTTTGCCGAGGGCAGTCTGGGACCTGCAATAGCAGAAGTTGCCTCTTTTGTCTGCACCTGTTCATGCTCTCAATCAGTTCCAGACAACAGTTGATCCACGAAATGAGAAATTGCCCTGCAGGGGTGAGGTTCCCGGGGCTGATTCACCCAGGACTGATTGGTACAGCCCCCAGTCATGAGCTTCTGAAGATCTGGAATGACAGGGAGCGTAAGTTGGTGGAGGATGGAGAAAAGGCAGTCAGCCTTGGAGGGGTCCTGCACACCCGCCCCCTGGGTATGTCTCAGACTGCTCACTGTTTACTAATGTGTTACTAATGTGCTTTGCTTTGGCAAGCCAAGCAAAGCTCTATGCCAACACCATGGTTCTGAGTCAACATGCCTTGATTGAGTGTGATGTGCTGGGCTCAGTTGCATCAAGCACAGGTGCACCAGACTTGAGGCTCAGGCATCTCCAATCTCAGTGGCTCACAACATCTGCAGCTCAGCAACTTGCACTTCTCAGTCTTTATTTGGTGTGCACATGAGTACTGACCAGAGACTCCGCATGTAAGTGCCACTGCATCGAGGATGTACTTTACAGCCAGCTCTTATACTTGAACAAACACAAGCCAAATTACTCATGTCCTTTCAGGCAGTGCTTAGCCAACGGCTTTGCGTATGATGCTCCTGGCCAGTGTGTGTTCATGTCCCCTCTTCCATGTGACAGCCTGCTTCCTCCTGTCATAGCACCGAGTCACCTCACACCTATCAGAGCTTGTTCTTGTCTACGGTAGCTGTGTACCTCGCCAGAGCCGTTCACTTGCTACCCTGCTGATCCCTTTCCTGTCTGGTATGGTGCAGCCAACCTGCCAGAGCCTGTTGGGTGCCTGCTGGGAAGCATGGACAAGAACAGCGAGGAGTTCAAGAAAGCTGCTAAGGAGGCCGCCAGGACCATCCCTGGCCGAGAGCATGGAGGCAACTGCGACATCAAGAATCTCACCAAGGGCTGCAAGGTCACACTCTCACGCATGATGCCAGAACCATGCTCAATTTGCTTTTTGATGCGCATCTGTCATGCTGTGTTGGGCAATCGGGCATGTGGAGGTAAGCTTGGCATGGCAAGCAGCACTCAGGGCTGCAGGACTACCTCCCTCAGGACAAGGTTAGGTGCAACAACTGTGAGACCCAGTAGTTGTTTTGGCCTGTTGCTGCTGACTGTTAGCTCTGCATGTCATGCTTTGTTACATGACGGCAGTTGTTCCTGTCACTAAGCTCAGGAGCTAGAGGGCACACGGGCTGTCTCTGCATGGCGGGCGTCATTTTCTGTCCCTTGTTGGTGCGGTGTTTGTGCTATTCTGTGCAACACATCAGCAGCATAGACGCTGAAATGCTTATGAATACACTGTGTGATATCTAAGTCACAAATATCATTCGATACATAAAGATTGCTTCTGCTACTAAGGGCAGCTGTGTCTCAAATGATGGCATCAAATTCCAGAAGCATTGCTACCTGAAGCAATGGTCATCACATCTGCATCTTCTGCATTGAAACCAGTGTTTGCTGTCGGAAACAGGTATACTTCCCGGTGTTCATTGAGGGAGCCAACCTGAGTATGGGAGACATGCACTTCAGCGGTGCCATTGAGATGTGTGCAGCTTTTCTCACCCTCAAGTAAGTTACTCCCCTCCTCAAAACATTGCCAAGCGCTTTCTCTGGTCTGCGTCTGCACTCCAAGCCTTGCATGCATGTCATTTCACAGGCAAGTGGTGGTAACATGTTTCCTACAGTCCCTTTTCTCTGACATTTCTGGGCTTGTTTGTGGCACATAATGTGTGCTCATGCTGCACACGCTTGGCCATATGTGTTCTTTAACCCTCAATTGAGGGTACCCTTGCAAGCCCGTAGGCCTTATGCCTGCACATCTCAATTTATGCAACATGTGGTTGGCAATATGTGCTCAGATCTTGCTTTGCACCACACAAGGTTCATCCCTGTCTGCGCCACAATTGCATGATCTTGTTCTGTCCTGTATCTGTGCAGATGCACCATCATGAGGGGAGGCATGGAGCAGTACCTGACCCCCATGGGACCCACCAAGCTCCACGTCAACCCCATCTTTGAAATCAGCCCCCTGGAGCCTCATTTCTCTGAGTGGCTGGTGTTTGAGGGACTCAGCATTGATGAGTATGGTCGCCAGCACTACCTGGATGCCTCTGTGGCCTACAAGCGTGCAGTGCTCAACTGCATCCATTACCTGGCCAAGTTTGGCTACACCAAGCAACAGGCAAGTTTCACCTCACACCGTCTGCACAAACCGGCTTTGACACTCATAGGAAGACACAAATGATTGGGTGCTGCCCAAATCCTTTGAGCCCCTTTGGTGAAGACACCAGTGTTTGGCTGAGAAGAAAACCTAGGAGCGCCTCAAGTTAGCAATACTGCCTGACATATGTACAACTTGATGCTATTGCACCAACTCACTGCACCATAGCATGCCCTGACTCATCCCAAAAGATGCCTCCGGAGCTATGCTGTACGTCTTGATATCCCAAGACATGAGTCTTCATTTGTGCTTTTGTTGGGTGGACAGGAACGACTGATGATGTGTGTATGTTGCAGATCTACCTGATGCTGTCCTGCTGCCCTTGTGAGGGCCGCATCTCTGGCATTGTGGACGCTCCCAATGCTTGCTGTACCCTTGCCATTCCTACTGCTATCTTTGACCAGGTGATGTCTTTGAGCTGCAGTCACAGCATTGCATTCCCAGTCCAAGATGCAAGGACTTGTGGCTGCATAGACAATAACGTGTCATGTCAGCTGGAATGTGTCTGCCTTTGCTTTGACAGTGAACTATCCTTGTCCTCATCTCACTAAATCATCCGATTACGGCTTATCTGGTGTTGTTCGTTGCTATGGGTATTTGCTTTTGCTGCTGAGACCAAGGACTCCAGACAGACCTCAATGCAACACACGATGATGCAGGACATCCGCCCATGCAAGGAGGGACCCCCAGTTGGCCCCAAGCTGATCAACAGGGGTGACTTGGCCAAGTGCAAGTATGATGGCAGCCTGCCACTCACCAAGCCTACGTGCAATGGATGCTGCTAAATGCAGTGAAGCAGACATTTGCAGGCCAGCTTGTAAATATATGTACACAATGACGTTCAGGGCAATTCTTGTTTGATCCTGTCCTCTGAGTATGTGTGAGCTGTGTGTAGGTGATGTTGATTTTTGTTTGACCGTTTCGAATTTTGTCTACACATGACTTCTGTTATGCTTGCCTGTTTCACACATAATGATATGCTGTGAGCAACCATATTCTGTTGACTACTTTAAGTGTTGGTTACTGATGTTGACATTTGCTTGTAAAAATCACAAGCAACTGGGTTGCATTCCACACCAGCACTGTAACTTTCAGCAAAAATGCCCACAATTGTGCCGTCCCTTTATCCACTCTTCAAGTGCTGGACATACAGGTCATGCCAGCTGTGCAGTGAGCAGCAGCATGCGCAACATGGCTTATTCTGCAAACTATGGTGAGGCAAGCATGTCAGAAAGCTACCCTTTCACCGGTTGTATGGCACGAAGAGTGGGCCATCATGATGCTGACTGATGTGCCAGATTGCATGCATGGGCCTGCCTTCCAGGTACTTCTTCTTGCCTTTAGTTCCCTTGTCCATGTCAACGATGCCTGTCATCTGCCAGCCTAATTGCGCTGCTTTTTCTGCATCTTGTTGTTCCCCGTGTGTGTACATGTGACTGCTCAGTTGTCTGCTTGGCTTCATTTGTGCCATCAGCCGCCTGTGCTGCTTGCTCTCCATGTAGATCCCTTCAGTCGTACCTGAAAACGTTCGCCTCAGTTGTGTGTTGGGCAGTCAAGTCATCCTGTGTCTCAAGCGCGAATGTGTAATGCGTTGAGATTGCTTTTTAGTCTGTTCTGCATGCGCATCACCGCGTAGATAGAGCTCTCGCTCCAGCTTGACTCGCATCGACTCACGATGGACGGGGTTTTGAACAAGTTGAAAAATCTTGACGCCTACCCCAAAGTCAACGAGGACTTCTTTACAAGAACCTTTTCAGGAGGCGTGATTACCGTAGTCAGCAGCCTGGTCATGCTGTGCTTGTTCTTCTCAGAGCTTAGTAAGCAACTGCTCTGGTTGATATATGCATATGCGCAAAGCGTCTGGCATGCACCATTTCACTTCACAAAAAGCTGTCAGTCCAACTGTGAAGTCCAACGCAGCTATGGCTGCAGGTCTATGGTTGCGCATGAATACCATCAGTGAGCTGTCTGTTGACTCCTCGCGAGGGGAAATGATGGATATCAATGTGAGACCTATATGTTGTTGATTAAAGGTTGAATGCATCATTGGATTGAGCCAAATGACATACTACAGATGACTGCAGCATGCATGCTGCTGCTGCATGCATGCTAACAACCCTGCGTGTATCTCTGCTTGACCTTGATGATGGACTGCAGTTTGACATCACATTTCATAAGCTGCCATGTGCGTGGACATCATTGGACGCTATGGACATCAGTGGAGAAATGCATCTGGACGTGGTAAGCTCTCTGCATACATATTTTGCTTGTTGCCATACAAATCACTTGCCCGCATCAGGCAGCTTGCACAAGAGGTAGATCACCTGCATAAGCATGTGTCATGCAGCGCGTCACCAACAAAACATTCTGGACTTTCCCCCAATTGTTTTCTACATGCAATTTGCAGGATCATGACGTGTACAAGAAGCGATTACAAGCTGATGGAACTCCTATTGATGAGGGTACCAAGCATTCCATTGGGCCTGAGAACATTGATTTGATGTCAAAGGACAAAGTTGATGAAAACGGCACAGCATGTGGGAGCTGCTATGGTGCCCAGACTGCCACACAGCAGTGCTGCAATACCTGTGATGAGGTATGGTCTCTGCACATGTGGCACAAAGCGTGCAAGGTTGCGCTGTCATTGTGCCAACTTTAGACACGCCTTGAAATCTTTCGGGCACTTGAACCAGGACGTGTCGTTCCGAGTACATTGTTGTTTCTGCAACAATTGTTGCAGCTTCCACAATTCCACAGAACCTGAGTACAGCTGCAAGCATTTGAATATGATCGCCTGTCCAACAGAAGCTGATGTGCAGGTCAGGAGTGCATACCGGAAGAAAGGCTGGGCATTCACAGATCCTCAGGGCATTGAGCAGTGCGCTCAGGAGGGCTTCTCTAAAGCCCTGCAGGAGCAGGCAGGGGAGGGGTGCCACATGTGGGGGGCAATCTCCATCAACAAGGTTGGCGCCTAGATCATCAGCCTCCTACTTGGTCCTGCCTATGTTGACAGGCATCCTAGCAGTGTCTCTTCCTACGGTCATCCTGTTTCCCATGTCTAGCAAGCACTATCAGCAAGCTGTCTCTGCCCATCACCTGCCACATTGTGAACAAGGCGTGGATGCCTTTGTGGCATGCATAGTACATGCATTGAGGTTATCACCAGAGGTGAAGTTGACCACATGCTGTGTGGGGACTGAATGGCCTGCCTTTGATCAGGTGGCTGGCAATGTCCATTTTGCGCCTGGCAAGTCCTTTCAGCAGGGCAACGTGCACGTGCATGACCTAGTGCCCTTCCCAGACAAGAACTTCGATTTGAGCCACACCATTACCAAGCTGACCTTTGGGACGGGGTACCCCGGCCAGCAAAACCCCCTGGATGGGGTGTTCATCAACCAAACCACCTCTTCTGCCTCCCAGGCAGCTACTGGCATGTGGCAGTACTTCCTCAAGGTGTTTCACTGGGAACACCTGCAGTATGCCTCACGTTGTGCATTAGACCTTGATGACGTTGATGAAGTTGGTGCAGAGCAGTTTGTGACTGCTCTACAAGCTGTCTAGGAGGCACCAAGGTCTTTGCAGTAATTATTGCTCCAAGCATGTGCGACAGCAAATGGAAGGTGGCTTGCTGCCTTGAGCCCATGTGAATGTGTACTCCCCAGCTCTTTGCTGACGCAGGTTTGTCAATGATCTGCTTGATGGTGGCTGCAGAGAGCTTGCGGATGACCGTATGCCTTGAAGGCAGTCGTCATGCTTTTGCAGCATTTCCATGAGCGCCAGCAGGCATCACACTTCTTGTTGCACCAGTGACGTCCTGCAAGCACATGATGCCCAGGGGCAAGAATGCGTTGGGCTTGTCCTAGTGTTCTGTGGTGAACAAAGATCACTGCACAAATGCATTAGTCAATACTACAGCCTAGTCAATACTACAGTATGGTTCGGCTCCATCATTTCGCTGTTTGCCCTGCAGGTGGTGCCGACAATGTACAGTGACGTGAGAAACAAAACAATACATAGCAATCAGTACTCCGTCACAGAACACTTTAAACGTGCAGAGATACAGCAAGGGCAGAACATGCCAGGCGTGTTCTTCTTCTATGACCTGTCACCCATCAAGGTGACCTCTTAGCCATGATGGACTCCCCAACAATGCTCCATCTACAGCTTGTGCTGCACCTTTCTGAATCTGCTGATCCTGCATACAAACGGTTTCTGCATGTGCTTGCAAAGAACTTAAATTTACAAGACATGTGGAACCATATGAATGCGTGCATTTTCTGTTTGTGGAAGGAAGCATAGGTTGAAAGGGTCACGTAGGGTGTCTAAATTAGGCTGCCAAGGTTAATTTTGGGGCTTAGGAATATATGTGCCCAACGTGTGCCATCAGGCTTTTCAGGCACCTGTGAAATGCTTGCGCAGGTGCAGTATCGAGAAGAATACAAGTCATTTACACATTTCTTGACAAGTGTTTGCGCAATCGTTGGTGGGGTCTTTACAGTATCAGGGTTAATAGATTCCTTCATCTACCATGGTCAAAAGGTATGCTTCCAAATTCTGCCATGGCGTTTGATGCTTGTTTGTGTTCTTTGATTGCCCTCTTTTGAAATTTGTTCCTGCTGTATCTTTGAAATGAAACTGTAGCAATGCATTCATATGAGTGCAAGTATATACAATCACTTTGTTGCCTAAATCAGCGTGGGGAAATCTTGCAGGCAATCAAGAAGAAGGTTGACCTTGGGAAGCAAATATAGCCAGCAGCCTTGACGTAGTAGCTTAGATCCGATCCTCTTTCTACCATATCAATAAGTATACTTATGAAACCTCTCCTTTCCACCTTAATGTTTGCGACAAGTGCATGGTGCAGCAAATGTGCTGGCCTTTGCTGGGTTGTTGTACAGCCCTGACAAGAGACCGAAGGAAAATTGCTTGCAACGTTTTAGCCATGAAAGGACTGATGTGGAGAGGCCATTAGGTGATCGCCTCATTCGGCTCCATAGGAGCTTCTGACGCAGTAACTGGCAACCATCTGCAGGACCGCTCCACCAAAGCAATATACAAGTCTTTGAGCCGCTTTATACTCTTGTGTCCATAATCGGAAAGCTGCTTGCCATATACCTGTGTCCTGCGAACTGCATTGGCTGCGCTGACCCGTGATTGACCAGCCCTGCTGTTGCTGTGATTGTTGCCAAGTAGCCACTTGCCGGTGATCTGCCACATTTTGCTGCCTTGGACTTTGGCAGTGAAGCTTACAGAAATCAGCGACACTTTCAGCCGTTGTAATGGCCTCCAAGCGTATTCAAAAGGAGTTGCAGGCATTGGGTTGATAGGCTATCCAGAATTTTGCTTTCTGCAGAACCTCTGTTGCGACTGTCGTGTTGCCCCGCAGGACTTGCAGAGAGATCCACCAACATCTTGTAGCGCGGGACCTTCGGGGGACGACTTGTTCCACTGGCAGGTTCGCGATCTCAGCTAGATGTCTGGCTTGTTTGAGTGCTTTACTTGGTTGTTGCTGCTGTTCAATGAGTATGCGATGCAAGGTCTTCACAATTTAGCCCTTGGGCGTGATGTTGAGCGGACATTCCACCTTGCATCTGCTGCTGTGTAGTCAAACAGTTGCTGTGTACACAGGCAACAATTATGGGCCCTGGGGATAGTCCATACTCAGGCGGAGTGTTCTTTGTCATGATTCACTTCCCCCCAGACTACCCATTCAAGCCTCCCAAAGTGCAGTTTCAAACAAAGGCAAGCGTTCATGTCACAAACTGATTTCATTGAGTCTGGTCTGAGGTCTAAAGCCAAAGCCTGCTGTACGCAGGTGTACCATCCCAACGTGAACAGCCAAGGCAGCATCTGCCTAGATATTCTCAAAGAGCAGTGGAGCCCTGCCTTGACTATCTCCAAGGTATGACGGGCTTTTGCAAACACCTTAGCAATAGGGCAAATTCAGCAAGAGGGCTGACAGGCTTGTGCTGCAGGTGCTGCTGTCAATCTGTTCCTTGCTGACTGATCCCAACCCAGATGACCCATTGGTTCCTGAGATTGCACACATCTACAAGACGAACCGCGCAAAGTATGAAGAAACCTCAAGGGAATGGACAAGAAAGTATGCGATGGGATAGTATAGAGCCTTCACTTGATTTAGCTGCAGTCTGGTACAACTTGCTGCTGTGTCAACGAACTAGGTGCATTGCTGCTGAATTTGTGGCAAGCCAAGTCTTCTGTGCACCACCTTGTGCATCAGCAGATTTCTTCAGCATCCTGGGTTAGGTGTCTTTCCTAATGGTACCCTGCTTTCCGCTATGTGCATGTGGAACATAATTGGGCATCAGCAGGCCTAGGCTGCTGTGAGCAAGCATATCTGTGGCAGACCTTCACCTCGGACTCATGATTACGAGCTCGAGGCTCAAGAAACGACTATGCCAAACCATACTCTTATAACCTAAAGTTCTTTGACCTCAAAATCTGCTCAAAATCTGCATCTAATGCCACAGATGTGTCCGTTTCTTTCTGATGCTGTTCGTGGATTCGATGCCTGCTTGGTGGGCCAGTAATGCCAGCATGCAGAAAGCTCAGAAACCTCAAGACAACAAAATGAGAGCATCCTGCTGTCCTGTGTACGCAACGCGTTAGTTCGACGCATGGCGCAGGACGTTGTCGTGTCTGCAGCAATGGGCTATACCTCTGAACCTTTCAGCAGTTGGCGATCAGCACGAGAAGCGATGCCTGAGTTGGTCTTCTTTGCTTTGTTTACTGCTGTACAGTCATGACAGCATAGCGGTTACTCAGGAGGATCATGGCGCATCCTTGGCAATTTTACGCGAAAGTTTCCGGGGCTTGCTTGTTGGTGAGTCCGCCTGTGATTTGCCTAAAAAGGATGATTGGCTAATGCTGTTTGCCCCAAAGCTGCATGGGATCATGTTGCTGTAGCTGGGAGCGGGCATGGAGGGGTTCATGATCAAGACTGGCTTTTATGACAAGTATGCACCTTCACCACTTGCTCAGCTTCACGCTTGAGGCCCGCAACCTTCCCAGCTCCATTTCACGTTCTGCATCGGCAGGGTGACGGAGATAGAGGCAGAGCGACTCGAAGACACAAGAGAAGACAGGGAAGTTTTTCAGAAAATGTTGAGAGCTGAAATTGAGCGACAGGCCAAGGAAAAGCATGTCCAGATCAAGTTACCTGAAAATTCGTCGTAGTTTGTATCATCTGTGATTGGCTCAAATACCACCCCATGGAG
>JAABUO010005028.1_pt1 | contig 15513 bp, 20 predicted proteins | sample 5559291 | NCBI WGS metagenome assembly JAABUO01 (sample SAMN10711878, study PRJNA513372) | rock metagenome | isolation source: Antarctica rocks | place: Antarctica: Victoria Land, Finger Mt sud
TGATTTGTTTGAGTGCGCAACGCACTGGGCCAAAGCCATGCTGTTACCTTGCAAACTCGCCGCAACATCCACGTCAGCCTTGAAAGGCAGCCAGCAGATTGCGCGTGACATAATGATACCATGGCTACTTTCCTTGGCCCTCACATTCCTTGCATAGCTTGACCAAGGTTGTTGTTTTGCTGTGCAGACTCGCCTGCTGAATGGCAGTGCGGTGTGCAACATGCGCATGGGGCGATGGGAGGAAGCAGAGCAGCAGCTCATGGAGGCCTTTGAGAAGGATGCTAAGAGTGCTGACACCCTTGCCAATTTAGTCACCACCTGCTTGCACCTTGGCAAGGCCACCTCCAGATACAACACGTAAGATTTGTATTACTGCCTGCACACCTGAAGTGTCACTGCGACTTAACATCTTGATGTCTCATGGGACTTGTCACAACATGCAGCTGTGAAACGTGACCGCCGTCCACAGTCAAGCAAGTTGTTTGGCAGGTTGTGGATGAGAAGCGCTTCCTGAAGCAAAGTGACTTGCAGGCAACTCAAGGCAGTTGCGCCAGCCCATATTCTGGTGCAACGCAATGAGAGCGCAGATGAAGCCTTCAGGAATGCAGCGTCTGCATTTGAAGTCAGTGCCTAGTCTCATCCATGATGACGCGTATGTCAAGAGTGAAAGCAGTGTTACCAGGCATGCAAAAGCCCGCTTTGGGCACTCTCGCCTGCACACCCACCGATGCTGATGAGCTTCCAGATGACCCACTGAGTCTTCATGGATCAGCTGTGCAATGGGAATCACGACCACACTGAGTGTAGGAACTGTGTTGAACGTTAGTGCTGAAGGCAGCATTGCAATTTATCTGATGTTATTTGGAAGTCTCACATGTGGATCATTGAGTCATTTGTGCCAGCAATAACCCCAATGCCACCGGCTTGCTATGCTGACATTGAGCCAGTTGGCTCTGAAATGCTGCTTATCCAGCAATGTTGGCCATGCACATGCAAGCCTGCTGTCAGCATGGTATGATCAACACAATATCACGCAACAACGTTAAATCTGCACTAACAATCAGCCAGTCAGCAATGCCCAGTGTCGATGCAGCAGCTATGTAACGCTGCTTGATTAAACTCAACAACTCTACCCGCCATGAGATGTAGCTACCACTAAGCGCTCCTCAAGGGCTACGCGTAATTGTTCGTTGCTGCCTGTCATGCCAGCCACGGTACCACCATGCAGTATTGAGTAATGGCGATGCTTGCATTGGTAGCCTAGCCAGGCTACTCTGTGTTGTTGCCTGCTGAAGATAAGTTGTTGCAACGTAGTAATTGCAGGGACACCAGTTTTGGAAAACCTCCTCAGTCAGACCATTCATGAGTATACTAGAACATGCTAGTACCACTTAGTCAGCTGCAGCTTCTATGACAGCTACATTTACTGACCTGCTTGTCCCTGCAGCTTGCGAGTACGTTATATCTTTGCCTTGACTGACATAAGCTTCAGATTGTGGTTCACCAAACACACAGTTGATGAATCAAGTCCTTTTGTAAACATTGTGTCAAGGCAAGCTTGCAAGTTTGCACAGCTTATTGCAACACATTCAGACACGCTACAATGCAATGTGTTTCCATTGCCGCAGTATGTGCTCGCAGCAGCCTTAGCATCCTTTTCTATGCAATTGAAATTTTACTACCTTAAACAGACACTGAGCATTGAGGCTTGTGCAACAACTTTGATGGTGTTGAGCGTCGATGTGGCTCCAGGAGACAATGATGCAGTTGGTGTGATATGTCACAATTACAACTGATGCGATACATCTAGGTCTTCAAGCTACCTGACAGACTTGACTCAGAGTCTCCAGCAATTAAACGTTTCATGCAACAGTATTGAATGCTACAGACTGAGTCACGTCACAGTATGTTGTAGGCATCTCGTGGCTGTGGGTCAAGCAGCCTGCAGTTGCAGCTGCCATATACTGCTTTCTGGTAGATCCTTATAGGGATTGTCCAGTGTCAGGTCTGTAAGATACAGCCAGCCTGCATGGTGCTGCTGAAACTGCTGCAGCACTTGTGCTGCCTTGTCTGAGGTGGTGGAGTGAATCATATGCCAGAACTTGGTTTTTGGGTACTTTGACATGAAAGATGCAGGCTGATACGCAGCATATTTGTCTGCAGACTCTTCAAAGGTGACAAATATGTCACCCTGGGCCAAGTAAGCCTCAGGGAACGATGAGCACCCTGGGTTCAGAACCAGTATAGGCTGCACAGCTTGACCCTTTGATGCTGCAGCTTTGATCAGGGAATAGTACTCAACCTGAGCGGCATCTGCAGTACACAAGACAGTGTAGTTGCAGCCTCGATATTTGTGTGTTGCAGGCAGCTTCAATACAACACAGCATAGCCCACCCCAGTGATACATCTCATCAACAAAGAACCCATCCACATTATACCACTCCTTGTACAGCTGCAAATCCTTCAGGACAATTTCCGAGGATCGTTTGGAGTATTCGGTTCTGACATAGCCTAAGACTTTGATGCCGGCGGCTTGGCACTTCTGCACGGCGTCTTTGAAAACATCGTAGGGTTTACAATCGGGCCCGCTGTTTGGATTGACGACGACTATGGGGTTTTCCTTTGCAGAAGTCAGAATTGTCTCCCACGCACACGGCAGTCGACCGTACCCTGGCCACAGGTACAGGGGTATCGCTATTTTGCAGCTGTTCACATTGCTCATGACTGTTTCACAATCAAGCTGAGCGTCCTAAAGCATCAGAAGTGGGCTGGACAGGACAGGTCTTGAGAGTATCCCAGGGACGTGTAGGTATCCCGAATCCTGTCAGAAATTCATTTGCATTACGCAAATTGATCGGAACATTGAAACCCGAAGCGATCAATTTCAACCATCATTGGGCCTCACCGATCATTTCAGACAAAATATTGGCGCACACCACCTGACACGACCGTCAGTGACACCGGGCTCTGCCAGCCCAATATTAGCATCATACATTTGATGGGTATAGCTCAGGGTGAGAGAAGTCACCTGGGCAGCTAGTGCATCGGCAACTGCGACATGCTGAAGCCTTGAAGGTAGGGTCAGTTACGTGAACCACTTTCCTTCTTAGACAGTGCTAGCATACAAGAACCGGGGCTCATCATGGCTGAATTTTTGAACGCGTCAGTGCTTGCATACGACTACACAGAGGTTTGACTGGCTTCACGCTGCTCTCGATATCTCGGAGAGATCCAGGGGTGTCAAGCTTGCGATTCATCGTCCGCAACACATCTGATCTGTCTTGCTTCGTTCTGCAGGGCACCCTCTGATTTGATAAGCTAGGTAGAGGGCGCTAGTAGCTGCGGAAGTTCTTGCGCCGAACATGGTTGGCTGGCACCCCGAGTGGGACCGGCTTCCGTACTGCACAGCTCAGCTTGTACCGGCTGGTGGGCATCCCATGTTGTCGTTTCGCAGGAGGCTTAGCTCCGACAAAGTTTTCAATTATTCAAGTCATACTTTGAAAGTGAGTTTCTGTTGTAGTTGAGTATTGAAGGCTTGTTTGCTGTGCAGTGTTCATCGCCTGTCTGGTGGAAATTTGGCCACTAAGGAGATGGCCTGTAGCAAGCTCCAGACCAGGGTTCTTGCGCGTACTGCAAGCCCTGTGTATAGCCCAGGCGATGGTCTTGGCGCTGTACCCCTTTGAATCACCCATCAGGATTCAAAGCCTGGCTCTGTGTGTTGCTGGGTATGCAATGCAGTGCCATCTACATCTCTGCTCATACTTAGCATGAGTTCTTGATAGTTGTTTGGCATATGTAGCTTGTCAAATAAAAGCTAGTCGACGCCGTGTTGTGCCCACAAGTTGACCAAGTCTCACATGTAGACCAATGTCTTTGTGACAATTCTGCCCAAGCAGCACGCAATATCGAAAGCATTAGCATCCATGCTGGTGGTACAATGCAGAGGCGTGTTGGCAGTGGCAGCAGCATCCACATGTGTTGAGCTTGGGTTTGCGAAACTCACTTCCTCAGATGAGAAGGCTGCTGTACCCGGCTTGCAAGCATACAGTGCAGCTTCTGCAATGGCAGTGCTGTTCACATTTAGTGCAGCAGGCGCTTTTGCACAAGTGGGAGTGGGCTACATAGAAGCTCATTTCCAGCTCATCGCATATGGAGGTGATTCATTATGAGGCTTTAGATATTCATAACGTTTGTATATGTGCCTGGTTGCTGCTAACTTGTCTATACTAAGCTTTGCATTTGTGTACTAGCAATTTGCTGGTATATGTGCCAGGGACATTCAGATGGTTCTTTGCAATTTTGCCTCTTCGCTGCCTAGTGGCATTGTGTGTTCATATTTGCTGCGAAACTGCATTCAATGCTTGCAGCCGCCTTCTTTTGTTATGTAGTTGCAAACATCTGTTTGCAGGTCCTGCAGGTCATGCTGTTGCCATAACCTTACCATCTTGCACTCATGTCTGCCAACCACGCCTTGTAAGTTTCACTGACCTGACCAAGTTGTGTGCTGGTAATCGCAGAGCCTGCGGCCTACTATGGGTGGAATTGTGGAGCTTTGGTGTTGCTAGCCTTTTCTGCTATTTGGCTGGGCATGAAGGGATCAGTCACCCAGGCTAAGTTTGTGGCTGTGGTGGCTGCCTTCACTTTTGCCATCACAGCCATCTTGAGGTAAAGCCATTGTGTCATTACCCCCGTTACCACACCACCACTTGCACCACCACCGTTCACCACCACCACCACCACTACCAGCACCACCACTCACCACCATCACCACCACAATCGCCACCACCACTCATACCACCACCACCGAAACCAGCAATGCCACCAGTAGCAATCCACTCGTGATTTGCTGTGTCTGTCTGGTGAAACCTGTCAGTGCCCCTGCCGTCGTCATCACCAATCTCAATACTCCAATGTGCTGTCTGTCGGAGTTCCAGCATGTACACTGTCGGGTCAGCTCAGAGTTACAGCTTGACAGCTTTATTGACACCATTGCCATCCAGACAACCTGCATAATGTGATACTTGTTGAGACAGAACTGCATGAGGCAGTACTGCTTGAACAGATGCGTCTTTGCCTACCCAGGCAGGTCATGCAGTCCTGTTGGCACACAAGCAATGATGGAAGTGATGGGCAGAATGTATTGTGTACTTGTGCAGGCAAGTGTCACATGGGTACTACAGCATCTACAGTCAAGAAAGCTCATGGTTGACCATCATTGTACAGGTGCGCAAGCGTCTGACTTGTTGCTATTGCCAATCTTGATAGTCAGGGTTTTACTGAATCTTGGAGGGCCCACTACAATTGCAGTTGACACTGTTGTGCAAGTACCTTGCGCATATAGATTGTTTGCCTGAGGAGCTGCACAGGTGTGCTGTAGTGTACGGTTCTTGATAGTCCATCAGACTTGCTTGTCATGACTAGCTGCAGAAAAACTGCAGTCTGATGCAAGCTGCTGACAGGGCAAGACGGTGTCTTGCAACTGCTATCTCTCTGACATGATTTTGTGTGTTGCATGATGCTCTCCTTTCTTGACTCAGCAGTATGGTGATGTGCCCTTGCAGGTTTTCATTCTGGAGCTTGGCCACTTGCACACACAGGTGAGCCTGACCAAACTCAATACATGTTTGTAGGTCTACAAGCATGTTGTGTCGAGAACGTCATGAAGCATTCTGTGTCCAACAAGTATCTAGGGCTCATTTGGTACATATGTGTCGTGGTATCAAAGGTACATGAGGCTATACCTTCCATTGATTGTGGCTATCTCAGGGATTATGGAGTTGGACACGATGGGCCTTGCCCACAAGTGAGAGTCCCCCTGCGGTTTACCACCAGCACGGCTCTGCTACTGGGGCCTTCCCAGGAGTGGTAGCCACTTCTATCAATGCTGATCCTGAGAGGGTCGAGCGAATTGGGTCAATGACTGGCATGGTCATCGGAGGCGCAAACAAAGATGAAGTCCTGGATGCTTTCGACGGTGAGACATTGCCATTCTGTTACTGCTAACAAGACTTAGAGTCCTAGTTAGGGCAGTCTACACAGTGAGCCTGGCTCTTTGGGGTATGAACTTGGAATCAGAGCATCAACAAGCCACTGCCTATAAGAGCTCTCAGCTGCTTCAGCCATGTCTGCTGTCATCGTGACTTTGTTTGTGCTTGTGCATAGTGTTCAGGTCCAGCAGCTTGGACAAGTTATATGGGCTGCACTGTGGGCCCGTGTTGCGCAAGGGTCAAGAGCCTGGGGAGCAGATATACAGACTGCCTTTCCAGAGCGGTGACGCAGATAGGTAATCCACCTACTTTGGTGCATGCATGTGGTTGAGGCTACAAGCGTGGTGATGCTCTGTGGCCATGCAATGGTAGCCTGTGTAACTTCATTACCTGTTGGTTGATGAGTCACGACCAAGTGTGCAGTTGATTGGCATTTGTTACAGAAAGCTGTTGCCTTACCACAGAGCTAGCAAAACAGCAGCTTACTCGAGGTTTTGTTGCAGAGGCAATGCTGATACACTCTGTTGTGCAGGAAGTGGAATGAGTTTGTGAAAGATCTGGCCCCTTCAATTGAGTGCATGTCTAACACCGGCATACCAGGCAAGAACTCCAGGGCTCCAGTCCCTGGCAGCAAGTTGTTCAGCACGTTCCAAGCAACTGGAGCATCAGAGCGTGAGGGTGCAAGGCAATTCACAGAGCTTGGGGCTCTGCTGATGCATGCTCAGCATAGCCAAACATCAGCTTTTGGTACTTGTGATGTGATGGTCAGTTCACAAACGCTACGAACCAAGGCTCGGCCAGCAGCTACAGAGGAGGTTCTGTACAAGCTGAGCAGTGGCTACAACAAGCGACTGTGGCCAGTGTTGCACATAGACGAGCCGTCAGAGAACTTGGTTATGCCCTCAGACGCTGCTGATCATGCCTCTAGGAAGTACCTTGTGGGCTGCCTCCAGAAGGCGTCCTCCGCAATCAACTCAGGCGATGGAGCCTCGCTGCTGCCAGGTAAGGCTGGAGTTTGAGTTGTAGGTCATTTGCATAGGCTGTGTATTCAAATGGCAGGGTCATTTGATGTCGCTGTCATGATGCAATCAGCTGATTCAGCTCAGTAGCTGTACATGCTTGTTCACTGTGAGGAATCATCAGCAAGGCAAAAGCTTGTGATCAAGTTTGTACCAAACAAGAACTTGATCTGCATTAGCAACCAAGTACCGCAACCTCATCTGTGATTTGTGTGTAGTGTCTGAGGAATGATCTTTACGCTTTGTACGCTGTTGCAGGCACAGACACGCGGGGCAGCGCATTGTGGCAGAGCAACAGCACTCTGGCCTCGCTGCTTCAGAAGCTCGCGCAAGTCGTAAGCAGCGGCAGGATGGCGACGGTCATATGCCCTCGACCTGCCCTTGTGAGCGAGAAGTACATGGGAACTCGCATGCGGATGTGGGGAGCAATTTCTCAACACAAGGTTAGATGTTTGCAACTTGTTGTCGCAGCGCAATTACGATCGCTGCTTGATCCGATTTGTGCGCGCTAGCTTGTGCCCTCCTGCTTTCGAAGATTCGGCCGTGTGCTGATTCGAGGTGTGTCAAGCCACTTCGTACGTCGATGATCAGTTCTTGTCGACGTACGGCGATCAGAAGCTGACACCACAAGCTCTGTGCCGCAGGACGTTATCGCCTCCGGTTCAGGTACTCCAAGAGTCTTCTCCCCAAAGAAAGGTCCGGTCGACTTTGTCTTCTTTGTGGACGAAAAGTGTGAGCATGTGGCAGAGGTGCTTGTGCATGCATGGCTCGACCTTCATGAGTGCTCCATTGAGGCTTGTCTCGTTGGTGAGCTGTTGGTCGGCAAGGCATCAGAAGAGCATACCTCTGTGCCTGGTCGACTACACCAAGAGATTGAAGAGACCAAACCGGTTGACCTGCTACAGGTCAACGTTTTCGCTTTTTAGTTGCATGTTGCACATGTGCTGGGCAAGATGCAGCTCAGTGAAGCACCCAGTTCCTTTCATACAGCAGGTTATGCCTGCAGCCACAGACACAGGCATTGTGTGACTGCATGCCAGTAGTTATGCTGTTCAGCTCTGCCTCTGCAGCTCTGCCTCTGTAATCTATCCTGTACGCAACCATCTGTGGTGCAGCCTCACATCTGTATTGCCCTTTTTCCTTCAGGCCTTGGGCAGATTGGCAGCAAACGGCGCAAGTGGTGGACTTGTCTCTGCACCAAGCCGGCAGGCGTCTTCCTCTCTTTCACCAAGGCAGGGATCTTCTTCAAGGAGGCTTGCCATCCAGGATGGCTCTGCATCCCCTAGTGCTCAAGCACCTAGTGGAGCACAAGCTTTCAGCCGTCAATATGCTGACAAGCAGGCTGACTCAACAGTGCAACAGGCATTGACTGGCGTGCTGGCAGAGGCCTTGCAACACCGCTGCTTTGATTACAGCATTGACTCAGCCTGGTTGTCAGCCACACATGAGTCATGGAGGACCATCATATCAACTGCCATCCACAAGAACAGCATCAACAGGAGACTGCCTGCTGAGACTCACATCCCAGGAGCTGCTGATGCTCCCAGAGCTGGTGCTGATACACCACCAAAGACTGCCACTCAGGTAGGTGCCAATGGCTAATAGCATCATCTGGCCTGCAGCTCTCAACAAAAGTCTGCTGAGCCTCCAAAGCAGTGTGAGCTGTCTCTGCTGTTGTCATTCACGTATAGAAATGAAGATGATTTGCATGACTGTTCAGAGTCCCTACCACAGCGCACAGAATTGCTAAATGCACCAAGCCCTTTTCTTCACGCAAATAGTAGCTGACACGCTTTGCAGTTTCTACCACACTGCAAGTCTGAGACTGATTCACATCCTCATGTTCTTCAGGTGCTCACTGTCTCAGAGGTGGTGGACCGTGTCTGTGCCTGGATGCAGCAGACCAAGTGCTGCACTACTGGCACACTCTCTGTGCTCAGACAGGTTGGCCCAGTCCTTCTTGTGCTGCTGTATTTGCTGTCCCTGTAGGTCAATACTCTCCTTTTGTCTGCGTTTGCCATGAGCTGGCAACATTGCCAAGCTGTGGCCAGTCCTTTGGCTTCTAACTGCACATCAACAAAGCTGCAGATGGTCCAGAAGTGTCAACAAATGGGGAGTTTGCCTACCCAAATGTGAGCACATGCATGACAGCATGCAGCCAGACAGCCAATGGTAGACATAGCCGCATTGCTGTCAAGACACCTCCTGTCTCAGCACAGTTGCCTTGGTGCAGGTCCAAAGGTGCAGCCTTGAGCTGACGCTGCACTCCTTGCTACATGCGGCAGTGGGCCTCAGTGAACACGGCCCCAAGGAGTTCCTGTCAGACAGCAACATCATGGTTGTCTACCTGGAGCACATGGTGAGCAGTCACCAACACTACATCCACGCTAAACAGTGTGACACCTGCTGTGATAGTGGTCATCTCACTCCTGCGATATGACTCAGCACCAGTTGTATGTGGCGTCTGCTGCTGGATGTCATGCGCTTGTCTGTATTTTTGCATGGTCTGCTGATCCGGTTTACCAGAGTCTTGGAATGTCAGACAGTAATGATCTTATGCTGATCTGCTGCTGCACACCTGTGCTTGTAAGGTCATTACCTTTGTGATGTGCTGTGATGCCTGCTCACAGTGCTGACTTGTGTGCTGCACTTTCAACAGGGCATTGGCAATGAGACTGAGAACTGGTATGGCATGACTAAGTTCAGGCTGGGCAGAATCCTGTGGAACCGCTACCAAGACATGCGATGTAAGAGTGCTTCTCATTGGTGTCTGCAGTTTCAGATGACACCTGAGTATAGTGCGATAGTATGCAACAGCACCTACAAGCAATGCATCAGCCTGATTGTGTGTCTGTCTGTTTGCCATCTGTTCGCCATAACATCTGTCTGTTCCTATGTCCATCTGCAGTTTGAGTATCGGCATTGCAGATCCCCACGATTAGCTGTACCCTGTCTGCAGGTGATGGTGAAAGCCTTGTGGAGGCTTTGCCACCAGGCAAAGGCATCTATGACCTGGAGCAAGATGATGTTGACAACATGGAAGCCCCGACCCGAGATGAGCAGCATGACACCAAGGTGGCTGACAACATGACGGGCTTCTCCACATCTGTTGGAAATGGAGTCTTCTGGCTGATTCCCTTCATTATGTACTTTGTGCCTCTCACCCTTGTGGGGTTCTCCCTCTATGATAACGGCAACCTGTCTGATGACCTCAGAAGGTAAGATGAGCTCCAGGTCCTGCCTGTCATGGTATGGAATAACAATCTTGTGTTGTGAGATGACAATGTTGTGGTGTGAAATGACAACTTTTTGTCGTGAAGCAACATACTTGTGACTGCTTATGGCGAGCTGCACCACCCAGCGCAGCTGCTGTGTGGCATTCTGTGTTGTCTTATGGTGTGTGCATCTGATTCAGGCAGCTTTGGTTCCCAAGCTGATCCAGTATACACATCACTGCTGTCATGCTTTTGGTGCATCTTAGCTGAGTGTGTGTTTGCAGGTGGTTGTTCTGGTCCTTCTTCTGTGCCTTTTTGGTTGTGGGAGGCTACTTCAACCTGCTGCTGCATTTTATCAACAATCATCGATGGCGGTTCTCAGGTATTCCCTTGCATGAAACATGCTTCTGCTGCATGTGTTGCTGCAAGCTATGACAAATCCAGCCTCCATACTTTGGTACAAATTTCTGCAAAGTCTAGCAAATCAAAGACTTTGACTCACTGTCTGTTTCTGGAGCCAGCTTTCTGCAAAACGCATGGCAATAGCTCAGGTTTGGCATGAGACACGTGTCTTGGCATCCTGTGAGAAACATTGATATGCATTCAAGCGCCCCCAACACAGTTGTGACCTGATCAGCATCATATGGGCATCATATAGGCATTGTCAATTGTATATGCTGATGTGCTGCTAATGATGCACAGGGCAAGCCCAGCTGTTGGCAATTGCCCAGTCCATTCCGTCTGCCCTGATTGTGTTCCTGGTGTGTGCCATTCCTGTCGGAGGCTATGCCCGCCTGCGCTCTGGCTGGCTAGAGGCCGTCTTCTCAGGATGCGCATTTGTGTGCCTCAGTCTTGAGCTGACCATGGTAAGCGCTTCTCATGCGTTCTTGTGCACAACTTGTTTGATGTCGGTCATGTGTCTGCGTGTTTTGATTTGTCTGATGATGATACATCCACGGAACAAAACGGTCGAGCTTGCAGTCCAGGCTTTGGCTGTGAATCCACACCTGACCCATGGCCAAGGCATGTGCACGGTCCACCACAGTACTGGCTTGCATGGTAGACAGCATTGTTTGTGACTGCCCATTCTTGGCAGTCTCAAACATGCAATGTGTGGCTTCGCTTCTGCTGTCAACATTGTTGCGCTCTGCTGTGATTTGCAGATCTTCGTCTTGCCAAGAATTCCATGTTCATTTGACTGCTTAGGCAAGCCCTCTGTCCCTGACCATGACCCCTGTCAATGCAGCTCATGATTGTTGGCTCTCTGACCACCGATGGCAATCTGTGGGGCTCCAGCTCTGCCCTCAAGGTCATTGGCGTGTATTGTGCCCAGCTGGTCTTCAACTGTGCCTCACGCTTCATCAGCAAGGACTGGGGCGAGGACGTGGTTGTGAATCTTGTTGCCCTTCTCATCTTTGCTGGCGTGGCTGGTCTGGTCCTCATTGTCCAGATCAGATCTCACTCACAGATCTGGGCTGAGGCGCTTCAGTCTGGCGACGTCACTGACGCCAAGACAATCAGGTGAAGCTTGTGTCTCAATGTGGTTGCACTTTCATGCTCCTGCTGAGCATTCCGCTACAGGCTGCTTCTAAGGCAAAGCTAGTCCCTGCTGCTCCTCTCCAGCTAGGCATTATTTTCATGCTCCTGCTGTGCATCCCGCTGCAGTCTGCTTCTGGGGCAAAGCTAGTCCCTGCTGCTCCTCTCCAGCTAGGGATTCTGCTGGCTGCAGGGACTTACCAATTCTGTCACAGTCATACTGATTCTGAATTTTTATTCTGCCTTGATTTATGCAACCCTCTCATTGCTGTTTCTGCTTATACTCACACCCCTTGCACGGACCCATGCATGTACTGACGCATGAACAACAACCTGCTCCCTTGCTGAATACCTCACAGTATGCTTGTACTTCCAGAAAAGGGTGCTGACTCACAACTTTGCAATGTATCAGCAAACTGTCATTGCTGACGCACTGTGTTGTGTGCCATGCAGCAAGTCAGCCTTGCAGGTGCTGCTCAGCTTTCACAATGCCATGTATGGCAAGAATGAGACCCCAGAGACTCTCCCCCCTGATGAGCTGGCCCTGGCTGCACGCAAGGCTGCACAGACCCTGTTGACAAAGACCAAGGTGCTGCGTCGCCAGCGGCTGTCCATCATCTTTGATAAGTACTGCTGGGTGGTGCCACAGGGGGCCCTCATGCATATGATGATCACCATCCCCTACTGGTTTGGGTGAGCAGCCCAACTACACCAACTGCATGGCATGCCATGCATAAGATCTGCTGCATCCATACATGTCTTGGTTGTCATGCACCGCCCCTGGTGTTGGTACCAGAGCATCGCCCAGTAGATGAACATCTGCACAAGTGCGGGTGAATGTTCCTGCCAGCGCATTTACCTTGACTCCATCATGACCATGCATTACATGGCGTGTGATACACATCTGTACTGTTTGCGCAAACGCCACATCATGTACAACACACACAAACATTGATTTGCTGTTGCTATCCCTTATAATTTTTTATATACTTTTTCCGGTACCTTGATTGGCATGGCTTGACATTTATTGTGGCATAAATGCAGGGAATGGGGAGGCCAGGGCCTGCTGAAGGATATCTACTCCAATGTGCTGGTCATGTCCCTTGCCTATGTCATCTCAGCTGGAGCCTTCTGTGAGTGGTGCTGGATTGCAAGGCAGGCTTCCCTGGTAAGCTTCACGTCCTATTCATTGGACCATATACTCAGTTAGTCAATCAGTTTGTCTGTCACCATGTCTCTGCTTGCACATTCTGGTCTGTGCTGGTCAGTGCTGAGTACAGTACTCCAGAAATTGGTGAGGCCAGGTCATTCTCAGAAAGCTGTTGTATCAGCAGGAGCATGATCAGCTGATTTAGACTGTATCATTACCTTTTCTTTATGCGCCGCCTACATCACACGTTCAAACGCAGGCACAAAGTAGTGCTGATATACATGCTGACAATTGCAGAATTATCAATTCACAGATGCCTGCCTGGTGTGTCTTGGATGTGCTGATCTTTTGTGCCATCAGCCTGCACATATAGTCATAGGTTGACAATTTGGGCGGTGCTCAACTTTGTGGTCTCTGCTGCAGGGTCTGAACCAAGCCCAGAAGCGTGCAATGTACATCAGGACCTTTGGACAGTTGATGTGGTGGTGCCTTCTTATGGCTGTCATCTGCACAGCCTTCCTTCTGCTGCTGATGGCAACTCCAACATGGGTGGACCCCACTTTTGGCCTGGGCAAGGTACCCCCCATCCAGTCCTGCCTCACCACATCCCGGCCCAACACCTTGCTATCACATCTTGACACCACCATGCAAACCAGGACCCATAGCTCTTCTGTAGAAAGTCCTAACCGTGTCTGCATCTGTTGCAATTGTTTGGCGGCACTCTGATTCCAACAACTGCTCCATGCAGAAGCAGTAGCTGTGGAGCCTCTGCTTCAGCATGCGACTTTGTTGCATGTTGCTTGATTACTACAGTCATCTCAATGGCCAACATGTGCATTTTGCCTCTGCAGGTCTACAAGACTGAGTCAGCCCAGATGTCTTGGTTCTACCTCAAGCTGGCTGGCTACACTATGATGGTGTTTGTCCGCTTTGATGACATCATGGGAGACACCGAGCCTGTGGCAAGGATTGACGCCCTGCACATGTTCCTGGCTTTGGCCGCTGCAATCGCTTGCACTGTGCCACTTGCCAAGCTGAAGAGCTTTGACGCAGCTCCGCCCACTGCAGTTATAGTGGCTGGCGGTGTGTACCTTGCCCTGCACTTGGTACGCAAGTGGATGCGCCAGATCAAGCAGGCGCGCAAGGACAAGCAGTGAGTCCATGCCTTGTCTTAGCTCTATAATCTGCTTATCATTCCATCGCATATCGGCAACCCACAATGCCTGCGATTCACACGCGTCCTGTTTAACTGCAATCCCCGGTGGAGTCTTTGCAGCACAGGCAGAGTGGCTAGGCTTGGCCACGCATCTTTGTCTCTTGCAATGCACTGTGTTCCACACGTTACAGCCAATATACACCTCTTTTTTAGGTGTTACATTTAGCCCACATGCTTGCATAACAATGCATACTCCAACCAGCTGAATTGCTGCATAGACATTGCATGCTGACTGCAGGCCTGCGACTGAGGTGTACCAGCTGCCACTGTCCACCTTGATCGGGCAGCCTGCCTTCTCAAACAGCACCTTCAGGCCGACCGACCTGCGCAGCGCCTTGCATCGCCTCCAGGCTACCAAATCAAAGCTGCGTCACAAGCTGAAGCCGCATCATAAAGCAGGACAGGAAGTTGCCAAGCTGCTACAGGTGAGAAAGGCTGCCTTGCTGCCGCAACATGCAGATTGCTGTTCACCTTGCTGGCTGCTATTCTGACTGTCTCGTCCTTTACAGCACCTTATAGCACCAACAAACACAAAGGCTACACGCGTTGGCAGTCAAGCTGAGACATGATGCTGCATGTCTTGAGCATGTTTGCTGTGGCTGTTTGCCTTGACATGCACATTGTATATGTAGCATGTGCTTGCATCTGTGTTCATGGTTGGCTTTTGACACAGTCAGCAGGTGACAGCTTGCATATCCTTCACACTTCTGCTATCTGCAGCAGCATCGGGCAGTACCTGATGCTGTAGTACATATGCCAATATGACATTGCTACCGGACAGCTCCTTTGTGTTCACTGGATGGCTTTTGCTCCTGTTTACATGCATGTTGTTTTGACCCTGCTGGCTTGCTGCAACGACAGTGCTGTTGCTTTCAGACCTGGAGTGCATTTGAGCAGCCAGGTGGACAGTCTTTCAGCCTTGTGCAAGTAGAGGACAAGGCTGGAGATGGCAAGACCAAGGATGAAGTCAAGGCGGCCATGACTCCTGCAAAGGATGGTGCCTTGGCAGTTGTAGACCCCACCAAGGAGGAGACTCCAAAGCCTGATGTCAGGGCACCCCCTGCGCCCCCCACTACCAAAAGCCTGCTGGGTGATGCTTACCCTGACATGATGTCCATGGCGTCAACTGCTCTGGACTTCTGGATCAAGGGCAAGACAGAGGTGCGGCATAAGGCTGCACTGTTTGTGCTTATGTGGAACTGTGCTGTGTTTGCTGATCCATGCTGCTGGTGACAGATGTGGATGCGGCATGTGCAAGTTGTCATTTGCATGCAAGCCCTGTCTTTGCTATAGGAACCATGGCTCTTTTTGAGGTTTAATAGAGCTTTCTTGAGACATATCTGCCTTTTCACACAGCATGGCAACAGGGTGACATGAGCTCAGTGATGAC
>JAABUO010005030.1_pt1 | contig 15510 bp, 14 predicted proteins | sample 5559291 | NCBI WGS metagenome assembly JAABUO01 (sample SAMN10711878, study PRJNA513372) | rock metagenome | isolation source: Antarctica rocks | place: Antarctica: Victoria Land, Finger Mt sud
GATGCGCCGGCATTGGGCCTTGGTCTGCTGTGCCTTCTGCTTCTGTTGGTAGCAGCAGAGCCAGCACGGCGTGAGCGCCTTTGCGGAAGCAGAAGCGGCAGAAGCGCCGGAGGACCAACGAGGGCCAACCCCTGTCGTCTGTGCCCCTCCTCCCGACCCTGCCCACACGGCAGGGCGGGGGAAAAATCAGCGACACGCCGACATCCGTACGGCCGCGGCTGTGTTGGCCGGTGGCGCTGCGGGCGGTGCGCGCATGGCTGGAGCCGTGGATCATGCGCGGGCGCTACGGGCGCTACGGGCGCGGGTGGTCGAGGGGGCCCCCGCCCCCGCCCCCGCCCCCGGCACTCAGCGTGTTGCTTGACGCCCGGTGGCAGGGACATGGCATCTACCTCTACGTCCGCCCATGACCACGCCCGATCTCAACAAAGTACCGTTAGTACTACAGTGACACTTAGTTAGGCAGCCGTGTCAGTCCCATGGCAGAGGAGCGCCTACTGGCGCGCCGGGCCCGGTGGCAGCGTTGCGCACCCGCTTGATGCCGTCGCCGCCAACGGGACCACGCCAACCGGAAGCTGAAGCCCTCCTCCGGCTCGCGCAGAGCCACGAGTAAGCGGCGCACTTCGGGCACAGTTAGCGGGATGAGATCCTCGGCAGGCCCCCCTTGTATATGGGGAGGAGGGAGAGGTCAACTCATTGTCCTTTCCCCCTGGTTGGCAGGTGACGGTCCCAGCCGCCCCCCATCGGCACGACCGACGTAAAAAGGCGACGCACCTGCCTCCCGCGTGTGTACGGTCGACGGCCGAACTGCTGCACCGCGCGGCGTCCCCGCCGCATGCGTGCCCATGGACAAGGGAACCGCACCCGGGAGGTCAGGGTCCTGCGTGACCAGGATGGCTGATGAGTCATGAGGAGACACCGATGCTTCCCGCGGAGATGCAGTATGTGGTGGGGATCGATAGCGCCAAGCGCTTTCATGTGGTGTGCGCGCTCGACGCCCGCACGGGGAAGGTCCACCTGCGGTCGCGCTCGCTCATGGCGACCGCCGCCGGCTACGCCGACTTGCGCGTCATGTTGCAGACCTGGGGCACGCTATGCCGCACGATCATAAGCCTGAGAGTAATGCATGGTATGGGGGTAGTTTGACTGGGCAATCTAGTCGGGCTATTCCTTTATCAAGCGAGTCGAGGGTGCGGTGATCTTTTGCAGTGAGCCGAAGGATGAGTGGGAGTGGCACCTTTGTAGAGAAAACATAAGTGGTGCAACTCAAACATTTCTGAGATGCAGTGGAAAGGTAGCGTCGCTGCAACGCATATAGAACTCTACCGCAGTGTAAAGTTAGCGGTTACAGCCCTAAGCGTGTCAGGTCGTGGCGCAGGCGGCGGTGGCGGCGGCGGCAAGCTCGGAGTCGCGGTAGGGCTTGGTGAAGTAGCGCGTGGCGCCGAGCTGCTCGGCCGCGCGCCGGTGCTTGGCCCCGCCGCGCGAGGTCATCATGAAGACGGGCAGCGCCTCCGCGCCCGGCATCTGGCGGATGGCGAAGAGCGCCTCCAATCCGTCCATGCGCGGCATCTCGATGTCGAGCGTGACGAGGCTTGGCAGCCCTTCGCGCTTGAGCACGTCGAGCGCCTCCTGCCCGTCACGCGCGGTCAGCACGGTGAAGCCCGCGTTCCGCAACGTGCCGCTCAACGCGACGCGCATGCTCGTGCTGTCGTCGACGATCAGCGCGGTGCGGGGACGCTCACCCACCTCCGCCGCGGGAGGGCTGAGCGTGGCGACGGGGCGCAGGTCGGCCAGCACCCGCGGCAGGTTGACGACCGGGGCGACCGTTCCGTCGGGGAGCACGTAGGCCCCCAGCAGGCTCTTGACGTGGCGCAACAACGCGGGCGGGGCTTTGACCAGCATCTCCTCTTCGCCGAGGACATCCTCGATCAGCACGCCGATGAACCCGCCCTCGTGCGCGACCTGCAGCACGTGGACCTCGCCGTTCCGCACGTAGTCGGCGGCCCGCGCGCCCGGCAGCGGCGGGAGGTTGTAGACGGGCAGGTCTTGTCCCTCTATGCGGGCGACGCGGCCCAACGGGCCCTCGACGATGTCGTCCGCCGAGACGAGGTGCAGGGCGCTGACCCCTGTTACGGGCAGTGCCATGGAGCAGCCGCCGTCGCGTACGATCAGTCCACGCGTGACGGAGAGGCTGAGAGGCAGATGCAGCGCGAAGGTCGTGCCCTGCTCCCCCTTGCTCTCGAGTTCCAGCGTGCCGCCCATGCGCGCGCAGGCCTCGCGCACGGCGTCCATCCCGACGCCGCGTCCGCTGAGGTGGCTGACGCTCGCCGCGGTGCTGAAGCCGGGCGTGAAGATAAGCTCCATCCGCTGTTGCGGCGTGAGCCCACGCGCGGCGTCGGGCGCGATGACGCCGCGGTCGACGGCGAGCGCGGCGACGCGATCCGGGTCGATGCCGGCGCCGTCGTCGACGACGCGGATGACGATGCGGTTGTCCTCCTGACGCGCCTCGACGGTGATGCTGCCGGTCTCGGGCTTGCCGGCCGCGCGGCGGCCCTCGGCCGATTCGAGGCCATGGTCGACGGCGTTGCGCAGGAGGTGCATGAGCGGCTCGAATAGGTGGTCGAAGACGTTCTTCTCGACCGCGACGGATCCTCCCTGGAGCGTCCAACGCACGTTCTTGCCGGTCGCCTGCGTCGCCTGCCGCACTACGCCGTCGAGCCGTACACGCATGTTGGCGAGGGGGATGAGGCGAATGTTGACCAGCGCGCTCTGGATGTCGGCGTCGACGCGGCTCTCGACCGCGCGCAGACGCCAGTGCGTCGTGATGGTGTCGGCGACCCGCTGGATGAGGGCCTGCTGGTCGGAGACGGCTTCTTGTAGCTGCAACACCGCCGTGTTGAGGGGGCTGTACGACTCGAGGTCGAGGTCGTCTCGCGCGCCGCTCTGCGCGCCGGGGGTGGACCGCGTGGGTTCCGGCCGCATGCGGGCGCACTCGTTGCCGATCTGGGCGGCGAGCGCCTGCAGGCGCTCCACGTTGCGGCGCGCCTCCTCGGCCGTGTCCATGAGCTGGCGCACCATGCCCTGGTAGGAGGCGCGGTGCGCCGCGACCTCCGTGACCTTGGCGACGACGGCGTCGACCTTGGCGAGGTCGACGTTGATCGAGTTGGAGCCGCGCCGGCCACTCGGCCGCGGCTCGTCGCCCCGGCCGGCGGCGCGCTCCGGCTTCGGCGCGACCACCACCGCGGGAACCCACCCGGCCGGGCGCGCGGGCTCGGCGTACGCTGCCGCGCGCTGGGGACCCGCCACGAGGCCGACCGAGGCCTCGCTCCGGTCGGCTTCGCTTGACGCCTCAGGCCGCTCCGCTTCGCTCGGCGCCTCAGGCCGCTCCGCTTCGCTCGGTGCCTTAGATAGGTCGGCTTCGGCCGAGGCCTCAGGCTGGTTTGTAACAGGGCGCGCCGTGGACGGCGTGTCGTCCAGGGGCGGCGCGGCGTGCGCGGGGCCGTTGTCGGGAGTGTCGGTGTCGGCGCTCGCCGACGCCTCCGATACGTCCGCTCGCCGCTCACCGGGAGCGCCGACATCCTGCCGGCCTGGACGCGCCTCCGGCGTGTCTACTCTTGTACCCGCCTCCGGCGTGTCCGTTACCGATCGCGGATTTTGGGCGCCGACATCTGCCGGCAAGACGCCTGCACTCCCGGTTGTCGCGTCGCCGGCCGATTGAGGCGCCGGCTCGGATAGCGCGCTCCTCTCTTCCAGGCGCGTCTCTGCCTCTAGGCGTGTCTCTACGAGTATGGGTTCATCTAGCGGCGCCGACGGCGCGCCGCCCTGATCCTCCTCATCGCCATCCGCCTCATTGTTGTCCCACGGCGCGGCGGAGATAGACGGGACTGTGTCGACGGCGAGGGACGCGTCAATGTCGTCTCGCCAGGGAGCTTGCACGGTCGAGCCAGCCCCGACACAAAGGGCGTCGAAGTGCGCGGCCAGCTCGGTCAGGCGTTCCGCCTCCTCGCCCGCGGCCCTCCCGCTTCCTGTCAGCGCGTCCTGTACCGTCGCTCGGAGGAGCGGCTCACAGGCGAAAAGAGCGCGCAGGGCCGGGGTGTCGAGGGGGGCGGCGCCGTCCGCGACAAGGTCGAGCAGGTTCTCGCAGGCGTGCGTGAGCGCGCCGATGTGCTCGAAGCCGCACATCTTGGCCCCGCCCTTGAGCGTGTGGATGATACGGCGTGTTTCCAGGAAAGCGTCCCGATCCTCGGGGTTGCCCTCGAGTCCCTCCAGTTCGACGTGCAGGCCGTCGAGCAATTCGGCGCTCTCCTCGGCGAAGGCTTCGAGGAGGGCGGGATCGGCGTGGAAATCGCCGCCCCGGGGGAGGGGTTGCGGAAGGGGCGCGATGGCCTGCAAGCGCATCGTAGGGAGGGGCGTCTCCCCGTTGAACGGGAGCGCCGTGTCCTCCTCGTCGTCGTGGTTGTTCCCCCCCGGTAGAACGACAGGGCCCGCTCGCCTCTCGTCCGCGCGCGTGTCTCGATCCGGCGGCGTAAGCCCCAGGGCCCACACCTCTTCGTTAGACAGGTCGAACAGGCCCTCGACGTCGATATCCTGCTCTAGCGATGGGGTCACGGACATCTCGACCAACGGCGTCGGCGCCTCCGTGACCAACAGTGCCGGCGCGTCATCGGCCAACAGTGCTGGCGTGTCATCAGCCAACAGTGTCGGCGTTTCTTGCGACGGGAGGCCGAGACTCGCGGCCTCTTCTCCCGAGAGGCCGAACAGGCTCACGAGGGCCTCGTCTTCCTCCTCTAGCCCTGACCCTGATACTTCTAGCCCTGGCCCTGATACCTCCGGTTGAGCGGACCCGGACGCCGTCGCCCGCTGCCAGCGGGGCAGCATCGGCGCGCTGTCCTCTCCTGACGAGAGGGCCGCCCTGTCCGTGTCGTCCGTGGCCGGCGTGAGTGAGGCGACCGTGGACGACAACTCTACGGCAGGAGCAGGAGCAGGAGCAGGAGCAGGAGCGAGGTCGCGTGGCGATGCGTGTCCGGCGTCCAGTGTCGCGGTAGGGGCAGGGGCAGGGCCGCGCCCATCGAGCATGGCGAGGAGGTCGAGTTCCTCGTCGAGGCGCGTGTTATCCTCCCGGACGTGTATGGGCCGCGACCGCCCCGTGGTAGGGTGCGGGGATGGCGCGTCGGGCAGCTGCACGGCCTGTGCGGGCAAGCCCTCAGGCGACGAGGATGCGTCGTCGGAGGACAGGGCGGCTGGCGCGGGCGCGTCGAGCCCGAGCGCGCCGGCTTCCGCGGCGCTGAGGCCGAAGAGGCCGACAAGGTCGATGTCGTCGTCGTTACGAGGCATGAGCCGGCCTCTCCGCGCCACATCGTGCGATGTCAGGGCGCGTGTCCGGCGCCGACGCGCCGATAGCGTCACGTGTTAGTAACGCCTGGGTCGCCGCCGTGTCGGCGAGCAGGGCGTCGACGGCTCCGCTAAGCTCGCCCAGGGCGACGCTTTGCGAGCGCAGGCACGAGGACACGTGCTCGCTGAGCGCGGATACTTGCTGTGAGAGCAGGCGCATCTGACGGGCGATCTCGCCTACCGTCGCGCTCCCGCCCAGTCGCGACGCCTCCAGGCTGGTGTTGCTGGAGAGGGTGCGGATCTGGCGAGCGACCGCGCCGAGGGTTTCGCCGGCGTTGATCCCCTCGATCGCGTTGGTCGACAGCCGCGCCGTGCGGTCGCTCACGTACTCGGTCGTTTCCAGGAGCGTCCGTAGCGCCCCGCGCGCCAACTCGACCCCCGATGGCTCGCCAGGATCGTACGTCATGCGAGCGACGGCGCCGGGAGCGATGGGAGCGATGGGAGTGATGGGAGCGTCGGCGCTCCCGGCCGGCGCCGCCGGTTCCGCGAACGGCGCGCCGTGTCCTGTCGGGCCAAGGGCGATCGGGGCGCGGGCCGCCCGCGTTTCGGAGTCGTTCGTGCCGTTCATTCCTCTACCTGACCTTCAGCGTCGACACGGAGTTGTTGAGTCGATCGGTGAGGGCGCGCAGGCGCACCGCCGCGTCGGCCGAATCCGCCGTGCTGCGCGAGGTCTCGACCGAGATGCCGTTGAGGTCGCCGATCAGGGCGGCAAGCTCGGACGCCTGCCGGGCCTGCTCGGCGCTGGCTCCCGCGATGAAGATGTTGAGGTCGGCGAGCTCGTGGACGACGCCGTCGACGGTGTCGAACGCGCCGGCGGCGTCCTCCACGGCGTGGGCCCCCGCCGCGACGCGGGCCGTGACGTCCTCGATCGCTTCGACGACCCCGACCGTCTCGCGCTGATTGCGCTCCACGACGTCCTGGATTTGGCGCAAGGCGAGTTGCGACTGCTCGGCCAGGGCTTCGATGCTGTCGGCGACGGCCCGGAAGATGCCGCCGCTATCGGCGTACCGGGCGGCCTCGATCGCGGCGTTACCGGCGACGATGTGCAGTTCCTCGGTGTTGCGCTGGACGAGGGTCAAAGCCCTGCCCATCAACTGCGCGCTCTCGCCCAGGCTCTTGACGCGCCGGGTGGCCTTGCGGGTGGTGTCGCGCAGCGTGCCCATCGTCTCGTGGACGCCGGTGACGGCGTTGTGTCCGCTGCGTACGGCGTCGAGGGCGTGGGTCGAGACGGTCATCGCCGCTTGCGTGCGCTGGCTGACGCGCGAGGCGGAGGCCGTAAGCACGCCTACCGCGACCGCCCCCTGCGTGAGCGCGGTCGCCTGCTTGTGGGCCTCGTGTGAAACTTCCTGAACGGTCGCCGCGAGGTGAGAGGTCCCCGCGCTGACCTCGCGCGCGGTCTCCTGGATGCCATGGACGATCGCGCTGAAACGCCGCAGCAGCACGGACACCGAATCGGCCACCGCGCCCAGCGCCCCCTCGGAGAGCGTCGGCTGGACCGTCAGGTCGCCGTTGGCGGCCTTGGAGAGTTCCGTGAAGAGTTGGATGATGTCGTTCTCGACGGTGAGGCGCTGCGATTCGAGTTCCTCGATGAGGGTTTGCGCGCGTGTCGTGAGCGCGTCGAAGGCCCCGGCGATCTGTCCGATCTCGTCGTCCCCGGCGATCCCCGAGCGGGCCGCGAGGTCGCCCGCCTGTACGCGGTCGATCGTGCCGCGCAGACGCGTGATCGGACCCATGAGCCAGCGTGACAGCGTGACCGTCAGGACCGCGACGAGCAGGAGCGCCGGCAATTCCGCCAGCGTCGAGGCGTGCCCCAGCAGCCGCTCGACGACGAGGGCGGCCCCCAACGGCAGGACCCCCGTGAGCAGGAGCGCGCCTCCCAGCTTGAGGCGCAGTGAGATATGGCGTGGCTCGCGCCAGCGCGCGAGGCGTTCGAGGGGGAGGGCGATGTCCATGCGTAGTCCTGTCATTTATGTTCTCCCGACGAACGGCGCTTCGAGGGCGTGCGCGAGGGCGTCGATCAAGGCTTTGCCGTCGAGCACGCGCACGCTCTCCCCGCCCAACATGGCCGTGCGGGATACGAACGGCTCGCGATGCCCGGCGGCCACCGCGGCGGGCGGGTCCAGGTAGCGGATACCGGCGGCGCTGTCGACCAACAACCCGACGGTCACGCCGTCGCGCTCGGCGAACACCAGGCGCGTTTCAGGCTCACGCGCGCTCTGGCCGAGACCCAGGAAAGCCCCGAGGTCGACGATAACCTGCACGGCGCCGTGTACGTTGAGCAGGCCGAGCACCCAGGAGGGGACGCCAGGGACGGGTCCAGGGGGGGCGTAGCGTTGCAGCCAGGGCAGCAGCGTCGCTTCGCCGTCTTGCAGCAGCCCGTAGGTCCGCTTGCGCACCGTGAAGATGAGGGCCGGCACACGCTCCTGCACGTCTTACGCCTCCTCGGCCGCGCTCTCGGCGTAGGCGCGCTCGACGTAGGGGCTCGACTTGAGCCGCCGGGCAACGGCCTTGTCGGCGAGCAGGTCGCGCAGCGTCGACGCGAGCACGTCCCCGTCGACGGGTTTGGTGAGGTATTTGTCGGCGTGCGCGATCTTGCCACGCACCTTGTCGATCATACCGTCGCGGCTGGTGAGCATGACGACCGGAGTTTCCTTGAAGGGGGAGCGTTTGATGGCGGCGCACACGTCGAGCCCGTCCATGCGCTTGACCGGCGTGTTCGCGGGGGCGCCCCGGGCGCGATCCTTCAGGTTGACGTCGAGCAGCACCGCGTCCGGGTGGACCGTCGCCATCTGCTTGAGGGCGCCCAGGGGGTCTTCGGCGAAGACCAGGTCGTACGTGCCTTCGAGCAGGCGTTTGTAGGCATACCTGATCGTCGCGCTATCCTCGACGATCAGGATGCGGAATGGCGTGTCCTGCATGTGTTCCTCCTTTCATTTAGTCGTCAGTCAGTCGTCAGTCAGTCGTCGGTCGATTCTGATAGACACGCATGTGCCCGTGCGATGCGTCGATCGGGATGCGACGTATCTACCGGCGCCCGGCGGCCGGATTCTGTTACAAGGCGGGCTGACCCGCGTACAGGCGCCCTTGCACGGTGTCGACGATGGCGCGGCGGGCGGTGTGGCGCGCCTCCTCGTGCCGGCTCATCCCGTCGGTCCAGCCGTGGAGGAGCAGGAGCGCGAGGAGGCGCTGGAGTGTGGCGACGCCCTCGAGCAAGGCGGACGGGCGCAGCGTCGGCGGGATACGGCGGCACGAGGTCAAGACATCGTCGACGACGAGGCGGCGCCTCTTGTCGACGCGCAGGTCTCCGGCGACGCCGATGAGCACCTCGATGTTGCCTCCCGTGACGCTCAAATCGGCGACGCGCTCGATGAGGGCCGGGAGACGCTCGGGATCGGCCATCCCCGTCAGTGTCTCGAGCGCGTCGAGCGCGAGGTTGATGGCCTCCGCCAGGCGGCGGATGCGATCTTCGACGGCGAGGCCGCGGGCGGGGGCGGCGAGGGGGGCGATGCGGTCCAGCACCGTGCCCAGGGAGTGGTGGAACGCCTCATCACCCTCGTCGAGCGGCTCGACGACCACCTCATCCAGATCGATGTTCATACCCTGCCTCGCCTTTCCGTCCCCGTCGTGTCCTGGTAGGTATCTCTAAGCCCCCATACTATGCGCGGTACCCCAATGGGTACCATCCCCTATTCGTACTATGGGGTAACGGGTCCCGCGCCCCCGTCTAGATGTTCCCCCAGATAGGCTATTGACCATACCGGGGACGCTCGTTTAGTTTCAATCGTGGCTCCCCTCCACGAAGAGCCGTCGGTACGTCGCCACCTGGCTACTGACTACTGACAGGGCGTATAGCGGTACAGCGGTACAGCGGTACGCCCCTACCGTGACGGAGACGACGTATTGTGGTGACGAATCGCGTGCCCTACCAGACAAGCCTGCGCGTGCTCGGACGCCTCCTCAACGGCGACAAGGCCCGCGCGGTCACCGTCTGCGAGGTTGACGGCGGGTTTCTGCTGCACTACATCCTGCACGGCGACCCCGGCCGCGTTCATAGCCGCGCGATCCACAACGCCGAGGCGCTCGATCTCGACGACCTGTTCCACGCTCAACGCGGGAAGCCCGACACCACCGGCTCGTTCAAGGGACTGCGCAGCGTCTTCGGGTTCCGCCAGGGCGAGGCGCTGCGTTTCCAGAAGTCGCACCCGCTCTGCCCCATGGGCTATGAGGAGGCGCTGCGCGCGGTCGGCGCGGCGCTCGATATGCGCAACGCGCGGGCCGTTCTCGTCTGCGAGCTCGATACGTCTCTCCACGTCGAATATACGGTCGAGCGCGTCGACTTCGTGGTGCGCGACGGTCAGCGCCTGGCGCTGGCCGGCCGGAGACAGGATAGCTACACGGCGGACGGGGTCGCGACGCTGGTGCGTACGTGTCGCGAACAGGCCATCGAGAAGGTGCGCCGCAACGGGCAGAACCTTTCCTATAACCCGCTCGACGCCGCCTCGTACCTGCGCGCCGCGCTCGCGCTCGACGACGATGGGCAGTATCGCGAGGCCGAGGAACTGTGCCGCAAGGCGGCAGATCTCGCGCCGGAGCAGGCCGAGGCGCGCTACCACCTGGCGCGCTACGCCCGGCATCGGGGCGATCGCAAGGCCGCGCAAAAGCTCATCGAACGCGCTATCGCCCTGCAAGAGAACGACGGGCGGTTCTTCCACCTGCTTGGCCGCCTCCATGCCGACCGCGGCCGGGTCGAGGAAGCGGCGGACGCCCTGCGCCGGGCGGTCGCCTGCGAGCCCGACAACACGGTCTATCGTTTCGATCTCGAACGAGTGGGGGGGCGTCTGGAGCCTGCCGACGCCGGGGAGGGTGTCCTGTCGCGACTCTATGGCGGCGCCAGCCCTACCCCCGTCAGCCCTACCCCCGCCTCGATTGAGCGGCGGGACGCGCCGCGCGCGCCGGGCTCTCTTGCCGCGCCTGACGTTGTCGCGGGGGCGGACGCGGCCGGCGCGATGGGCGCCGAGAAGGTCGACGCGGACGGCGGCGACGGCGCCCCGCGCGCGCGTTCCCTCATGGCGCGGCTCGAGGCGTACGAGGAGGTCGCGGCGCTGGATGTGGCGCTGCATCGTGAGGACGACCAACGCGTGTCGGGGGCAGAACCGGCAGACGCGGTCTCGACGGGGGCGGACATGCGCCCCGGCGCCGCGTGGGACGATCCGTTCGCCGCGCCGCCGTTGTATGCGGTCGCTCCCCCGGCCGCGCCGGCGATGGGTCATGCGCGCGGGGATCTGGATCGAGAGGCAGGACCGCTGTCCGCGGCGACCTCCTGGGGCGATCCGGCTCCATTGCCCGACATCCCCGCGTCCGCGGCCACCTTCGCCGGAACGGGAGAGACCCTCGATGCGCCGGGACTGCCCGCGACGGCGGCGACGGCTGAGGGGTGGACCGGGCCGGCTCTGCCGTCGCCCACCTTGCCCTCCTATGCCGCGGGCTCGGCCGCGGCTTTGCCCCTCGCGGCGGTCGGCGGGGCCGACCCTGGATTCGCGCCCTCCTCCGAGCGTGCGCCCGTGGTCCCTCTGGAACTGCCCGCCTTCGCCGAGCGCGCGGACGTGGCGCCCGCGGGGAGCGCGGACACGCACGACGCCGTCCAGTTGGCCGCCGCTATTCTATGGGCGGAAGACCTCGTGCGCGCCGAGCCGGGCCGGGCCGAGCTGCATCGCAAGCTCGGGTTTCTGCTGGCTAAACAGGGCCGCAGCGAGGAGGCCGCGGCCGCGTTCCGCCGCGCGGCCGAGTGCGGCCGCCGCCGCCTGGGCTAAATCCACGGTCCGCGCGCCTGGCGGCGGCCCCTTATCCCCCCCGCTATTCCCCCGCCGCGCGCTCACGTCGGAGAACCTTGCCGATGGCCGTCTTGGGTAGCGCGGCGCGGAACTCGACCGTGGTTGGGGCCTTGAACACGATATTTAAAACACCTGTTATACTGGTGTTTTAATGCCGTTCTGTGGGCGTGATGCGTCCGTATCAAGGTCGTCAGAGCCTGATGAGCGGGTGATGCTTGTGCCTTCTGGTTTGGGCCGTCGCACGAGGTGGGCGTATGGACGACACGTCGCATGCCGGTTCGCCGTTGCGCGCGTTGCTGGTTTATCGGCGCTATTGGCGCTGGTCGGCGGCCGCACAGATGGCGCGATTATCGCCGTTGATGGCGGCGCTCGCGTTCGTGCTGGCCGGGGCCTATGCCACGGGACGGTATGCGGTCGGCGGCCTGATGGTGACCGCTTATGAGGTTGCCGGAGTCTGCTGCGCCCCGTTCGCGGGACGTCTCCTGGACCGACTCGGGCCGGTGATCGGCGTGCCGCGCCTCCTCGGGCTCTCCACCCTCGCGCTCGCGGCGCTCGCCGCCGCCGTCGCGCTCAGGGCGCCGGCATCGCTGCTGGTGTCCCTCGCCGCCCTCGCTGGCGCGTTGCCCGCGGGGGTGGGCGGCGCCTTGCGCAGCCTGTTGAGCGACGCCGTTCCTCCGCGGCTGCTCGCCCCGGCACTCGCGATCGATGCGACCGTCGTCGAGGTCGTTGTGGTCGCCGCGCCGCTGTTCGTATCGGCGGCCGCTATCGCCGCGCCGCCCGGCGCGATCGTCGCCATGGCCGCGGCCGCGGCGGCAGCCGCGCTCCTCGTGCGCGGTCTGCGGGGCGCTCCTAGCGCCCCCGCCGTCTCGGGTGATGGCGGCGCCCCTTCATCCTCCGACCGCCGGACGGTGTGGAGCAACCGGCGCTTCGTCTTCTGGCTGATCGTCAGCCTCGCGTTCGGCCACGCGGCCGGGACCGCGGAGATCGGCGCCCTGCCGCTGGCGACGCGCCTGGGCGGTGGGACGGGCGCGGCGGCGGGATTGGTGGCGGTCCTGGCGGCGACGAGTGCGCTGAGTGGTGTGGCCTACGCTGCCCTCGCGCATCGCCTCGCGGCGGGGGCTGTCGCGCGGGCGTGCGTTCTGCTTGCATTGCTTGTCCTCGGCTGCCTTGCCCTCGGGCTGGCGACGGGGTGGGCGCCGCCGCCGCCGCGATGATCGCGCTCGGCCTCGGCGCCGCCCCGCTCAATACAATCCGCTCGCACGCCGCTGAGGCCGAAGCGCCCCCCTTGCGGAAGGCGGAAGTGTTCAGCGTGCTGTTCGCTGCCAACAACATCGGCTTTGCCCTGCCCGGGGTCTTGTTGGCGATCCTGCCGCTAGGCGCGACTTTGATCGTCGGCGGGGCGAGCGGGTTCGTCGCACTCGTCGCGGCGCCGCTGCTCCTGCGGCGACGCTAAGGCCACCGAAGGGGATATGGGTATGCGACACGGCTCTCCAAACCAGCACGCGCCCCGCGTGGTGGCGTTCCACTTCATCGCCGGCCGGCTGTGCCTCGATTTCGCGAACACGGGCGGTGAGCGCGACGGGGTCGCCTTCGAGGATGTGACCGCGCCGGCGGAACTGGCGCGCTGGTTCGCCGAATCAGGACTCACGGCGCCGGGCATCGTGGTCACCGACGCCGACCTACAGGCCGCGCGCGTACTGCGTGACGCGCTCTGGCGGGCCGGGCGCCGGTACAGGGTGGGGCAAACGCCGGAGCGGTCCGATGTCGCGTTGATCAACCGTGCCGCGGGCCGTCCCTCCTTGGCGCCGCAGATCGACGCGGCGCGGGGTGATGTGCGGTGGGCGACGCCGCTGACGGCGCAAGCGGCCCTCGCGACGATCGCGCGCGACGCGGTTGATCTCTTCACGGGCGACCAGGCGGCCCGGATCCGCGAGTGCGCCAGCCCCACGTGCATCCTGCTGTTCGTCGACACCTCGCGGCCGGGCAAGCGCCGGTGGTGCGCGATGGATCTCTGTGGCAACCGCGCGAAGACCGCGCAGTACCGCCGCGCGCGTCGCGCCGTCCAGTAACGGGGAGGACATCTTAGCCTGACTACCGACCATCGCCGGGGTTGGGGCAGCCTCTATGCGGCGTTGCGGCAGGGGCATATCGACAGCGATGCGTTGCGCGCCCTGCTCGCGCGTCACTCCTTTAGCGGCTGCCGACGGGCTCGGGGGTTTGGACGGAGACTTCGGGGTGGGCCTCTTCAAGGAAAATGCAATCCGCGATATGGCGGGAGACGCACATATCGGCGACATACCCTACGTCGAGGTGGACCCCGCGCAGCCGGCAGCGGAAGGCGGAGCTGCGCGCCTGGATGGCGCGCGACACGGCGCTGAGGTACTGCGGATTATCGGAGCCGACCGGCACGTCGATTGGCTCGAGGTAACCGCACACCTGCTTCGCGCTGCCCGTGCGCGGCGGCGCCGGCTTGGCGGGGAACTGAGCGCGGATCTGTACGTTCTCGGTCTTCCGCGACCCGATTTGACTCAGGAGCACGGGGCAGGTGGCGCAGTCGTCCTTTTTCTGGCAGCAGGGCTTGTGGCCCGCGTCGCGCAGCGCCCAGAGGGTCCAGCAGTCCTGCTCGGCGAAATAGGCGTAGCACTCGTCGCACGAGCCGTGCAGGTCGTTGTCGGGGGCCTTGATGATCTCCCAGCAGTGGCGCGTCGGGACGACCGGCAGTGGGTTGCGTACGCCTGAGTTGCGCGGGGGCGCGCCCGTAGCGGGGGCCATCCGCGGGGCGGCGGCGCGGGGCGGCGGCGCGGGGGAGATACCCTGAGATAGTGTCTCGTCGTCCTGGTCCGGCGCGGTCTTATCCCGTCGCAGTCGGTCGTCGTGCTGATCCCTCGTCATCGTATGCCCTCGCCCTCCCCACTCTCGGCTCCCCTCGGGTAGCAGTCTATCATGATATCCCGTGCTCTATCGGCTCTACCGTAGTATGCCCACATACTGCACATTAGCCACAATATATTTTTACACGTGATTCTCCGCAACAAGGATCACTCTCTATGTCGACCAAGCGCGCGGTAAACTTGAGCGGGTCCCGGCGCCGCCGCCCATCGCGCGGCGTTCGCGCGCCCGAGGGATAGCGTACGAGGGGATAGCGTAAAGGAGGCGCGGTGCCGACGGTACAGGTCAATGGCCTGGATATTTTCTATAGCGACGTGGGCAGCGGGCCGCCGATCGTATGGCTGCAGGGTCTGGGAGCGGAGCACACGGCGTGGGCGGCGCAACTCGCGCGCTTCGGCGCGTCCTACCGCTGCATCGCGCCGGACAACAGGGACGTTGGGCGCTCGGCGCGCTGCGCGCGGCCCTACACACTCGCGGATGTCGCGTCCGATGTCGCGGGCCTGCTGCGCGCGCTCGACGCCGGGCCGGCGCACGTCGTCGGGCTCTCGCTCGGGGGGGCCGTCGCGCAGCGCCTCGCGCTCGATCACCCCGACCTCGTGCGCTCGCTTTGCCTCGTCTCGACGTTCGCGCGGCAGGGCGCCCGGCAGCGCGAGCTGCTGTTGGCGTGGCGCGAGATCTACGCGCGCGTCGACCTCGTGACGTTCTACCGCCAGGCGAACACATGGCTCTTCTCTGACCGTTTCTTCGAGCGCCCGCGCAATGTGGAGAACGTGCTGCGCTACGTCGCCGAGAACCCGCACGCGCAAGAGCCGGCCGCGTTCGCGCGCCAGATCGACGCCGCCCTCCGGCACGACACGCTCGACGAGCTCCCGACCCTGCGCGTCCCCGCGCTCGTCGTGTCGGGCGAGGCCGATGCCCTCGCGCCGCCGCACCTGGCGCGCGAGGTGGCGGGGGCGATCCCCGGCGCGCGGTTGGAGATCCTGCCGGGCGCCCCGCACTCGCTCAACCTGGAGCGGCAAATCGAGTTCAATCGTCTGCTGGGCGCCTTCCTGGAGAGGGTTGGGCCTTGACGGCCAGGAACCTTTGCAGGCGGCGCTCGAACTCGTCGCTCTGGTCCCGCTCGCTGGCCAGTTCACGGTAGCTGGCCAGGATACGGCCAAAGACGGGCTCGTGGCTGTCCCCATAGGTCAGGGCGACGTCGAGCGTGTCCAGCGCGTCTCTCATCCAGTACATCGGCGTGACCCTCCTATCACCTATGATGCGGGACACGCCGAAATCCTACGGGCGATTTTTAGTAGACGCCGATTAGTGGCAAGCAGTTGTCCACTATCGCCCCTCGCCGTTGGGGAGGATGGGATGTCTTACAAGGGTAAGTTTTTTGTGTGGAGGGGTGAGCAGCGTC
>JAABUO010005032.1_pt1 | contig 15507 bp, 16 predicted proteins | sample 5559291 | NCBI WGS metagenome assembly JAABUO01 (sample SAMN10711878, study PRJNA513372) | rock metagenome | isolation source: Antarctica rocks | place: Antarctica: Victoria Land, Finger Mt sud
GCCTTCCAGGGTATCCTTCCCTATGCCGTTCGAGCCCAGCACAACTCACAAGTGTAGCCTGTGCTTTCACCTCTGTTTCGCTGTGACAGTAGCTTTGGCTTTGACAATACCTAACCAGCGCTGTGACCGCTTTGCGCGGCGGTCAACCCCCACACGCATCGTTACATAAGTCGTTTACCTGTCCTGAGTCGCAGCATCGAATAGCTCGGCAGCTGTGTGCTCTACAATAATCTAAAACAGACCTGCTTCAGACTCTGGACACCACTTTTGACGAGAGCTGTATGATCAACACAGGTCTGGGCTTCCTGCTTACCTTGGACACCTGCAACGGTGCCGGGCTCCGTGCTCCGCTTTCCGTGCTGTCCCAAAGGGCAGGCTGAGGCTGTCGTATACGCCGATGCTCGGCTCGATAGGCGTACCTATAGGCTGTCTATCTGGTATTGACACCCAATGATCCCGAGACGTCTTTGCGAATCGAAGATGGCAATTGCTCAGAGTTCACAGCCTGGCCGATCAGTTTGATCTCGAGCTTAGACGAAACAGTGAAAATGACTTCTTTGAGACCAGCGCAAGTCACTGCCGGCAAAAGCGGACTTATGGACCTGCTGGCCGGTGGCCACGTAGATGAGGTCACCTTTCGGCAAGCCATAGAGTTGTTAAGAGCTGAGGACTGGGAAGCCCTGAGACTGCTGCTGGCTGGTAAGCTTTGCTTCACTGCTGCAATTGAGGGGTAGCTGTGGCATCTGCTAGCAGCAATACATAGCTGAAACGCACTTGACATCTCTGCGGTTGGGTAAAGTGTTCTCTGTATGTCAAGGTGTGCCTGGCAGCCAGAGCTATACCTTACCACCAAGAGCAGAGCCAAGTGTGCGGCGTCAGAGCTTGAACTTGTACGCTGATTTATCACAGGTAGCAAACCAATGTTTTGTTCTCTACCTGGCAGGCTTGGCTGCCGGACAAAACTGTCTTGTACCATATCTAGCAAGCACATGCATCCTAGCTTTTGCCACCATGCAGGATGCCGTGCCAAAGGAACTCAGCGAATCAAAGCAACTCAGACACACAAAGCAGCAGGCTGCAAACAAGAAGCCTAAGCTGTCCTTAGAGCCCTCACGACGCCCAGCATTCCTGCCTGCATCCAAACAACCAGCTGTGTCCAAAACAAACACAGGCTCTCAAACTCAGGGGAAGGGTCGTCAGGTTGGGGACTACGACCGCCCATGGCGTGCATACATGAAGGCAGGAGGCAGCAATAAGGGTAGTGAGCAGCAGCAGAAGCAGGCAGAGCCTAGCCTGCTAGCCAAGAATGCTGTTGCACCTGCAACACGGGCAAAGGTGCTTTCATGTCCTGCCAATTTTTGTGTGTGCACCAGCAGATTGTGTTAACACCAAGCATTAGTACAGCATGCCAACTGTTTGCTGCATAGGGTGGGTTAACATTGATGCAAACACTAGTCGTCACAAATCATGCTGCAAACCGTATGTCAAATCGCGCAGACCAAGGCGTGGATGTCAAAGCACAGACGTGAAGTAGAAAGGAAGATCAGAGATGAAAAGGAGAGGCAGCTAGAGCCCATACAGAGGCGCTATATAGTGCGCCAGAGGGCTGCAGAGCACGAGATTGTGCAGGTGCCTATTGTTCCAGTTGTCTGTTGCAACAGACATACACATGTGCCTTTGGTCTAAATCAATCCTGATGGCTTGCCCCCTGCCATGCATCATGAAGAACGCCATAGCTTGACCACATATGGAAACCTATGCAAAAGCCTGCTGGTTTGCACTTGTAGCTCTTGATTGCTGCTTTGACTGTCTGCAATGTAAAGCTAGCCAGCGCATGCAAAACGCTTGCCAATTTGCATGTGTATGCTCTGCTGCAGGCAAGGACAAGCGGTCCAGCTCCATTGAGGGATGAGCTTAGACCAGAATGGGCTGGCACCCCCCCTCAACCTCCACAGGTATCCCTGTGCTTCCTATCAGTAATGTCAGCGCCTTGAGATCACCATTGAGATCACCTCAGCGGCTCTGGCAGCCCCAAATGTCAATTAACCCACATCTCAGGTGCCTGCATGTCAGGTGTTGTGCACATGTGCGAAACCCCAAGCCTACCAGCAATGAGCTTCATGCTCAAGTCACACAGTATCCAACAATCGTGGTTGATTGACAACCATCATTCAAAATCAGAATTTGCATCTACACAGGCGTTTCACGCAGACCGAGCTGCTCTAGCTGCAACTATCTTGGCCAGACAGCTGGAGAGCCAGCAGATCAGAGGCGTAGCACAACCTGCCCAGCTTATGCTAGAGCAGTCGCCAGCCCAATCTACTGATCGACCCCCAGATGGGCTTGACCCAGATGCTGCAGCACAACAAGCATCACCAGCGGCATCAAGGTTGTGCAGAATCAATGCAGAGCCAAGCACTGAGCTTATGTGGCAGCCTGATGAGCAATTGACATCAAGCGCAGCTCAGCATGATGAGCCATCTCAGAACAAGCAGCAGCTGTCACCGCTGGAGCCACACCCTCAGTTGCATCAAGGGTTGGGTTTCATGCACAAGGAGGAAGAGGAAGCACAGCAGCGGTCACCACCAGACACTGCTGCTGCAGCACCCTTGTTGTGTACAGTACAGAGGCAAGGTGAGCTGAAGGACAGTCAAGAAAGGTCTCCTGCAGATGGGCGTCAATCTCGGTCTGAATTGCCCACTGTTACTGATGCACGCGTGAACAATATGGAGCTCAGGAGTGCAAGCAGCTCCCCAGACGTCCACAGACACTCCCCAGAGCCAGCTCGGCCCAGGCCTGTGGCAAAATCCATCCAACATCAAACACGTGATGTCAGCGAACCTGCAAGGGGCAGTCTAGATCTGCTGACAGAGCCAAGCCATGGTCAACAAATCAATACTGAAGACCGTCAGCCTAGCATTGCTCATGAGTCCCCACTTGCCACCTCACTTCATGATGACGCTATGGTGCCTCAAGCGCAGATCAGTCAAGGACTGCATGACTTCTTGGCTACAGAGCAATGCGTCTCAGGCAGAAGTACCCTGTTGAGGCTGAATCACCTCCCTGCTCCTCAGGCAGACAGCGCTGTATCCAGCCCACACTCTGCTTCAAGCAGACAAATGCCACTCAGGACATCAGCTCATGGCCAGGGTCACCATGACAGTGAAGCTTGGCGTGGCAGAGCATCTGCACAACAAGCAAACCCCAAAGCTAGGATTTGGTCAAGGCAGCAGCTAGGATACGAGGACAGCTCAGAGGCCATTAAGGAAGATGCAGGCACTGTTTCACATCAAGGCACAGACCTTGAGGGCTATGCTGGACCTAGCGAGCTTGTCAGTCAGGGTCCACATCCTGAGGGTCAGCAGGAATCCATGCTAGCTGGCGCAAGGGTTGATGGGCGTCATCCTGACCAAGGTACAGACTCTCATATCTGCACATCGTGTCAGCAAGCCCATGCAGTGCTGCTTCTCTTTGCGACTCGAATCTTGCTGAAGACCACTGTTTTCAGACTTGCTGCTTGGCATGGAGCTGCACACAAGATTGGCAAGGTGACTCTGGGAAAGTTCCAATCTCACCCGGAGTCTTTGTTTTTGCATGGCCCGCTGACTTGTCCGACTTGTCTCTTCTACATGATGTGCAGAAAACAGAGCACCAGAGGGCACACTGTCATCTGGCATGTACCCTGTGACTCTCATGTTGCCCCCGGGCGCCTCCACGAGCTTCATTGTTACAGCCCCACTCCACAAGCAGCATGACATGCACAGCAGACAAAATCCCCATCCTCAGGTACAAGCACAAAGCAGGACTGGGACTCAAACTTCCCCTGGACCCTAAAAGATCAAGGCTCTCTACGCCCCTGATGCATATGTTGCAGTGTTGCTAGGGATGGGAGGCTTGTCAAAGCATATCAGCCTGCCACAGACACGCACTCATTAAGTTGTTTGCTGAGGCTGCCTGCATGCACAGTATCTTCCAAACATGTCACAACCCATGGTATGGACTTTTGTAAGCATGCGATATGTGTGATGCACTGTTGCCTTCTGAGATGCAGCGTGCTCTTGTCGTGGATGACCGGATTGAGAGGCAAAGGGTAGTGATGCAACAGCTGGCTGAGATGCGTCACTCTGCCTCGTCTCTTCAAGAGCGTGTGGCCAAGCTCAGTGGCGATGTGCATCCCAGGATGCTAGGACAGGTACATGAGCCTTCAACACCGCTTCTGCCTTGTTTGCACAGGTCATACTGTACAGCCTGCAAGAATGCATTAAAGCATTGCTTTACAGTTTGCAATGAAATCTACAAAGAAGTATTGCTGTATGATTAGATCCAGCTGATACATGATCACGCTATGTTGTCTCACAACGATGTCTTTTGCTGTTGCCATGCTTGAACAACACCTGTAATGTACTGCCATTAAGTCTTGGCGGTATCTTAGCCCTGCAGTGGCCAGCTATTATTGTGCGATGTAAGCATCCATGCATGCATGCATGCATGCATGCACCTTATGGCTATGCAATTGTACACTGAACGCATGTGATGGGAACTGCAGTGGAGAAGCCATCCCAGTAGCCCTGTGAAATACCTGCATGGTTCTCCTACCGGCTCAGACAGGACAGCCCACCCCCCAGCTCACCCCAGGCACGCCCCTGGATCCCCAGCCTTTCCGGTACCTCACCCCCTCACCCATCCCCATCACCCCAGAGTCTATCCTGACCAGCCAGACCACACTCCCTCAAGGGGCCGGCTGCAAGTACAGGACCATGGAACCAGCCCCTATGAGAGCCCTGACGTCAGAAGGGTTCTGGCCCCAAGTTTGGTAGACAGAGCTTGCAGTCCCATGCCGGATGTATTGCCACAGCAGCTGCCACTGCCTGAGATCCTGGCAGCAGTCAGGCACCAGCTGCTGGAACCTTGGGCTGCTCAGCAGCTGCTCCAGGCACAAAATCAAGGAGATGCTATGAGTCACCTGCAAGCTCTCCCTGAAGCTGTGTCAGAAGCTGAGCTGGAAGCCGCTGATAAAGCTTCCTTGACAGCCATTGTACAGAGACAGTTGGCTGCACAGGGGCCAGCTGGAACAGCAGACAGCCAGTCACTTATGACAGAGGAGCATGCTGGAAGTTCTGACGCGAGTCCAGGCATCAGTCAGATGCAAACACCAAACAATGTTCAGCTGGATCAGATGAACAGCACAGCAGATCTGGAGACTACTTCAGAAGCCGCAGAACTAAATGCATTCCCTTCCACGCACACATTGCCAGATTTGCCATCAGATCAGCACAACCATGTGAGCAGAGAGCTTAGCAAGCCAGCAGAGCGTGATCACTCTCCTGCTGTAGAGCAAGAAGCTGAAGAGACCATGCAGGAGTTTGCACTTCAGCAGAGTCTCAGTGAGCCAGCACACAGGTCATCAGTAAGTTCTCCACAAGCTGACAGTGCTGCCAGCAGTGACAGTAGCGACAGGCTTCAGCAGCAGAGCTGGCATGAGCAGTGGCAAGAGCTGCAACACCAGCAGCAACAGAGGCAGCAGAGACGAGCATGGCCACAAGCAGCACAGCCAAATAAGCTCATGACCCAAGTGGCTGCAGCATCCATAGCTGAGCAGTCACTGCCGATCAGAGCTATCTTTGAGCGCCACACCAAGCAGACCGCACTGGCAGAGTCACAAGAGAGACTGCATGGAGCAGCTGTCAATGAGATGACAGGTGCTTCAAGCAGCGCTTTCATCCTGCCTGAAGAAGAGCCCCAGGGTGTTCCAGGCTTGCAAGCAGTGGCTGAGCTCTTTGCGGCTCACGCTGCTGAGTCAGCACACGGACAAGCTCAGCACAGCTGGCCTGATGATGGCAGCCATGATGATGAGGCAGAAGATGTATGCGCTGTTCAAGACCTGCCTGACGAAGTTGAGGCGAAGCTTGGGGACCCATCAAAAGAAGGAGATGCAATGACAAAGGATTCTGGCACTGATGACAGGCTTGGTGGTCCCACATGGGGCGCTTCATCAGTCAGCAAGCGGTCTCTTGCGCCAGCTTCTGCTTCACTTGCCAATGAGTCATCCGGTGACACATCGCCTGAAGCTGCAAGGAACAGCAGGATGAAGGTTCGCCGGACGTCGGGCGAGTACCAGCAGGTAATGCATATGATGCTTTATGCTCATGCCTCTGAAACGATACACTCTGAGGTCACTGCCATTGCTGTTGTTGTCCAAAGCCTTAGCAAATCCATGCATCGTTGACCTGCCTGTGAGTCATTACACTCAGTAGCTTGTAGGTGGGTAGCTGGGCATCTGCTTTAGCTTCTTGACTGCCAACGATGTCGATCACAAGTGTATCTCATCTGTTATTTGATTATGCTTGTTTACCTGGTGTTTACTGACATGGCCTAGCGCTGGACTCAGCATGTGTCAGACTCTGTTTCCAGCACAATGTATGGTTTCAGTGGCCACACTCATGCAGGGTGTCTTCAAGCAGCTGGAGGCATTCAATGATGGGCCCGGCAGCAGTACAAGTCACATCCCAGATCCGCACCAGGCTGACCCTCTAAACATCATCAATGTAGCTCTAGCTCGTCAGAAGGCTGCTGTCCAGGCTGGTTGCTCAGGCAACAGTTGTGCCGACAGCAGCAACCTGGTAAACATACTATACCAGCGTCAACAAGCGCTGCTTGTTCAGCAGCAGCAGCGGCAGCAGATGCAGCTGCCTGATCAGCCTGCACTAAGCACCCAAGCTGAGGTCCATGCAAACACCAATGTTCACACTGCTGACATTGCTGGCAATGATGCTCATGCTGATGCGGAGTTTCCTAACAGCCCAAGGAGTTTTGAGGGTGACACGGTTCCTGACACACCAGTGAATGGGGCAGCACCTCTGGAAGCTGCATCGGCAGGTGACCATGGCCCCGACAGCAGGTGTCACCAAGAAGCTGATAAAGCAACTGCGGATGCTGAAGGCATTGAGCTGGTCTTTGACCAGGTCCCCATCAGGCTGAACATGCCCAATCAGGTCAGAGTCTTTGACAGATGTGCGTATGTTCCTTGGTGTCTGAATCATCCATGTGACGAATGGCACAAAGTTGCTCCTGCACTAAGTGTTGATGCAGGGCTAGTCAGCAAATTTGGTCAACTTCATTCTGAGCACATGCACACTGGCCTTCTTACCTTTAACAAATGTCCTTGCGTCATTGCATGCTGCACACTCGTGGGTATCTTTGCGCTGCATTGCAGCGCACTCTTTCATGACTTCATTCCTGCAAATCCCGTTGCCAGTCAGGTCTCAAGCTCAGTTGCTGCTGCCACAAGCAGGATTACAGGCTTCTTAAGCATGTCATCACAGCTCTTTGTGCTGTTCCCACTTCTCTGATACAACATCTGTTTTGATGCAGGAAGTACTAGTGGAGCCTGCCGTGCCAGCTAGCACAAGCAAACCCAGTGCAGACCAGCAAGGCGATGAAGGGTTGCATGATGAGCAGCTACAAGTGCAGAATGCTGACCCAGCCAGCCAGCAGGCACAGGCTGTCTTGGAGTACAGACAACTCCCACTATCTCCAGACACCATGCAAAGGGCGTTCCAGGTAGAACATTGCATGCACACTGAATTGTGGTGCTAGCTGTCTGGCCTACTATGGTCCTGCAGGCGTGCAAAATGTCCTTGCACCCACAATGTTGCTTGCTGTGGGCAAGGTGTGCAGCTTGCTTCGCTGGCTAGCAGCTGAGCCCCAGAGGCAGGTTGAGTCTGTCTCATAACATTGCTGCTATTGATACCTGGCCTGTGTTGGGCTCAACACACTGTAATGAGGCTGTAACATTGCTGCACAATGACTTTCAGTCAGGGCTTACATCTTCGAAAAACAAGCGGCAGTGCTGTAAACAGTTTCCCTGACTGCAGTGGGGCACTGTGCTGCAGTAAGGTCATGAGAGGCTTCCCATACCATGCATCATAAGTGTTGAAGCAAAATGGTGTGCAGGGAAATGTGTGTTATGCGTGCAGAATGAGCTGAGAAGGCTGGAGGGCATTGAGCACGCCGAGCATGAGCTGAACATGCTGCAGCAGGCCCATGCCATTGCTGTAGCACAGCAAGAGATGGCTCGCTTGGCTGCTGCCGACCAGAGAGAAGCCATTGCTCAGCATGAGCAGAGGCTGCAACACATGCATGATGCACAGGCAAGCACCCATACAATGCAGCAATGCCATTGCTCAGGATGAGTTTCTATACCTGCGTCGGGATTTGGTACATGAGCCAACTTCAGTCTTTAGCCAGCAGCACATGCTTGCTATGCTAGCTATTATCTGCAACGACTTTAGCAGATATATCTTGCCTACTTTAAGAACTCCATGAGCATGCAGATCTTCAGGACACTTGTGTCCTGTACAGGAAGCACGCTTGCAGCAGCTCAGCATGGATCTCAGATCTGAGCTCAGCTCAGGATCACTGTCTCAGCTCAAGGGTATGATTTCAGACTTGATGCAGCAGCTCAAGGACAGCGTGTCAAGACAGGGCCAGATACAGTTAGTTGCTGACGTGTCCTTAGGTTCTCATCCTGAACCCTTACCTCAAATGGGCAATTTGGCTGCTCGGTCTTCTTCTTCATCCACACAAGCTGTCCTGGCTGGACCTCAGGCTCAACGGTATCACGTCAGCAAGGAGAGAAGAAGAGGAGCAGTGCAAGAAGAGTCAGCCCTTCTGCAGGGCGCAGCTCAGTCTCAGCAGCAAATGGCTGCTCAGAGTGTGGCCACTGAGGATGAGATTGAGCTTGATCTGCCTGAGAGCCGAGCAAGCAGTGTGATTGAAGAAGAAGCCGGCCTGGCCTCCAGAGCTGCTGAGTCCGTAGCTGAGTCTGTGAGTGACTTCCAGTACAGCATGGACTTTGAGGGCAGCATACTCAGGAGTCCCATATCAGGCTTCAGAAGCCCTGTGCCAGGTCAGCATTTCTGTGTGTACCCTTGCATACTACCTGGGACTGACCGGTCATTCTGTTGTCCAGTCATTCCTGCATTCATTCTGCTGTCGGAGAATGTTGGTGTCTCAACAACCTGAATTGCATCACAGAATGGAGTTGTCTTATGTTCTTTTTGACCTTGGCATAGACTGGCAAACCAAACCACAAACAGTATCCGTGCGTTCTCATCAGTACATCCCATCCTGTGTTCTTCTTGCAGGCATTGCACCGCATGGGAGGTCAGATGCCCACACTCCAGGTGCTGAGTCAGCTGCCAGTCACATGTCAGAACGGGCAGCTGCCATAGAAGCTGCAGCCCTGGAGGTGGCAATGCAGCTGGCTGAGAAGCAGCGAGAGCTGAACAGAAGAAGAAGGGAGGCTGCCTTGGCAGCCAAGGCAGCCCTTGTGGAGCAGATGAAAGCCTCAATTGCTGAGATAGACACCGAGATTCAGGTATGCTTTATTGCAAGTCTCTAGCCACCAATCAAGACTGACTCCCCCAGATATGTGTCAACATCATGTCATGAGTTCAAGAAATGGCTGAGCTTTCGCTTGGCTCTACTTGTCTGAGCAGCAACAAACATCAGCTGAGAAGACTGTTCACATGAGTGCTGTAGGCTGTAAGTGAGACTGACAGGACACCACAAAACAGCCTGTGTCATATGGTTGTTGCTGGAACCACTGCCGTTGCCTGCTTTGGCTCCAAACACAACTCCAAATACAGCAATGGCGTTGAAGCCTCTACTATAGGGCTCATGTGTCACTGCAGTTTTTATGACTCCAAAAGCAGATTAACATCTCGCCCCTGCGGTATTGCGTCCTTACCTTTGCAGTTGCGTGTGGTCCCCATGTAGTTTGTCATATCCTTTCCAAACCCTTGTCACACCCTTGTCATACCCTTGTCATACCCTTTTCAAACCCTTATCATACCCTGATTACCATGTAGTTGGTTGCATCCTGCAGGCCCTGAAGGCTGCCTCTGAGCAGCCAGCAGCCACCCCCATGCTGACCCACCCCCAGCCCTCTGCGCCCCTACCTTTGTCTGGGGATCATCAGCTCACGCCCACCACAGCCAATCAGCCATCTTCAGAACAACAAGCCATCTTGGCGCTGACCGGCGACTCTAAAGCTGCCACCAATGCTGCTGATGTAGCTGCTTTGGCAGCCACAGCTGCAGCTGCTGACACAGCTAATGGCAGTAGCCAAAGTGAGCAACTCTTACAAGCTGTTGCCATCTCACAGGACTCTCTGTTGGGGCCTGCTCTAGATCAAAAGCAGCAGATGCAGATGTCAGCAGAGGCTGACATGGTAGTTGCCAAGGCAGCCGCGGTGCCTAGGCAGCTGAGTCAAGTCTTTGCAGATGAGGCGTCAGAAGCAGAGAGCGTTCCCGAGGAAGTGGACAGTGGCTCAGAGAGCATTGAGGTAGATCTTTCCTTGTAACTGAAAGCTTTCATCACTGTGATTTAAATTATGCTTGCTGCGGTAATGAAAGTGTTCACCAATCATGATTATGCACTGCAGAAATATGCTTACTGCATATCAAGAGCCATCCCTGGTATATAGAGAACATGACTGTCACTTGAATTGTGCATGTCATTCTGTTCCCTGTATTGTGCTGATGGCGTCTTTGTCTCAGTATTGTGATTTGGTCAGTAAGAGGTCACAGGCAACTGTATTACAGCACACAAACTTTGTTAGCCTTTCTCCTTTCCAATGCATTTGAGGCTTTGCAGGAAGATCTGGAGCAGGGTTCCCAGCTATCTAGCGCCTCAGCTTCAGCTTCATCTTCTAGCCTTAGTCACCAGCTGTCTGACCAAGACCAGTTGCCAGATCAGGCAGGCTTCCACAGCAGAGCAGGCAGCACCATATCAACCCCAAGAAGCCTCAGACCTGGGACAGTCCCCAGGCTTGATTTATCCCCAGCCATTGCAATACACACTGCCACCTTGGCAGATCCTGATGCCGATGATGCTGCTGGTGAAGAAGAGGACGGTGAAAATTTGGCTTCAGAGCAACAGGCTGCTGCCATGGCTTCTTTTGATGACCTGTCTGGCCCCGAAGCTTCTGACAGCGCTTCAGACGCAGCTTCTCAGCTCAGCGACAGACACAATCAGTTGCCACGAGGAGAGGATCAAATTGACGTGACTGATGACCACAGCTTGCCTGATGATGAGTCAACAGCTTCAGCTGCGACTTCTGTTCACCACACAGCACAGCAGCCAGATGAGGAAGATCTAGACCAAGCCCTGCAGGCAGCAAGTGCGTCCGTGTCACTGCTGTCTGAAGCCACTTTGGAACAGTATGAGGACCAAGAACATACAGTGTTCAAGGCACGCACACCAGCAGATGCTGATTCAGCTGCTGTGGAGCACACAGCCAGGATGGGCAATGAAGAGCAGCTGCTGACCAACGCTACTCCCCATGATGTCCAACAGCATAAGTCCGCTGATGCTCTGTCAGACATCACACACCACATTCAGTCAGCAGCACCAGCTGGCAAAATCAGTCATGGCATGAGTCGCAGCATCGGTGACTCTGCATCAACAGCCAGCAGTGTGTCTGAAGACCCTGATCTAGAGTCCGGTGTACTCAGTCAAGAGCCCTCACCCAGGTCAGGTCATGGCACAGTCACTCAGACACACACGAAAGGAGGTGCCTTGCATGCTCACGTGGTTGCTGGTACACTCGATGCTGGTCATGTGCTGTTGACTCAAGACCTGCATCAGTCGTCAGGTAGCAGCAGTGAACCAACTGACTCAGCTCAAGTGTCCACTGCAAATCTCACTTCAGCTGTTGAGGAAGAGGGCCAGCACCTGGCGCCAGACCTGCTGGCCTATGCAGAAGCCGCTCTAGCAGACAGCCCAGCAGAAGCTGAACAGTCACCTCCACTTGCGGGCGCAGGAGCTGCACAAGCAGCTGCCACAGACTCACCTACTCAGTCTCCTGAGGCAGAGCTGACGCTCAGACAGAGCTGTGCACATCAGCATGCTGCAACTCAGATATCGAGTTTCGCTTCTGTTTCGGAGCATGCTGCTCGACTCTCAGTCCTTAGTGATCCAGCTGCAGCTTCACTCCCAAGCAATTCTGGGATGAGGCAGATCCCCAGCCTTGAGAGAGAGCCAGTCCCTGACCAGCTGCCTAGTTACAGCAGTCCTGATCTGGCAGAGCAGCAAGTGGGACGTCATGCAACTAACCAGGTTGCTGATGACATAGCTGCAGAGCTGTTTGATGAACTTTTAAGCGATGCAGTCCAGGTCATGACAGGAGCAGGTGAGTAAAGCTGCCCTTGCAAGTGTGGCACTCATGCACATGATGTCTTTGACTTCGTCATGCAAGGCACTACAGTGACACACACCAGAGCGCTCCTGCTCTTTTTGTTGCATGCATTCCTGACCGTATGCACAAATGAGCACCTCAGGAACACATGGCTAAGCCAGACAACCTGCATCATCGGTTACATCAGCCAGATTCTCATCCAAGCTTGCAATGCATGTGCGACTTTTGTGATCATATGTGGATCATGTGTGGATCATCAGCACCATTGCTCTGATGCAGATGCAGGCTTGCATGTGAGCATTCCTGCTGTTGTGGAACACCATGTGGAGTCAGGCGGCAGCAGCCCTGAGGTAGACCTGCTCAGCAATGAGTCATTCTCCTGGCACCCCAGCTCACACTCTGAGGAAGAAGACTTTGATGAGTGAGTCACATGCATATGACACCTCTTGAAACCTCACATTATGCTTAAACACATCTGCCCTGTCCTAGAAGCTGCTGCCAGCATTGCATTTCTACAAACACTATTTGTGTATTTGCTGTAACTGCAATCCTATAAATAATATTTCTCTTGCCAAAGCCATCTTTTATCAAGACAGAATTTGCCGACTTGACCATGGCAAACAGTCTCCATGTTGGCACAACTGACTTCCACATAAACGCAAAGAGAGACGAACATCATGTGACAATGCTGCATGCATAGGGTGTATGGTGTTGATGACAGACCAGGTCCAGCTGGTGACCCCTTCAGTCACCACCCTCCCCCCAAGGCTCAGGGCCCACTTCCAGAACAGATGCAGCGCCCGCAGCACACTGCCTCACCTGCAGATGCAGGCTTGCAGGCAATAACTTCTGTGGCAGGTAGCACCCATCTGTTTGCTATCTTTGTCTTTCTTATCCCTACCCAAAGCTCAGTGCTGTGCTGTCTAGACTAAAACATACACCTGCACACGACCCTAAGATATAGGGTAATGTCGAATTTTCACATGCGCACATAAGTTGACATCAAGATGACCTAAATACTGTGAGACGGTCTATGCATTGTATGGGGTGCTGACTTGTGTAGCCTGACTGTATCTTTGCCATCTGCTGCTTTACTTCTGTCCGGCTGCGCTCTGCTCTTGCAGCTACCTTGCAGAGTGACCAAGGTTGTGCATACTGCTGAGCCCCCAGCTGGTGAAGCCACTCTTGCAAGGCACCATCAAGGACATGAGCTTATGACTCACGTCATGTACGGTATTTACCCGTCACTCAGCCACTGCAAACATAATATTCTGTACAGTCAAATGGAGTAATCAGCATCATCACTCATGCGGCATGCGTCCCGTTGGCCTCCCATTGTTGCTGTGACTGTGCAGGGGACATAGGTATGGCAGGGGAGGAGGCCATCAGTACAGCGCCAGAAGCAGTGGTGGAGTATACGAGCCAGCTGCTGGCTGTCATGCAAGAACAGGCAGAAGCCAGAGGCGGTGTTGCCACCCTTGGTCAGTCATTCCATGTGCTCCCAGTTTGTTGCTGAGCTCATGTAATGCATACAATGTAGGCATATGTATTGAGCTGCTGCATTGCATGGTTGCATCACCAGCAGCTAAAGTATGAGGCTGTTCTGAGCTTTTGCAAGTGCTTGGGGTACAATACAAGCAAGGGTTTCTTGTTGTCTGTTTGACTGCTGTTCAAAGGCTGAGTGAGTCCATCTGGCCAACCCAAAAGCAATGACAAACAGATGAACAAGCTCCTTCTGGACTGGACCCTAGTTTTATCCTTGGCTGATCCCAGACTCCAGTCAGTTCTTGTGTGTTTGCCCTGTGTGCCTCAATCAGCCGACTTTTGGTGACAATATGGTGACAATGCAGAGCTGGATGACTACCTGGAGCTTGCTAGGGCAGGACCTGCCCTGAGTGATGAGCAGCACATCTACAACAAGCTCATCTTTGATGCCGTCAATGAGGCCATCACAGATTGCATCGTAGATGTAAGCACCCATCACCAAAATAGTCAGTCCCCTGTATGACACTCGACAGCAGCTTCTGCTCGTATACCGTGTGGTTGTCACCTGGCTTGACCACAACCTGGCTGGCAAAAGTGTATGCACGCCTTGAATTGATCTTGTAGTACAAAAGCTGTAGTGTGATGTGCGGGCTGCTATGTTACCTGCTGACACAGGTGTCTGCTGGATTGTGGACACATGCTGAGCGTGCCAACACAAAATTTATGACAAATGTCAAGGAGGGTGGCTGTAGCATTTAGTCACCCTGATGCACAATCATGAATCTTGCATTTTCTGGCGTGCAGGCATGGCAGCAGCAATCGCCACCATTTCTGCAGCAGCGGCGACCGCTCAGGCGATTGCCCACGACGCCAGTAGAAGTGGCCCAGGCTGTGCAGCAGAAGGTGGTTGCCATGTGCCAGCTGAGTCAGCATGGCCAGGGAGACATGCAGGATATACAAAACCTCATGAGCGCTGCGCTTCTCAGTGTAAGTCACCTCACACTGAGAAGTATCAGACAAGCAGACAATCAAGAGGTCAGGTGGCAGCAATGCATTTCAACTGCCCTGAGAAGGATATGTTGCATCCTGTGAGTTGCTTTGCATGTCAATTATGGTGTCTGACTGTAATTTGATCCCCAGCAACATTGTGTATTGGTGTTGCAGACAGAGAAGGTGGACGCCAAGTGTGTCACCTGGCAAGAAGCAAACATGAAAATGGAGCTGGCCAACTTGATCTTTGATGACCTGATAGAGGACACTGCCTTGGCATTCTGTGATGCTCATAACATGCCAATAGTTGCTAGTGTTTGACTAGGCGCATCTGGCGTTTGCTTTGAGCATCTGCGTGTGTTTGCTATTTTTGAATATAGCCAACAGCGCGGAAAATTTACTGTTGCTGCCCTGAGCGCATCTAGCGCTGTACACTCATGCTGTGAAAAAATGGTTTAAATTTGTGTTTGAAACTGGATTCTAGTCTGCTTGTGAACATGCATTTGCAGTATGCATGGTAACATGCAAGATAAAGACCAGCACAGGACACAATGCATTCAGTAGGTAATCATTGTCCAGAGCACTTGCGCCACCCAGCTTGTTCTTTCAGGGTCACAGCATTGGATGTTTCAAACCTGCCTATGGCTTCGGGCTTGCTGCACAGCAGCAAAGTTGGCCCTCTGCTGAGAGAGAGAGAGAGAGATTACACTGCTTTAGCCAGCCAACAAGTCTGATCATGTGCCCCTTGCAATGTGCAGATGGCAGCTGCCAGTGGGGACATGAGGCGTGCATTGGAAGCCAGCACAGCAGCACTGGAGCTCAAGGTGCAG